>Ga0208794_1000781_pt1 | contig 17435 bp, 17 predicted proteins | sample 32_taG_FD_184106 | JGI IMG/M metagenome (GOLD analysis project Ga0208794, IMG submission 184106) | Marine viral communities from the Gulf of Mexico - 32_GoM_OMZ_CsCl metaG (SPAdes) (version 2) | ecosystem: Environmental > Aquatic > Marine > Oceanic | place: Atlantic Ocean: Gulf of Mexico... | reverse complement strand
AGCAATGTACCTTTTCATGCAGGAACAGCTGCGTATGGTGCATCAGGTTCAGATATAGCAAGAACTGCATTAATATCAAGGGGCTGGACAATAACAGATGGAGGACCTGGAGTATTATCAAACATTAATAGTTTGCTGTTTGACGGTGTAGACGACTACGTAACAATGGGCAACCCTACAGAACTACAAATAACGGGGGCTATGTCCATTTCCTTTTGGTTTAAAAGTACAAGTACTGCAACGGGAGACAATGACATGACAATAGCGAAAGACGATTTCTCTAATAGATGTTATGCTATTTGGACTCAGGCTTTTGGAACTATTAAAGTAATAGAATTTGCTGTATTTAGTGGTGGTGCTTCAACAGTAGTACAATCGGCTTCAGACTATCAAGATGGAAATTGGCATCACGTTATGTGTGTTTTTATTCCATCAACTTCTATGAATATTTATGTAGACGGTGTGTTAGACGGAACAAATACAACGTCTATACCTGCTACTATTGACAATGATCCAGCAGACTTTAAACTAAGTGTTGGTTCTAGCTATCAATTTGCAGGAAACTTAGACGAAGTAGCAATTTGGAACAGTGACCAAACGTCAAACCTTTCAACTATTTATAATTCAGGAACACCTGATAACTTAACATCTTTAAGTCCTGTAGGTTGGTGGCGTAATGGAGATGGAGATACATACCCAACAATTGCAGACCATGGAAGCGGTGGGAATAGTGGAGCCATGACCAACATGAGTAGCGGTGATATTGTAACAGATGTACCATAATAAATAATAAAATGAGTTTTCACAATAGAACATATGCAACAGCTTCAATAACAGATATTGGAAACGTGGACTTTTCACAAGTCATGCAAACAGATGCTTCTTCAATTAGAAAGTCAATTGATGAAACACAATTTGTGTTGAAGTGGGTGACAGATAATGAACCGACATTCATAACAGATGGAAGTGTCACAACAACATGGACAGGGACACATGAGGAGTGTTTAACTTTAATGGCTACCGCAGCTTGGACTGAACAGATATAAAAGATAGATTATGAGTCATGGAATACATAAAGATGATGTGAATAGGTGGTTTTTAGTTTCTAATGCTACACCAGGGGAACCAGGCTTTGTACTTTTTGGATATGCAGGTGATTTTAATGTAACTGAAGTAGAAACAGGACAAGCTAACTTAGTAACATTTTTTAATGAAGATGAGCTTGAAGCACATATAGATGGTATAGCTGGAGCCGATTATTATAAAGATGCAGTTGAAGATAGAGATCCTAGGTTTCAAGTACCTTCAGGGAAATATGTTCCTGTAGATGCAATACCAGAGCCAGAAGAATAAAATTATAAAAAATGGAAGATACATTATATTCTAATGATGGAATTATTGAAGTTCCTAGGAACGTGCATTTTCCAAATACTACAGCTAAATTAGTATGGCGCAATGGTACTATAGAAAATCGAAATACTTTAGTAAATTCTTTTATAAATTCTGCAAACATTATTGAGGTTTCAGATATTTCTGACTTTCCAACACCAGTTAGTGGTGTTATAACTTTAGAAGAAAATACTACTTATAAAATTTATGGTTCTGTTGATTTAGGAGTAAATAAACTTTTTATTAATTCACAAGGTAGCGCATTAATAGGAACATATAGAAATAGAGATGTTTTAAAATATTCAGGAACAAATGAATTACTTGAAATAGATAATGTTTCTTTTGGTATATTAAATCTTTGTTTAAAAGCAACAGATTTAGCGGGAAAAATATTAACCGCCAATAATTACACTTTAGACAATTCAGATTATAATTACGGAAGAACAGAAGTATTAGATATTACTAATTGTGAAATAAGAAATACTACTAATCTTTGGACTATTACAGGTTTTGAATTAGTAGATATTGCTAATACTTTAATTTGGTATATATCAGGAGGCACGAGTGCAGGATGTGAGTTTCGTTCTATAAGACATTTAGAAATAACTTCTTGTGAAGTTTACAATTGGTATGAAGAAGGAACAAGTCCTGCTAGTAATCATTCATTGTTAAATCAATTGGAAATAATAGATAACATTGATGCAACTGTGCCTGTAAACCCAACACCGATTGGCAATGGAGTAGTAAACATAAATAGTTCAATCATTCACCCCGAAATTACACAAGATGGCTTAAAAATATCACCATTAAGCACGACAGGGTTTGGAACATTGGCATCGAATACTTTTGTAGACACGAATCTTACGACAGGGGTGTTAGCTAATTTCGATTATGATGTACAGAATACATACATCATACAAGCTAATCAGGGCATCAGCAATGGAAATGCTAAAGGGACGATGACACTAACTGGTAACAGCGTTAAGTTGGATAATTCCGTCACCAATCCAATTGTATTTGCTGAGGCAAGTACAGTTGGAGGTGGAGGGTTTACATCTCCTATAGTATTCCCTATTGCCACTAGAGTTGGAACAAGTGTGGCGAACTGTTCTTTTACATATAACAGTAAAATTGATGCCAACTTTTTTGTTACAGTAAACGCAACGGTGGAACAGAGTGGAAACGCCTTTATAACTTTAAGGCTCAGGGCCAATGGGACAGCAATAACCTCCTCCGTAGGAAAGGTAGAAATAAAGTCAGGGGTGGCAACATCAGTTTCATTCAGTGTAATAGGACAGGCAACATTGGGCGATGTGTTTGATATTGAAGTCGAAAGTTCCACCAATACAGACGTACTTGTTTCAGAGTTATCACTAAACGGTTATCAATTCTAAAATAAAAATAATATAAAATGAGTGCCGAAACAATAATTCCAATAATAACAGCATTAATAGCTTCAGGCACTACATTAGGAGTAATATGGCTTAAATACTTTTTAAAACAAAGAGCAATAACAGCTAAAGAAGGTCCTATAGAAAAATGTGTAGGAGAAGATGTTGAAATTATAGAAAATTTAAAAGAAATATCTAAAGAATTAGGAGCCGATAGAGTAAGTATATTTTCTTTTCATAATGGAGGACAATATTATTCAGGGAAATCTATGCAAAAAATGTCTATTTCCTATGAGGTTGTATCTGAAGGAATTGCTTCTATCCAATTAGAAAAACAAAATATTCCTGTATCGGCTTGTGTTACAACACTAAAGCCTTTAGTTGATTATGGAGAATTTCATTGTTGTGATATAAAAGATTATCCAGAAGGACTTTGTAAATATCATCTTTTAAAAGACGGTGTTAGATCAACATACCAATATGCTATTATGGATCTTGAGGACAAGGCTATAGGTATGGTAAGAATGGATTATATTAAAAAAGGAAAATGGTTAAACGATGAAGAATTTGAAACATTAAGAATTTTTTCATTAAAATTACCAGGATATTTAATGTCAAAAACTAAATAAAATGGATTACAAAGAAATATTAAAAAATACTATTGCTGAAATTAAAAATGCACCTGAAGATTCTCAAATTAGCATTGCTAATAAAGATTTAAAAGATGGAGGCCAAACTTGGGCAGGAGGAGGAGAATTAACTGTAGGAGGTTTCATTTATTGGACAGCTGATTGTCTATTAGCCTTAACAGATGCTTCTACTGGTGTAAAAGCAGTAGATTTTGAAGCAAGCGGAACAGGTTTCATGATTGGTGGATTAGAAAGTGAAGTAGTAGGAGCATTTGTTGTAGATCCTTCTACAATAGGAGGTAAATGTCATTTTACAATAGTTGTTGTTGCTGCTGAAGGAGGAATGGCAACATTAACCTTGTACAATACATCAGGAAAATTATATGGTACGTTTGCAGGACCCGCAGAAGGAATAGCAGTAGGAACTATGAGTGGTACAGGAAAACTAATAGTATCATAATGAAATTAGGAGTATCATATACAGATTTTCTAAAGAATCCTTTTGTTGCTATATTATTTTTAGCAGTAATGGGTTTAGGGTATATGTATTTAGATAATAAAAGTGTATATAAAGAAACTATTATAAGACATGAAAAAGATATCAGCACTTTAAAATCTGAAATAAAAACTTTACAAAAAGAAAATAAAGAATTAGAAATTCTTCTTAGGAACACTATTAAAGAAATGAAATGAGAGACGGAATGAAAGAAGTTATTTATTGGTCTTTATATGTACTAACTATATTAGGTATATTAATATGGTCATTAGTAATATTTTTTTCATGTACATCTCCAATTCCTAAAAAAATTGAAAATTTAGAAATAGAACATGTTGATTTAGATAGTTTACATATTGTAGCAGATAGTGCGGTTGAACAAGTACACCATACTATTAATGATTTAGATAATGAAGTAAAATTAAAAGAAGAAAAAATTAAAATTCAATTAATAGAACTCGATAGAATAGAAGAACTTTCTGAATTAAAACAACAAAAAGCTCTCTCAGAAATAGATAGAGCAAATCAGGAAAAAAAGAAAGTAGATTCTTTAATGGTAGTTTTAGCAAATGAATTTGAAGAAAAATGGGATGCTTACGATAATGAACTAATTCTTTTAGAAAGAGATTTAAGTATTATTATTAATGAATTAAATACAGCAGTAGAAGAAATAGTTACTGTTGTAATCCAACTTGGGCAAGAACATATGCTCTATGATAGAAGTACAAAAATATGCGAATTAGCAGGACATTTGCCTCCAGGTAAACTAGATTCATTAATTAATAATACTCCCATTTCTTATAAAGAAAAAAGAAAACGAAGGTAAGAAGCAGTATGATTTATTTAATTATACCGTAATAAAGTATTATATTTATAAAACTCAAAAAATAAAATAATGGAAAGATTAGTAAAAAATTACGCAACAACTATTTTAGGAGCAGGAATTTTAATCTACTGTATGGTAATGATGACCTATGGAACAGCTTGGGATGATTTAATAGGTTTCTTTGGCATGGCAGGAATGTTATTAAGAAGTAAAGATAGCCTTATTGGTTTACCAAAAGAGTAATAATGTTAGTAAAAAAAGGAGATAAAGGCGCTCATGTAAAACAAATCCAAAAAGGGTTAAAGGCAGCTGGCTTTTGGTCACTGCCTTATTTTACAACTAATTTTGGAAGTATTACAGATTCTTATGTGCGTAAATTCCAAAAAGCAAAAAATTTAGTAGTTGATGGAATAGTAGGAACTAGTACTATTAAAGCTTTAGATATTAAACTAAAATTACCTCCTGCTACAAAATTTGATGAAAAATATAGAGGTGTTACTATAAAAGGCTCTGTATTTCCTGATAAACCAATAAGTCCTAATGTTAGAATCAGATTAAATAAAGAAATATTGGAAGAATATCTTCCTGTATTAGAAATAGTTATGTCTGATCAACCTAGAGGATTTAGATTACTTTGTACTATTATGGCATATAAAGAAGGATTTAGAAAAGGAACTCGTTCCTATAGAACTAATAATCCTGGAAATATTGGTAATACAGATAGTGGAGCTAATAAGCATAACGGAACTCTTCAAAGTGGTATTAAATTACAAAAAGAATATATTTTAAAAATTGTAAATGGTCAGCACAAAGCTTATCCTATGGGCAAAAGAAAACTTATAAAACCTTATTATTCCCCAGAGATAGCAAAGCATTCCAAGCTCTATGGAATGAGCCCATACGTGCCAGGATACGATTTCATTTTTACAGGACAACTTGACCAATTTGTAAAAATTTACGCTACAGGAGCAAGAGCAGGAAATTCATATTTATCAATGATAGTATCTTTCTTTAAAAAGAATGGAATTGATATAAATGCTCAAAGCAAAATACAAGATATTATTAAATTAAATTAATTATAAATGCTTAGAATATTAATGTTTATTAAAAAAAACAAGGATATTCTATTTATTATAGGATTAATACTCTTTATGTTTCTTTATACAAAAAGTTGTATTCAAACAAAACAAGATAAAAAAAGAATAGAAAATCTTATTAATTATAAACACATAGCAAAGACATATAAAACTAAAAACGGACAATTAGTTAATTACAATAAAAATTTAGAAGTTACTATTGAGGATCTTAAATTTGTAGGAGATACTTTAGTAGATTATATTAAAGATTTAAAAATAAAAGACCCACAAATAATTACCATTGTTGATGAAGTAATCAAATTAGATACTTTAAAAATTCCAATTTATTTAAGCGATTGTGAATTTGATACTACTTTAATAATAGATTCCACAAATTATAACATTAATATGGTTCTTAAAAATACAGGAATCACATTTAATAATGTTTCTTTTCCTAATAGAATAGGTTTTACTATTGGAAATAAACGAGAAAAATGGTGGAAACAAAAACAAACTATTGTAACAATAACAAATAGCAATCCTCTCATAAAAATAGAAGGTATTTCTTCTTATACAATAAAAGAAAAGCCCAAATGGTTTCAAAGAGGATGGGTTAAAATAACCGCAGGAGTTTTATTCGGAAGCGCTATTACGTATTCCATAGTTAAGTAATGATTACAACATTACTAATAGTATTGCTTTTTATTAGGATGCTGATTTATTTATGTTTTAAAAAATAAAAAAATGCGTTATTCTAAAAAAATAGTAGAATACATTAAACTAAAATGTGAATCTACACGCAATAATACAGCAATTGCTAGAGAAATGATTAAAGATTTTGATCTACCAATTAGCTTAGAAACAGCTCGTAAAAAAATAAGTGCTGTTAGAATTAAATTAAAAGAACAAGGATTTAAAAGAAATATTAAAAGATTATTTTTTGATATTGAAACATCTTATATAACCGCAAGAGTATGGAGAACAGGAAAACAATGGGTAGATGCAAGCAACATTACATCAGAAAAAAAAATAATTTGTGTCTGCTATAAATGGCAATTTGAAGATTATGTCCATACTTTAACATGGGATAAAGAACAAGACGATAAAAAATTACTTAAAGATTTAATTAAAGTTTTATCTAAAGCAGATGAAATAATAGCTCATAATGGAGATAGATTTGATTTAAAAGAACTTAGAACTAGATGTATTGTACAGGGAGTACCAATGTTTCCAAAATACAGAACCCTTGATACATTAAAAAAAGCAAGAAAATATTTTAATTTTCATTCTAATAGACTCAATTATCTTGGACAAGTACTCGAAGTAGGAAGAAAACTAGACCACGAAGGAATAGATATGTGGAGAGACATTCAAGAAAAAAAATCAAAAAAAGCACTCAAAAAAATGGTGGACTATTGCACACAAGATGTAGTACTCTTAGAAGATGTATTTAATGTTCTTATGCCATATATAGACCATAATATTAATTTTTCAGTACTTAAAGGAGGCCCTAAATGGGCTTGTCCAGAATGTGCCTCAGAAAAAGTTAAACTATCGCATACTGATACAACACCTATGGGATATGTTAAACGTCATATGAAATGTAAATGCAAAAAAGTTTATCATATTTCTAATAAATCTTATCAAGCCTTTTTAACACAAAGATTTTAACTTAATTTTTAATATATTTGTAATATGTTACCTTTGACAGATCTCCATAGCCAATTAGACGAAGCTCTAAATATAAATAACTCTGATTCAATATTTAGTACTAGATATTATACAGATTTAATTAATGAACAACGTTCTTTATTTATTCGCAACGAATATAATAAGAAAAGAACAATGGATCCTTATGTTCAACAAGAAATTCCTTGTTTAAGTTTAGAATTAGTAGACCCACATAATTGTTGTGTTACAGTTCCAATAGGATGTAAGATTCTCAGAACTACTAAGCCAATACCAAATACAATCGAATTTCATTATAAAAAAGGTATTACTTCTGTAGGTCCTGTAATCATTACAGCAAAAAGATTTACTTTAATTGACTATAGTAGAGTGCCCTACATAGGAGAAGGACGAACTACAAAAAATGCTATATATGCTTTTTTGTATGATAATTATATTTATGTAATTAGTAAAGACCCTAGTATCCAATTATTAAAATCAATTGCAATTAGGGGAATTTTTGAAGATCCTACTGCATTAGCAACATTAACTAATTGCGAAACAAATCAAAGTTGTTGGACACCTGACGACCCTTATCCAATGAATCAGTGGATGTGGGCATATGTTAAAGGCGCTATTATGCAACAATTAATGATTAAAAAACAAATTCCAATGGATGATAGTAATAATGCTAATGATGATGGAGCAGATGGCGGAGGACAAGTAGCAGCGCAGCCTCAAACTAGACAAAGATGAGTCATAACTATTTAAAAAGAGGAACAGGTAAAATAACAGGTGATATTAAAAAATATGACTTTTTTAGTCATTATAGAAAAAATACAAAATTTGAAAAATTAGATAGAAAAACATATTCTAATTTTCTAAAAGATTTATTAACAACATATAGTGAAGCTATAGTAAAAGATAATTTACAATTAAAATTAGGAAAATTAGGTACTATTAGAATACAAGCTAAAAAATTACATTTTTTTAAAAAGAACGGACAAAGAGCTAAAACATTAAAAGTTGATTGGGGTACTACTTGGAAGTATTGGGAAAAGAAATACCAGGGAAAGACACGAGATGAGATTATTGATTTAACAAATAAAAAAGTTATCTATTTCGAGAATGATCATACAAACCAAGAGTTTTATCAACATTTATGGGACAATGCTACAGCAATAGTTAAATATAAAAGATTTTACAAATTTAAACCATCTAGACAATATTCTAGATTAATTAAAACAGTCGTAACTGACCCAAATAGAAAAACATTTTATTATGGATGATATGATAGAAATAGAAATAGGAACAGGAAATGGAGGTAAAGCCAAGACTACTTGGGAAAAAAGAATAGATAATCCAGACGGCTCCAGTGTAACCACAAGAGTAGAAAAAGTATCTAATGGATATATTAAATCTGTTATCACTAATTCAAAAGCTGATGGTAAATGGAAGCACGATACAGTAAAATCTATTCATACTGAAAATCCTATGGAAGAAAAAACATTAGTAGATAAGTTAGCAGATTATTTAAAAGGAAAATAATATGAGTTATACAGGTAATACAGTTTCATATAGAGCCATTATGGATAAACAAATCTCCGAATGGGGATTTGATATTGATGATGCTCAAGCAATAGAATGGTTAGCAGAGTTTATGGCCCATACTAAAACAGGAGTTGTAATGGAAAATAAGACCTGTTATATCCCTATTTGTGATGGTAGAGGAGATTTACCTGATGATTTATTTAAAGTAGTACAAACAGCCTTTATAGATTGCGTAGATAGCTTACAAGAAGCTGAATGTGGTAAAGGAAGATTAAGTCCTATGCGATGGGCTACTGATCATTTTCATGACCGTTATCATCTAGATGATAGAGATTATACTACACAAAGCGTCAATACATATACATTAGGACAAGGTTATATTTTTACATCTTTTTCTAAAGGATATGTAGCAATGGCTATCGAGGCTATACCAACAGATGCAGAAGGAACTCCTTTAATTCCAGGAGACCAGTCCTGGTTAGAAGCAGCAGCGCATTATCTTGCTTATAAAATTGCAAGAAAAAGATGGATACAAGATGCATTAACAGATAAAAAATTCCAAATTATTGAAAGAGATAAAGAATGGTATTTTGCTCAAGCAGTAAATAGTGCTAAAATTCCTAGTAATGTTGATCAAGCTGAATCAGAAAAAAATGCTATTATTCGTACTATTCCTGATATTCAAGCACATGCATCTTTCTTTGCTAATTTCCAATTACCTGAACAAAGACATTTTAGACCAAAAAGTTCAGGAGAATCTTCTGTTCCAAGTAAAGTAACACAAAGCACTAGTAATTTAGCATAATGAAAAATGGAGCCAATCAATATAGAGGGCTTAATGTAGATAAAGCATATGATAGTCCTGATTATAATCAATTTTATATTGATGCGGTAAATCTACGTATAACAACTACTTCAGGAGAATCTCAATCATCTGTTACAAATTTTAAAGGAAATAAATATTATTTTGAAATCCCTCAAGAAGGAGCTTCAGGCGTTAAAGAAATTATTGGAACCGCTTATATTAGAAATGAAATTATTCTATTTACTGCAGATGATGCAGGTACTGGAGGTTGGATATACAAATTAGAATATGATGAGGTTACAGGAGATGTTGTTCCTTCTTCTCCTACTTTAGTTTACTCTGACCCAGCACTTAATTTTAATAAAAATCATCCAATAGAAGCATTAGGACGGTATGAATCTGATTGCATTAAAAGAGTTTATTGGACAGATTATAATAATTATTTTAGATCTATAAACATAGAAGACGCTGCCTTATCTACTACTCCTGTAGGATTAATAGATATTTTTCCAAATGTAACTTATACGCAACCATTAATAACAGCAATATTTGGTGGAGGAGCATTAAAAGTAGGTTCTTATGAATATGCTTATAGATTAATAACTTTTGATGGTAAAGAATCATTAATTTCTCCTCCAAGTAAAATGATTCATATTACGCAAGACCTTGAAAGTCTTAATCAATCAGCAAAATATACAGGAAATCAAGAAGGAGTCAATAGTAATAAATCCGTCCAAATTACTATAGATACTACTAATTATACTATTTTTGAAACTATAGAACTTATTGCTATTTTTCATAGTGACTACACAGGGACTCCTGAAGTAACTTCTGTAGAAACAATAGCAATCAATAGTCTTAACTCTATTACTTTTGTTCATACAGGAGATGAAGAGTCCGCTTCAGATTTAGAATTATTTGAATACGCATCAAAACAATATCCATTTAAAACTTTTAAAACTTTAACTTCTAAAGATAATTCTCTTATTCCAGCAAATATAAAAGGGAGTGATTTTGATGCTCAACAACTTTTATCAGATTTAGGAGAAACTTTTGATGGACGAACAAGAAGAGCAAGATATGATGGAACTGATTTAATATTACCTAATACTGAAACTTCTGATTCTGATGTATTACAAAATCAATTTAATACAGCATTTAATGCAGATAGGCATTGGGAAGAACTTTGGCATAGAAGTGATGTTGATCCTACTGATCCAACAAAAATAGGAAGTCAATACAAGTATCGTCCTGCTTTACCAACAGAAACAGGGATAACATATAGATTAGGAGGACAGAGTAAAGATTATGTTGTAAATCCTAATCAGCCGTATCCTACTGTAAGTACTATGCCATCTACTGTGGCTAGTATCACTCCTAATGTAAGTTATCATTTTCATTTAGAACCTTTTGATGTAGATTCTAGTAATGGGGCAGATTTTAATAACGTTGGAAATTATCAAATGCATAATCCTGATTTATTAGATGGCTATGGAAATTACATAAATGCATCTTTTGATTCACAAGCTTCCCCATTTCGTTCAGGCCTTACTCGTGGATATAAAAGAGGAGAAACATATAGATTTGGAATTATTTTTTACAATAAAAAAGGAGAAGCTTCTTTTGTAGAACCTATTGGGGATATTAAATTTCCTGATATATCTGATGAAGATACATTACCTACAATAATTGACGGAACAATAGAAAAAAATTATTTTCCTTTAAGTAGAGAAACTTTTAGAGATCCTAGTAGTACTGTAACAACTGCTTATGCATTAGGAATAAAATTTACTTTAAATTTTGATACTTGTCCAAATTTCATAAATAATTATATAAGTGGTTATCAAATAGTTAGAGTTAAAAGAACAAATACAGATTCTAGAAGATTATGTTCTGGAATTATGAAAACTTTTATGAATTTTCCTATTGAAGCTCGTCTTCCATCGCAACCTGCACCAAATGTTAGTAATCCTACATATGATTTAAGATTTGGGACAATAGATGCGGGTCTTCATTTATTTCCATTTCAAAGATATTGGGGAAAAAATAGTAATTTTTGTACATTAAATAATGAACTTTCAGATGGACATGCTAATAATACCACAAATTGGGCAACTGTTGGGCAAAATGTAACTAATGGAACACCTGATCCTGGTAATCAAGGATATGAATGGGATATTTATGGAGCATTTTTAACATATTATTCTCCTGATATTTCTTTTAACTGGGGACAAGGTATAAGAGATAATTTAATGTGGGAACAAGGAGCTTGTTTATTAATGACAGGAAGATATGCTCAATATTATTCTCATATTGGTGGAAGTAATTCAAGTGAGCCTCCTTCAGGTACTCCTCTTGTTAATGAACAACCATATTATGAACAACAAACTGCTTATCAAGCATTTTGTGCTAGTAATGCGGAATTATATGCAGATAGAAATTCTTATCTTTTAGTTAATATTGAAGGAGATTATTTTTATGATAGTGATGGATATGAAAATTGTGGGTATGATGTAAGAGATGAAAGAAGAAAATTACGTACAGTAGGACAAGTAAATAAAGGATTTTACCCTGTAGGCTCTCCTGGAGATGGAAGTTATAGAGGAGTAGAGTATGTAAAACAATGGGATAGTAAACAATTTGTAAATTTTGATTCTTTTAATACTATTATTGATTCTCACACAGCAGCAGAATTAGGAGTAGCTAACGGTCCATTTGAAGGTGAAGTTGCTTTAGGTCCTAGTACAGCTTCTCTTCATGTTAGAAATTTTTATGCTTCTTTATTTACAAACGATATCTCTCTTAATGATCATGAAACAAGTGGTTGGAGACGGCCTACTACTTGGTATAAAGGAGCTACAGGTATTACAGGTTCTATGAGAAAAATAGAAGTAGACCCTATTCTTAATACTCCTGTTTCTCAAGTACCTGGAACTGATTATTTTGCTACGGTTTTTAATCCTGCAAATGTAGCTACTACTAGATGGGAAAAAGTAGCTCCTATTCCTGATACAGATTTATATTACACAGGATACGGAGGAGCAGGACCAATTTATCAAGAACAAAATACAGACCAAGCAGCTGCTAAAAGTACTCCAATAATAGATATACTAATTCCTAGAGCAGAAATATATGGAGGATATAGTCAAGATGCATTAGAAAATAATGTATACTACCCTATATCTACTGCTATTGAGCCTACTAATTTAACTCCTATTGTTTTTGGTGGAGATATATTTTTAAATATGTGGGTTTTTCAAGAAGGCAGCTGTTATTTAGCAGATAAATTCTATCAACAAGCTAATGACCAATCAAGATTTGATACTAATATAAGTTCAACAATGTCTTTTGTAACTGAATCTAGAACAAATACAGATTTATCTTTTGGAGCTGTTGCAGGTAAAACAGGAGTTAAATATGATATGCAAGGAGGTCCTACTGGACAATTAAAAGAAGTGTGGAGACAAGAAACAAAAAATGCAGAAAGTACTTATGGATTATTGCATTCAGGATACAGTACATATAATATGTATTTAGCTTCTTATAATGGAGCATATTCTGCAGAATCTGACCAAGTAGCATTTTTTATTCGTCCTGATGATTTTGAAAAAGGATGCAATTCAAATGATATTAGAGCTTTTATTTCTGATGTAAAAACTAATGAAGAAACTTTAGATTCTTGGACAAAATTTGGTATAAACAATTATTATGATGTTGATGACTATGGGCCAATTAATAAAGTAGTTAATTACAAGGATGAAGTTTATTTTATTCAAGATAAAGGAGTAGGACAATATAGTATTAATCCTAGAGCTATTGTATCTGCAGAAGACGGTATTCCTACAGAATTAGGTTCAGGAGAAGGATTTAGAGACCATAAATATATTACAACAGAATACGGTTCTATACATCAATGGGCAGTAAAAGAAAGTGATTCAGGAATTTATTTCTATGACAGTATTCATAAAAAAATATTTAAAATAGGACAAGGAAAAGATTCAGGAAGTGTAAATGCCCCTTTATCCGAAATAAAAGGCATGCATAGCTTTTTAAATAATATGGAAGGGGATATTGCTCTAAGAAAACCTAATGATGGAGACAATCCTATTCTTAATAAAGGAGTTCATATTGTTAGAGATAAAAGAAATGATGAAATATTATTTACATTTTTAGGAACAAATAAATGCAGAACATTAGAAGGAAATACTGTTTATACTCAAGGAGATATAGTATGTGTTCCTAATTCTGATCCTGATGTTCCTATACTTTATTATGAAGTAATAACCACATATACTTCTTTAGATGGAAATGAGCCTATTGATTTATTAGAAGAATTACTTCTTCATGCAATAATAGCAAAAGGAGATTTAACAAAGAGTAAGTATACTTTAGTATTTGATGAATTAATGGGAGAGTTTTCTTCTTTTTATTCAGGAACTCCTCCTATATATATTGAAAATGGTGATTTATTATTAAGTCCTGATCCTTCTAACAGAGAAAAAATATATAAACATAATGATGGGAATTTTGGTGAATTTTATGGTACTGTAGAAGAAGCCAGTATAAAACTTGTTTTAAACGCACAAGCTGATATAAATAAAATATTAAGATTTATAGAATTTAATTCTATTGTAAGAGATAGAAATAAAAATATAGATAGAACACAAACTATTACAGGATTCCGTATTGAAACAGAATATCAGGATACAGGTAAGATGACAGTTGATTCAGGAAGAATTAAACGTAAATTTGATAAATGGAGATTAAAAATTCCTAGAGATAAGCTAAATGGAGGAACAGATCGTTTGAGAAGTACACATTTTATCTTAACTTTATATTTTGATAATACTTATAATAAAGAACTAATACTCAATAAAATAATATCATTTTTTGATATACAAATGTATTAATGGCTGAAAAGAAAAAAATAGCATATAAAAATAAAGGAAAGAAATATCCTAATGCTAATATATATCAGCATAACCCTAATTCATTATATGGAGATATAGCATTTACACCTCCTGCTTCGGATATTAATTTATATTTAGATAAATTAAATCAATCTTCTAAACATAATCTAGATTTTTATAAATACGCTTTTAATGACCCACAAAACGAAGGAAAATTTATAATGGGAGCAATAGGACATCCTAAAAGCGGTTTAGAAATACAAGGAGGAGGATTTGTTCCTTATGATGCTATACAAAGCAAATATTTTAAAGGCGATTATTTTGGAGGTATTAAGAAAAAACTTAATCCTAATCTTTCGATAGGAGTTACTGGCAATGTTGGAATAGGCGGATATCCAAATAGAGAAGGGAAATTTATAATGAATAAACCAAAAGTAAATCCTGGAGTTAATTTAAAATGGACTTTTCAAGACGGTGGAGCATTACAGCAAAAATATGGAGGAAATATTTTTAAATACGGAGAAAACATTTCAACTATGGGTTATAGAGATGATTCTCCCTATAAAAATGCCCCCTTTTTAGATATTTATGCTCCTACGGGAGAAATAGATATGAGCAATACAGGAACTCCATTATTAGCTAATGGACAATATTTAGCTCCTTATTCAGGAAAACATCAAATGGGAACTACACAAGTTAGAGAAGTTCCTACAACATTTGCATATGGAGGACCTCCAGATAAAGTAGATCCTAAAGAAATATTAAAATATTTAAAGAATAAAGGGGTATCAAAAAATCATGCTTTAGGAATAATTAATAATATATTATATGAATCAAATTTTAATTCTGGCATACCAGGAGACGGGGGTACTTCTATAGGATTATTTCAACATCATGCAGATCGTAAAAACGACCTTCTTAATTATATAGGAGGAAAAAAGAATTTATCTAATTGGAAAAAGCAAATAGATTTTGCTTTGTCTGAAAAACTTTCACAACAATATTTAGCTCAAAATTTTCTATCTCCTGAAGAAGCTTCTATGTGGTTTACTGGTTTATGGGAAAAACCTCAAGACAAACAGCAAAAAACAATTAAAAGATTACAAGGACTTAAACATTTTATAGCAACAGGAGAATGGGATATAAATGCTAAAGGATATAATATCCCTACTTCACTGCATAAATATAATTCAACTTTATTTCCTGCTAAAACATCACAACCATCTAAATATTTAAAAGGCCTTGATAAAAATATGTTAGCTTTTTATAATGAATTAGCTACTATATTTCCAAATATAGAACTTACAAGTGGAAAAAGAAGTTCTTCCCAAAAAATAGGAAAAAATTATAAAGGATCTCATCATAATACTGGAAATGCAATAGATATTAGTAAAAAACATGGAGATATTTATGCTTGGTTAATGAATACTTCTGAGGGTTTAAATTTATTAAACAAATATAAACTAGGAATATTAGATGAAACTAATCCTAAAGAAATGGAAAAAACTGGAGCTACAGGACCTCATTTTCATATTGGAACAGATCCAGGATTATATAAAAATACACAAAATAGAATAAAAAATATTAATAATTTAACTTTTATGTATGCATATAATAAAAATGCAAATACTCAGTATAATAATACTCCAAAATCTAATAGTGCTCCAAGACCTAATATTGTATTTAAGCCTAAAGCTAAAATTCCAAAACCTGTATTTGTTAGCGGTTTAAATAGAGCTAGAACAACAGCTCCTATTTTTCAAAATGAACATATTAAATTAAAAGCACAAAACCCAAATATTAAAAAATTAAATACTGATATTAATTTTATAAATCAAGATTATAAAGGTTATTCAAATATTGGACAACCTAGTCAACTTAGTCGAAGTATATTTACTCAGAGTAAATTTAAATAAAGAAGAACTATGAAAAAGAAAAAAAATCAAAAAGGAAAAAGATATCCGAGTAATATATATCAATATGGGGGCAATGACCCTAGAGCAGTTAATTCATTATCTCCTAATCCCACAGAACCTGTTGATATAAATTATGGAAATCAAGACATAGTTCAAGGTGTTGAATATGAAAATCCTGCTAATTCAAGAAATTGGGCTTCAAATAATATGGGAACAATAGGAGCAATTGCTGGAGGAGCAGGCAATATTGTAAATATGGCAACAAGTGGCCAACCTACTGAAGTAGAAGATTATGTAGATGTAGTTCAAGATACCGTAGCTTCTGTTATTCCTGTAGCAGGCATTTTTCATACAGCAGCAGGGATTGGTGAAAATATTGCAGCTAGTACTGCTGGAGGAGATGCTTATGACAATCAACGTGCTGCAGATATAGCAGAAAGAATATGGCAACCTCATACATGGCTAACAAAAGGATTACCTGGTAAAAGGAAAGATTCCAATATTCCAGGAGCATATATACAAGGAACACAAATTGATGATCCTTATGAATCACAAGCCAATAATATAGCAGCATTTGCTAAATACGGAGGTAACATTTATCAAAATTCTTCAGCAGATGGAATGCCTGTTGAATCTATTCATTATAGAGATAGAATTTATGATTTAGGACCTGCTTTAGGAAAACAGCACTATTCAAAATTAAAACCTGCATTACAAAGAAGATTAGATTATCTATTTGGAGAATCAGGAATGAGAGATGCTGATACAGGAGAAATTA
>Ga0208794_1000780_pt1 | contig 17440 bp, 14 predicted proteins | sample 32_taG_FD_184106 | JGI IMG/M metagenome (GOLD analysis project Ga0208794, IMG submission 184106) | Marine viral communities from the Gulf of Mexico - 32_GoM_OMZ_CsCl metaG (SPAdes) (version 2) | ecosystem: Environmental > Aquatic > Marine > Oceanic | place: Atlantic Ocean: Gulf of Mexico... | reverse complement strand
CGCCGGTTTCGAGCACGATCAGCACCTTGCCGCCGGCACCCATGGACAGGGCGTTGCCGTTTTCGGAGATGAGGTCGAGCCCAACGACATCCTGCCAGATGGCCAGCGCTTTTTGCCGCTCGGTGACGGCGATGTGGACCGGCCCGAGCGTCGTGCTGAGCGGCAGCACAGGTTCTGAGCGGACATTGGTCTGGATGGATGTGTCGATCATCTCGACCTCCCTGGAAATTATCTTGCCCGATATGTAGTGGCCCGGTGCCAAGTGAGATAGCCGATCCTGACGAAGGCTGCGTTCGACAATCCGCTCCAGTCTCAAAGGCCGGCCCGCGCCGCTATGTCTGCCCACTCGGCGATCAGTCCGTCGCGCGCCCGCAGACCACCAGTGATCTCGTGACGCTGGTCGTCCTGATTGAGCCGGGCGAACACCACGCGCCTGTCCCCCTTTTCGGCCCAGCCCACATACCAGCCCCAGCCACGCGCGTAGTCGAAGCTGTAGTCCGCGCGCCGGGGATAGGCCGACCCCGTCTTACCCCAGATATTCCAGCCTTCGGCGGCGCGCGGGCTTTCGAGCAAGCTTAGGGCGCCATCAATGGCGTGGCCGGAAACCGGCAGTTGCCGCTGGAGGAGCGCAGCGAGGAAGCCCGCCTGTTCCAGCGGCGAAATCTGCAATGAGGAGGAAATCCAGGACCGCTCGAGGCCGTTATCGCGACCGGGATCGCCAGCGAAGTCAGCGTTGCCGTAGCCAAAGCTGCGAGCGAAAGCGGTGAGCCGCTCGATCCCCAACTGCTGGGTGATCCTTTGAGAATACCAGACGTTGGAATTGTGGATCCACATGGTGGGGTCGGTGTCCTGGCGCCAGGACTTGATCCAATCGGCATAGCCCTGTTTGAAGGGCAGCCGGGGTTCGGTGGCCGATTTCACGATGCCCGCTTCAAAGGCCATGACAGCGAGGGGCAGCTTGAAGGTCGAGGCCGGGGTGACGCGGGTCTGGCAATCGCCTTCGGCGAGCAGCACGGTGCGGCTGACCGGGTCGGCGACCAGCGTGCAGATCTTATGGGCCGCAACTGGTAGAGCTGTGAGCAGCGGCCAGAGCAGGGCAAGCAGTGCGAGGAGGAAATTTTGACGCATTTGAATTCTCCAGACAGAGCTTGTGCAATTGATGGAAATTCCGGCCAAATGTCGGCCCTGCTGGAAAAAAGCTTCTTTGATCGACCGGTTGTGGCGGTAGCCCGAGACTTGATCGGCGCGAACTTGCTGTTTGCTGGTGTCGGTGGGCGTATAGTCGAGGTGGAAGCCTATGACCCAACCGATCCGGCGTCACACAGTTTTCGCGGCCCGACGCCGCGCAACCGGGTGATGTTCGGGCCGCCCGGGCATGCCTATGTCTACAAAATCTATGGCATTCACTATTGCCTCAATTTCGTCTGTCAGCCCGGCAGCGCGGTGCTGATCCGGGCGCTGGAGCCGCTGGCGGGTCTCGACATCATGCGAGCACGGCGCGGTGGGTTGGCGGATCGGCAATTGTGCTCTGGGCCAGGCAAGTTGGCGCAGGCGCTGGGGATTGATCTAAGGCATGACGGGCTGGCGCTGGACGCGCCGCCATTTGCACTTGGGGCCTGCGATGCGATGCACTCGATAGCCACTGGACCGCGCATTGGCATCACCAAAGGCGCCGAGACGCCCTGGCGTTTTGTGCTGGCCGGGTCGCGCTTTCTGAGTCGGCCCATGGCGAAGGTGCAGCCCGATTTGTGATCAGCATGGCCGCAACCGGTTCCAGGCTCCCTCGTTGTCAGGGCAGGCCGGTGCGCGTCAACCGGACACGGCGGCATAGGGCTTTTGGTGTGGTTTTTCCGGTTTCCCACATCAGTCATTCCCCCCATTGGCACAGGCCCTTGTCCCGCCCGCACCGGCCAACACACAAATGCAGGAGGCCACCATGCCCCAAGGTGACAAGGGCGCCTACACCGACAAGCAAAAACGCAAAGCCGAGCATATCGAGGAAAGCTACGAAGAGCGCGGCGTCTCCCACGAGGAAGCGGAGCGGCGGGCCTGGGCCACCGTCAACAAGGATGACGGGGGCGGCAACAAGTCCGGCTCGGGCCGCGGCACGCATACTGACAATCCGGCCGCGCACAAGGGCGGCAAGAAGGGTGGCGAGGCGTCTGCCAACCGCCCCGCCGCGGAGCGATCCGCATCGGCCAAGAAAGCCGCAGAAACCCGCAAGAAAAACGAAGACCGCGCGCACCACTAGGAGGCCGCTGATGTCCGAAGAATCGAACCAGAACACCAACCCGCCCCAGATGCAGGATCATCAGCCGGGGCGGGAAACCGAAATGCACCCCAAGCCCGAATATATGCCCAAGTTTCCCGGCAATGGGCGGCTGAAGGACAAGGTTGCGATCATCACCGGCGGCGACAGCGGCATCGGCCGTGCCTGCGCGGTGCTGTTCGCCCGTGAAGGGGCACAGGTTGCGCTGGTCTACCTGGAGGAAACCGAGGACGCGACGATCACTGCCGAGGCGGTGAAGGCCGAAGGCAAGGAAGCGCTGCTGCTGCGCGGTGATGTCGGCGACAAGGCGTTTTGCGAAACGGTGGTCGGTCAGGTCATCGAGAATTTCGGCAAGCTCGATGTGCTGGTCAACAATGCGGCCGAGCAGCACATGGAGACCGCGCTCGAAGATATTTCCGAAGAGCAGATGCGCCGGACCTTCGAGACCAATTTCTTCGGTTACATGTTCATGACACAGGCCGCCCTGCCCTATCTTCGCGAAGGCGCCTCGATCGTCAACACGACGTCGATCACTGCCTATCGCGGCTCACCCAGCCTGATGGACTACGCCTCGACCAAGGGCGCCATCGTGGCCTTCACCCGATCGCTTTCGGGAAGCCTTGCCAAGAAGGGCATCCGTGTGAACGGGGTGGCGCCTGGACCGATCTGGACGCCGTTGATCCCGGCCAGCTTCCCGGCCGACAAGGTCGCTCAATTCGGCGCCAACGAACCCTTGGGGCGCCCGGGACAACCCAATGAAGTGGCCACCAGCCATCTGTTCCTGGCGTGCGACGAGAGTTCCTACATGACCGGACAGGTACTGCACCCCAATGGCGGGGAGATCATCGGGGGTTAAACCGGCGGCGCCGGTTGCCTCGGGAATCCGGCCATGATTCAAAAGGGCTGTGGAAGCCCTTGAGTCGCTCGACCTGTTCTCGCCCCATCGCCACGAGCGGCCCAGCCCGCTCGCGGTGCTGCGCGACATCTTCGGGCACAAGGCGTTTCGCGGGCAGCAGGCCGATGTGATCGAGCATGTGGCGGACGGCGGCGATGCGGTGGTGTTGTTTCCCACCGGCGCGGGCAAGTCCATGTGCTACCAGATCCCGGCCATCTGCCGTTCTGGGGTCGGCATAGTCATCTCGCCGCTGATCGCGTTGATGCGTGATCAGGTGGAGGCGCTGAAGCAGGCCGGGGTTGCGGCCGCGGCGCTCAACTCCTCGCTTAGTGCCGAAGAGAGCGCCGAAGTCCGGCGGCAATTGCGAAGGGGCGAACTCGATCTGCTTTATGTGGCGCCCGAACGCGTGGCGACGCCGGGCTTTGCCAATATGCTGGCCGATACACAAATCGCGCTGTTTGCCATCGATGAAGCCCATTGCGTGAGCCAGTGGGGGCATGATTTCCGGCCCGAATATCGCGAGTTGATCCACCTGGTGGAGTTGTTCCCCGGGGTGCCGCGCATTGCGCTGACCGCCACTGCCGACCCGACAACGCGCGAAGACATCATCGAGCGCCTGGGGTTGGAACAGGCCGAGGTGTTCACCACCAGTTTCGACCGTCCGAACATATCCTATTCAATCGTCGAGCGGGAAAAGCCGCGCGAGCAGCTGCTGGAGTTCCTTGGTGGACACAAAGGCTCGAGCGGCATCGTCTATTGCCTGAGTCGGGCCAAGGTCGAGGACATCGCCGATTGGCTGAGCAATAAGGGCATCCGCGCCCTGCCCTATCATGCCGGGATGAGTGCCGAATTGCGCTCGGCCAACCAGGATGCGTTCCTCAAGGATGAAGGGCTGTGCCTGGTTGCTACGGTGGCCTTCGGCATGGGAATCGACAAGCCCGATGTGCGCTATGTGGCGCATATGGATCTGCCGGCCTCCATTGAAGCCTATTACCAGGAAACCGGGCGCGCCGGGCGTGACGGCCAGCCCGCCGACGCCTGGATGAGCTATGGCATGGCCGATGTGGTGCAGCGCCGCCGCATGATCGATGAGGGCAATGCACCCGATGAGGTGAAACGCGTCGAGCATGGCAAGCTCAATGCTTTGCTCGGCGTTTGCGAGACGGCCTCGTGCCGGCGGCAGGCCATTCTCGCGCATTTTGGTGAAACCTATCCGCAGCCTTGCGGCAATTGCGACACCTGCCGTTCGCCGGTGGAAAGCTGGGACGGCACGGACGCGGCGATCAAGGCGATGGCTGCCATCTACCGCACCGGCATGCGCTTTGGCGCGGCTCATATCATCGATGTGCTGATGGGCAAGGAGACCGAGAAGGTTACCCGCTTTGGCCATCAGCACCAGAAGGTGTTCGGGCAGGGCAAGGAACTGGACGCGCGGGCCTGGCAATCGGTGGTGCGGCAATTGACGGCCATGGGGCTGATCGTGGTTGACCACGCCAATCATGGCGCGCTGACGCTGAGCGAAGCAGCCCATGCGGTATTCAAGCGCGAACGCAATGTGATCCTGCGCAAGGACCGGCCGAAGAAGTCGGTCGAGGTGCGCCGCTCGCTGGCACGGTCGGTGGATGTGCCCGAACATGCCAAGCCGCTCTTCGAGGCGCTGCGCGAGGAACGGTTGCGGCTGGCCAAGGCGCAGGGCGTGCCGCCCTATGTGATCTTCCATGACGCGACGCTGAAAGCCATGGCGCTGGCACAGCCCAAACACCCGCATGACCTCTTGAACCTGCCCGGCGTGGGTCAGGGCAAGCTGGACAGGTATGGGGACGAGTTTCTGGCGGTCGTGAGGGGCTTTGGGGGATAGTATGAATTGGGCCACGCGCTTGCCACTCGGGCGCAGCCCTCATGGCCTTCTCCCCTCAGATTGCTCCACCGGAGCAACCTGCTCTTCGGGCTGGCTTTACGCCCCCTCATCCGGCGCCGCGCGCCACCTTCCCCCGAGAGGGAGAAGAACAAGAGCGTACACGATGCTGTTTCCTCTCCCTCTCGGGGAGAGGTGGTCGAAGCGAAGCGTAGGTCGGTGCGGGGGATGAGTTGAGCGATACCTTCACTGTGAAACGTCCCCGCCTGCCGGTCATCGACATCGCCCGCGGCGTCGCCATCGTGGCCATGGTGTTCTATCACTTGTGCTGGGATCTGGCGTTTTACCGCTTCATTCCCGTCGATGTCGGGTTCGACCCCGGCTGGGTCGCCTTTGCGCGCACGATCCTGTTTGCCTTCATGTTTCTGGTCGGTGTCGGCCTGGTGCTGGGGCATGGAGATGGCGTGCGTTGGGGCAGCTTCTGGCGGCGCTGGTTGTTTGTGCTGGGCGGCGCAGCGTTGATCACCATCGGCACCTGGTTCGCCTTTCCCGACAGCTTTGTTTATTTCGGGGTGCTGCACGCCATTGCGCTGACCAGTGTTCTGGCTCTGCCCTTTCTGTTCACCCCGGTCTGGCTGGTGGGCGCGATTGCAGCCCTGGTCATAGGGCTGCATTTTGGCTTTGCCGATCCGCTTTACAATCAAAAGGTCTTTTCCTGGATCGGGTTCTGGGTGGTGCCGCCGCCGACCAATGATCTGGTGCCGGTATTTCCCTGGTTCGGGGTGGTGCTTCTGGGCGTACTGGCCATGCGGCTGGTGCGCGGAACTTCTAGCGAGGCGCGGCTGGCCGCGATCCAGCCGCAAAACGTGGCGGCGCGCGTTCTGGGCTGGATGGGGCGATGGAGCCTGGTGATCTATCTCGCGCATCAGCCGCTGCTACTGGCGGTGATCATGCCGCTCTCCTTTGTCATGGGGACGCAAGAGGCCAGTCGGGACATGGAGTTTCTCAATTCCTGCCAGGTGAGCTGCGAGGAAAGCGGCACTACAGCGGCGCTCTGCGCCATCTATTGCCAATGCGGGCTCGAAGGCGTGAAGCGGGATGATCTCTGGGAGCCGGTGTTCAGCGGACTGGTTTCAGCCGAGGATCAGGCCAAGCTCGATGCCAATAACCGGCAGTGCTCGGCGCTGATCTATCCGGAGCTCGGGGTGGAGTAGCTATGCGGGGCGCTGACGCACAGGACCACCCCCACCCTCGATCCCTCCCCTCAAGGGGGAGGGAGGCGTAGGACCGATGATTCCGAACAGATTTGACGCGCTCTAAGTGCTCGCTTCCTTCGCATTGACCCCAGTGACCATTTCGTCTGGGATGTCATCGAAGCTGGCGTAGTTCATGTTGTAGAGCCTGGAGTACAAGCCGCCCAGTTCCATGAGCTGGTCGTGATTGCCCTCTTCGATCTTCTCGCCATTTTGCAGCACGATGATGCGGTCGGCGCCGCGAATGGTGGCCAGGCGGTGGGCGATGACCATGCCGGTGCGGCCCTTGAGCAGGATTTCCAGCGCCTTCTGGATCTGCCGCTCGGTATAGCTATCGATATTGGCGGTGGCTTCATCGAGCACAAGGATCTTGGCATCGGCCACCAGGGCGCGGGCAAAGCTCAGGAGCTGGCGCTGGCCGAGCGAGAGGTTGGAGCCGCGCTGCTCGAGCATGGTGTCATAGCCATTGGCGAACCGATCGATGAACTCATGGGCCCCCACGGCTTTGGCGGCGGCGATGACGTCCTCGCGCGTGGCTGAGGCCTTGTTGTAGCGAATGTTCTCAAAAATGGTGCCGGTAAACAGGAAAGGTTCCTGGAGCACCATGGCCACCTGTTCACCCAGGCTCTCCTGGGTGACATCGCGCACATCGTGACCCCCGACGATAACCGCGCCGTCCTGGACTTCATAGAAGCGGTGAACCAACGCCATGGCGCTGGTCTTGCCTGAGCCGGTGGGGCCGATGACCGCGACGGTCTCGCCGGGATTGACCTTGAAGGACACGTTCTTGAGCACCGGGCGCTTCGGATCGTAGCCGAAAACGACGTTCCTGAACTCGACCGAGCCATCCATCTCGCCGGTCAGCACCTTGGCGTCCGGCTTGTCCTCGATCACCGTGGGCAGATCGAGCACTTCGGTGATGCGGCGGCCCGAGGTCATGGCGCGCTGCATGATGGAATATTGCATGGTGAGCGAACGGATCGGGTCGAAGAAGCGCTGCACATAAAACAGGAACGCCACGACGACGCCCACCTGCAGCGCGCCGTTGAGCACCATGGCGCCGCCGACCACGACAACCGTCGCCATGGAAATGCCGGTGAGCGTGTCGACGATGGGCACCATGACCTGGGCGAATTTGGAGCCGGTGAGCTGGGTGCGCAGGTTCTGGTAGGCCTTGTCGTCATAGAGATCGAAATTGACCTTCTGGCGATCCAGGTTCTGCACCGTGCGCACGCCATTGATGCCTTCGGCCATGGCCCCGGCGGTCAAGGAATTGGTTTCATGTGCCGCCCAGAAGGCGCGCTTGGCCGGGGGCAGCCAGAAGATGCGGATGATGAACAGCACTGGCATGGTGATCAGGGTCACCAGCCCGAGCCAGGGATCGAGGCTTAGCAGGACAATGATGATGCCGAAGAGCAGGACGATGTCGCCTACCGAAATGACGGAGGTCTCAAGGAACTCCTGCATCGCACTGACATCGCCCTGCAGACGGCTCATCAGGCGGCCGACTTCGGTCTTGTCCATGTAGCTCAGCGAAACGCGCTGGAGCTGGGCAAACATGGCCCGGCGCATGTCGAACAGCACGTTTTCGGCGACCTGCCCGACCTGGGTTTCCTGCACCCAGGAGGCGCCGAAATTGAACAGTACCGCGATAGCAAAGGCGCCCACAGCCCAAAGCAGATTGTTCGCATCGCCGCCAGCGACCAGCGCGGTGTCGATGGCATTGCCGATGATGAGCGGAATGGCCAGTTGGGTGCCGGTAAAGATCAGCACCGCCGCGACGGCGAGATAGATCTTGAGGCGGTAGGGCTTCACATAGGCCCAGATGCGCCGGACCGTTTTGGGGTCATAGGCCTTGCCGAAAACCTCTTCCTCGATGCGGTGGCTGCCGACCGAGGCGCGGGGCGGACGCTGGCCGGGGAAGGCTGCGACTTCGCTTTCGTCATCAACGACGCTCATTGGGCTGCCTCCAAATCGTCGGTGGGTCGCGTCTGCAAATCGTAGAGCGCGCGATAGCGTCCGCCTTGCGCGAGCAGCTCTTCATGGGTGCCGCGCTCGACGATCCTGCCGTCTTCAAGGAACAGGATCAGGTCGGCATGCATCAGCGAGGACAGACGATGGGCGATGATCATGGTGATCCGATCGCTGGCGAAGCGGCGAATGGCGCTTCGGATGCGATGCTCGGTGCCGGCGTCGATGGCGGCGGTCGAATCGTCGAACACCATGACGGCGGGCTTGAGCACGAGGGACCGCGCAATGGAGAGGCGCTGGCGCTGACCACCGGAGAGCGAGACACCGCGCTCGCCCACCACGGTATCGTAATCGGCTGGCAGGCCCATGATGTAATTGTGCAATTGAGCGCTTTCCGCGGCGCGCTCGATCTTGCGTTCCTTGGCCCAGGGATCGCCATAGGCGATGTTGTTTTCGATGGTGGTGGTGAACAGGAACGTGTCCTGCTGCACCACGGCGACCGAGCGTCTGAGGCTTTGCAGGGTGACGTCACGCACATCCTGGTCGTCGATGGTGATGCGGCCCGAGGTGATGTCGTAAAAGCGCGGAATGAGGTGGGCGAGCGTGGATTTGCCGCTGCCCGGGGCGCCGACGATGCCAACGGTCTGGCCGGCCCTTGCCTCGAAGCTGACGCCATTGAGGGTCGGCACGGTGGAGCCGGGATAGGTGAAATGAACATCCTCGAAGCGCAGCACGCCATTGCTGACCTTGAGCGGGGTGGCTTCGGGCTTGTCCTCGATTTCGACGGGCGCATCGAGGAAAGCGTAGAAGCGCTCGCCGCAGGTGGAGGCGCGGGCATAGGAATTGACCATCAGGCCAAGCTGGCGCACCGGCATCTGCAAAATGGTCATGAAGGTGAGAAAGCTGGCCAGCGTGCCCACGCTCATCTCCTCGGCAATGACCTTGTTGCCGCCCACCCAGAGCACCAGGCCCATGGCGGCGAAGAAGGAGAAGGTCATCATTGAGGTGTTCTTGACGCGCACCTGGACACGGCGATGTGCCAGTTCGAGCGCGTCCTTTGAGGCCGTATCGAACTTGCCCAGCTCGTGCTTCTGGCCTGAGAAAGCGCGGACGACGCGAATGCCGCCGAGATTTTCTTCCATGACGCGGGTCAGGACCGAGAGCTTTTGCTGCAGGATCAGCCAGGTAGCGCGCAGGGTGAGTTGGGCCACTGAGGAGCGCCAGGCCACAAAGGGCACAAAGCTCAGGGCCAGAAGACCCAGCACGATATCGGTCGAGATCAGCATCCAGGCGCCGACACCAATCAGCACCACCAGCAGGATGGTGCGGACGAGGCCCGTGGAGAAGAACATGCGCAGCCCGTCCAGATCGAGCAGGCCGATGGTGATCAGATCGCCCGAGTGCATCCGGTCGTGATAGGAGTAAGAGAGGCGCTGAACCTTGTCGTAAAAGGCCAGTCGCAGTTCGTAGCCAACATGGTGGCCGACGCTTTCAGCAAAGTAGTTCTGCACCAGGGTGAACAGGCCCCGCGCCACGGAGGCGGCCAGCAGGGTCAGCGCGGTCCAGACCAAGGCTTCCTGTGTGCCAGCACCGGCGACAGTGAGGACGTTGTTCGCCTGGTCGATGGCCTGGCCCAGGAGCCGCGGAATGGTCAGCTGCAATATGGCCGCAATAATGGTGGCGCCGACCGCCAGGCTCGCCTGAAACGGGTGGCGGAGGGAAAACAGGGTAATGCGCGTCAATGGCGCCATGCCCTTGCCGGCATGGGCTGCTGCAACATGGTCCCGAGCATCGCCGCGCGAACGCTCGCGGCCAGCCTTGAGGGTAATCAAGGAAGTATCCAGACGTCAGTTAGGTGGGGCCCAAAAGGGAAAGGCGGGAGGTCCGTCGACCGGCAATCGGGCAAATCAAAAAAACTCGCCTGCCTATAAAAAGCGCATTGCGCCTTCCATTCAAGATGCAATTTGCGCAAAAAACGCAAGTGGATGCCTGCTTTGATGACTATGGCATGACCCCATGCCCATTGCGGGGCTGGCAAGAGTGGCGCTGCAGGGTGCATGAGCGGGGCAAAGGACAAGCGCCATGACACCCATGATCTCGGCCATTGTGGTCGGCGTCGTTTTCATCACCTCGACGATCTCCGGCGTCTTCGGCATGGCCGGCGGCATGCTACTGCTGGCCGGGTTGCTGACCGTGCTGCCGGTCGCGACGGCGATTGCACTGCAGGGGGCGATCCAGATCGTGGCGAATGGATCGCGCGCCTGGTTCTCCCGCGAGTTCATCGACTGGCGCATCATTGCCACGATGGTCGCCGGAATCTGTCTCGCAACGCTGCTGTTGTTCCTGTTGCGCTACCAGCCAGACCTGGCCACCGTCTGCATCGCGGTCGGCCTGATGCCCATATTGGTCTGGCTGCCCAAAAGCTGGATGCAACTGGATGCCAGCCGGCCGGTGCATGGCTTCTTCTGCGGGTTCATCAGCGGCGGACTGAATTTGGCGGTGGGCGTGGCCGGCCCCAGCATCGACATCTTCTTCATCCGCACCCAAATGGACCGGCGCAAGATCATCGCCACCAAGGCTTGCATGCAGGTAATTTCGCATGGTGCAAAGGTGGTCTTCTACAGCGCGACAACCGCCGCCATGGCCACCGGCGATTGGATCCTGGTGGCCATGGCCGCGCCCTTTGCCATTGCCGGGACCCATCTGGGCTATCGTATTCTGCAGCGTCTGTCCGATGACGGGTTCCGGCGCTGGACGCGCTGGATCGTCACTATGCTGGGCATATTCTATCTCATGCGTGGCATTTTGTTGCTCGCAGGTTCCTAATCGCTATGTTGCGTGCGGGAGACGACATGGCACCATTCGATAGTGTAACCGCACGCCTGATATTGCTTTTGGCCGAAACCGGTTCAATCGGCCGCGCGGCGGAACGGGAGGGCATCGCCTCCTCGGCAGTCAGCCGGCGGGTATCGGACCTCGAAGGACGGCTGGGCGTGGTCCTGTTCGACCGTTCGGCCCATGGCGTCAAGCTCACCAAGGCGGGCGAAGCCTATGCCGAGGGATGCCGCACCGTACTGCGATCCATCGCCGATCTCGATGCCATCATGGATGATTTCAGCTCCGGACAGCGGGGGAGCCTGAGGCTGGCCTGCACCAGTTCGGCGCTGACCGGGCGCCTGCCGGAGCTTTTGGCCAAGTTCGCAGCCAAATATCCCGGTATCGAGATCGCCATATCCGAAATGGGCGCGGCCAAGGCGCTGCTCTCGCTCGACGAGGGCCAGGCCGACATCGCCATCGTCTCGGACAATTACGATTTCAAACGCTTCGAAATCCGGCCCTTTGAGGACGAACGGGTGTGGGTTCTGGTGCCGCCCGAGCATGAATTGGCCGCCAGCATCGAGCCGCGCAAATCGGTCAGTTTCGATACGGTCATTCCGCATTCCATCGTCGGCATCCATCATGCCGGTTCGCTCGACAGGCTGCTTGGCGAAGCGGCCGAAAAGCTGGGGCATCCGCTGAAAGAAGCGCTGCGCGTCGAGAGCTTTCCGGCGCTGGTGCGCATGGTGGAGGCCGGGTTCGGCATCGGCTTTCTGCGCTCGACCAGCCTGCATCTGCTGGCCGGCACGGACCTGGTCTGCGCACCCTTGTCCGAACCCTGGGCGATGCGCAAACTGCTGGTTGCCCGGCGCAAGTCGAGCCCGCTATCGGCCGCCATGAAGAGTTTCGTCTCGCTGGCTGCCGAGACCTATCTTCCCTCCGCGTGACAAAATTTCCTGATAATAAATATCAGCTTTGTTTTGACACCGTCCAGACTCGCCGATATTGAAGTGGACTAGCGCAGTCAAGTTTGCGCAGAGCGTTAACCATTTCAAATCGGAAGTACCGAGATGACCTTCAGCCGTACCGCCACCGCGCTTCTCGCCGGTCTCGTTGCCATCGCCACACCCGCACTGGCGCAGGAGTTCACCGTGACTCACGCCCAGGGCGAAACCACCCTGCCCGGCGTACCGCAGAAAGTCGTCAGCTTCGACTTTGCGGCCATCGAAACCCTTGAAGCCATCGGCGTTAATATTGCTGGCCTGCCCGGCTCGAACCTGCCAGCTCATCTCGAAAAATATGCCAGCGATGATTATGCCAAGGTCGGCTCGCTGTTCGAGCCTGACTACGAGGCGCTGGCCGCGCTGGAACCCGACCTGATCATTGTCGCGGGCCGCTCCTCCACGGCTTATCCGGAACTTGCCAATCTGGCACCCACGGTCGATCTGTCCAACGAGTGGACGAACTTCTACGGCTCGATCAAGGCCAATGCAGAAATCATTGGCGAGATCTTTGACAAGGAAGCCGAGGTTGCGGCGCTGATCGCCGAGACCGAAGCCAAGGTCGAGGCGAGCCGGGCTGCAGCTGCAGATGCCGGCAAGGGTTTGGTGGTGCTCACCAGCGGTGCCGAAGTGACCGCTTACGGCCCGGGTTCGCGGTTCGGATTTATCCATGAAACCCTCGGCGTCACCCCGGTCATCGAAGACGTCGAAGCGGCCACCCACGGCGATTCCATCTCCTTCGAGTTTATCCTCGAAACCAATCCCGATCTGCTGTTCGTGATCGATCGCGACGCCGCCACAGGCCAGGGCGCTGCCGCTGCCATTCTCGACAATGAACTGGTTGGCGAGACCACTGCCTGGCAAAATGGCGATGTGGTCTATATCGATCCGGTCCGCGCCTACATCGTCAATGGCGGCCTGATCTCGTTCGGCATCATGGCCGACCAGGTCACCGAAGCGCTCAGCGACTAACCTCCCAAGCTCAATGTCTTGCCCCTGCCCTGACGGGCGGGGGCGCACGCGTCTGCAGGCACCGGCCCCATGCCCAAGCTGATCATTGGCGTTCTCGCCGTTCTTTTGCTGGCTATTGTCAGCCTGTTCATCGGTGTCAGCGACGTCACTCCGATGAGCCTGTTTTCGTCATCGCCGGAAGACCGGCCGATGCAGGTGCTGCTGATCAGCCGCATCCCGCGCACACTGGCGCTGATCCTCTCCGGCTCTGCCCTGGCCGTCGCCGGGTTGCTCATGCAGATGCTGGCGCGCAACCGCTTTGTCGAACCGGGAACTGCCGGGACGGTGGAAAGCGCCATATTTGGCATTTTGCTCATCACCATCCTTTGGCCCGCCAGTCCGCTGCTCGCCAAAATGCTCGCCGCTACGGTCACGGCGCTGCTCGGAACCGCCCTGTTCATGCAGATCTTGCGCCGGATACCCCTGCGCTCGACGCTGATGGTGCCCTTGGTCGGCATCATGCTGGGCGGCGTGATTGCCTCGGTCACGGACTTCTTTGCCTATCGCCTGGACCTGTTGCAGACCTTGGGCACCTGGCAACTTGGGGATTTCTCGTCCGTGCTGCGCGGCCGCTATGAATTGCTCTGGATCGGCGCGCTGCTGGTTGGCATCGCCTGGTATGCTGCCGACCGGTTTACGGTGGCTGGCCTGGGGCAGGATTTCACCACCAATCTGGGCCTCAATTACCGTCGCGTCCTCACGCTCGGGCTTTCCATCGTCGCCATGGTCACCGCGACCGTTGTGGTTTCAGTCGGCACCATTCCGTTTCTTGGGCTGATCGTGCCCAATCTGGTCGCCATGGCCGTGGGCGACAATGCGCGGCGGGCCATTCCCTGGATCGTGCTGCTTGGCGCCGGCTTCGTGCTGATTTGCGACATCATCGGCCGCGTGATCCGCTTCCCCTACGAGATTCCCATCGGCACGGTTTTTGGGGTCATCGGTTCGGCGCTGTTCCTTTATCTGCTGTTGCGGAGGCGCCCTGCAGATGCCTGAACGATCCACTTCTCCAGGCCTGTCGCCACGGCAGGTGCTGATCATTCTGGCCGCGCTGGCCGCAGTATCGATTACCGCGTTCATGGTGATCGGCGCCAAGGGCAGCTGGGGCTTCGTCCTGCCGTTCCGGGGGACGAAAGTCTGGGGCATTGCCATGGTGGGCGGCGCCATTGCCGTGGCGACCGTGCTGTTTCAGACCATAACAGCCAACCGCATCCTGACCCCGGGCATCATGGGCTATGATGCCCTGTTCCGGCTGGTCCGAACGGTACAGATTTTCTTTTTGGGCGGCCTCTCCTACGCCACGTTCAACGCCCAACTGCAATTTGCCCTCGAGACCGTGCTCATGGTCGCGTTGTCCACCCTGCTGTTTCGCTGGCTGTTCAATCGTGCTGCCCGGGATCTCTATCTGCTGGTGCTGGTGGGCATTGTATTTGGCGTGTTGTTCCGCTCCCTTGCCGGTCTGATGCAGCGCCTGATCAATCCCAATGACTACGCCGTGTTGCAGGACGTCATGTTCGCTGGCTTCAACACCATCGACAAAAGCCTGCTGATGGTGTCAACGCTCGCCATCCTGGGCACCGGAGTCTGGGTGTGGCGGCTGCTTCCGGCACTCGACGTGCTCAATCTGGGCCGGGACAATGCGATCAATCTTGGCGTGGCCTATCGCAGCGTGGTCTCCCAGGTCCTGATCATCATCGCCGTACTGGTTTCTGTCTCCACGGCGCTGGTCGGGCCGGTGACCTTCTTCGGGCTGCTGGTTTCCAACCTTGCCTATATGCTCATCCGCAGTCACAAACATGCCCTGATCCTGCCCGCTGCGGTGCTGCTGGCCATCATCTCCCTGATTGGCGGCCAGGTCATCCTGGAGCGGGTATTCGGCTTTGACTCGGCGCTGGCCATCATCATCGAGTTCGTGGGCGGCGTCGTTTTCATCGCCATGCTGTTGAAAGGAAACCGCAAATGATCCGTACCCAGGCGGTCTCCCGCGCCTATGGCGACGCGCTGGTCGTCGACAATGTCACGCTCGACATTCCCGCCGGCGGCGTAACCTCGATCATCGGGCCCAATGGGGCGGGCAAATCCACCTTGCTCTCCATGGTCAGCCGGCTGCTCGACATGAGCGCGGGGACAGTGACAGTGGATGGGCTCGATGTCACCAGGACACCAAGCGATGTTCTCGCCCGGCGTCTCTCGATCCTGCGGCAGGACAATCACGTTTCAGCCCGCATCACCGTGCGCGATCTGGTGGCCTTCGGCCGCTACCCCCACTCCAAGGGGCGATTGACAGCCCAGGATCGCCACCAGATCGATCAGGCCATTGCCTATCTCGACCTGGGGGCGCTGGCGGACCGCTTTCTCGACGAGCTTTCGGGTGGCCAGCGGCAGCGGGCCTTTGTGGCCATGGTCCTAGCGCAGGACAGCGATTATGTGCTGCTCGACGAGCCGCTCAACAATCTCGACATGAAGCATGCCATGGGCATGATGAAGCTGATGCGGCAGGCCGCGTCCGAATTGGGCAAGACCGTGGTGCTGGTGCTGCACGACATCAATTTCGCTTCCTGGTACTCGGACTATATCGTGGCCATGAAGGGCGGGAAGATCGCCGCGCAGGGCCCGGCCCCCGAGATGATCCGGCCCGAGGTGCTGTCCGAAATCTACGAGATGGACATCAAGGTGCACGAAATCGGCGGGCAGTTGATTTCGGTCTATTACGGCTAACTGGCTGCCATGTCGGGATAGGCCACGACGCAGCCCCTGCCCTGGGCCTTGGCGGCGTAGCAGGCCGCATCGGCCTCTCCCATGAAGCCCAATGATGAAGCGGACCGAGCACCGATGATGGTCACGCCGGCGCTGGCGCCGATGGAATAATCGCGGCCAGCCCAGGAAAAGGCCAATGCGCCGATGGCGCGCACGATCTTTTCGGCGACTGCCCGGCCGTGGGCGATGGGACAGTCCTCAAGAATGATGGCAAATTCGTCGCCACCGATGCGGGCGGCCAGATCGTGACTGCGGCAAACACCTCGGATGGTTTGCGCCACCTGCTTGAGCAGAGCGTCTCCGGCGGCGTGGCCGGCCGTATCGTTGACCGGCTTGAAGCGATCCAGATCGAGATAGACCAAGCTATGCTGGCGCGGGCCATTGCGGGCGCTGACGATAGCCGCAGACAGTCCGCGTTCGAAGCTCGCCCGATTGGGCAGGCCGGTGAGGTCATCGTGAGACGCCGAATGGGCCAGTTGGCGTTGCAGGGCCCGGCTCTGGGTGACATCCTGAAACACCAATACGGCGCCGGAGAGGGCTCCCGCGGCATCAAATACCGGGGAGGCAGTCGCGCGGATGTCGCGCCGGGGCCCGTCAAGCGCACAGAGCACGCTGTCGTCATCAATGCGGATCTGGGTTGATTGTGCGAGGCAGGCCAGCACCGGACAGGGCAGTTTTTCTTCACCGTGTTCGCTGCGCAGATGGAAGATGTCGCTGACACTTTGGCCAACCGTCGTGGCAGCGTTGCTGCCGGTCAGCAGTTCGGCAGCCGGATTCATGAAGATGATGCGGCCCTCCAGGTCGGTGGAGATCATGCCGTCGGCCACCGCCTCCAGCGTGATCCGCAGCCGTTCCTTTTCGGCGGCCAGTTCCTGTTCCATCTTCTTTATGCGGGTGATGTCGGTATCGGTGCCGATGGTTCGGGTGGGGTTACCCTGGGCATCCCATTCCACCGGGCGGCCCCGGCTGAGGATCCAGATATAATCGCCGTCGCGTGTCCGCTCGCGATATTCCAAGGTGTCGAAATCGCTTTCGCCCCGGTCCTGCCGATGCACATTGGCCATGATCCGGGGACGGTCGTCGGGATGCACGCGTTCGAGCCATTTTGCCTGATCGCCGTCCACCTCCTCACCGGCTGGAATGCCGCGCATCAGGCGCCACATGCGGGAGTAGAACATGGCGTCGGTGCGGATATCGTGGTCCCAGACCCCCTGGCGCGCGCTTTCCAGCGCGAAGTTCCAGCGGCTTTCGGAGGCGGCCAGGGCCTCCTCGGCGCGCTTCTGCAATTCGATGCTGTTCATCTGCACCAGGATCAGCGGCGGCGTATCGCCTTCAGCCGGAAGGATTGTGGCCCCGACCATGGCCCAGACGGGGTAGCCATCGACGTGACGCAATTGGTGCTCACCACGGCTGACCGACACTTCGCCGCGCAGCAAGCGCTCGAAGTGGAGGCGCGTGATGGCATTGGTTTCATCCGAAACCAAATCAGCAAACTGAAACATATGGCCCGGCTCGGGCCGATGCCCCAACAACTCGCTGAAGGCGGGATTGGCATAGACCACCATGCCGTCAAGGGTCGAGACCAGCATGCCCAATGGCGCGGCGTCGAGCAGA
>Ga0208794_1000778_pt1 | contig 17459 bp, 13 predicted proteins | sample 32_taG_FD_184106 | JGI IMG/M metagenome (GOLD analysis project Ga0208794, IMG submission 184106) | Marine viral communities from the Gulf of Mexico - 32_GoM_OMZ_CsCl metaG (SPAdes) (version 2) | ecosystem: Environmental > Aquatic > Marine > Oceanic | place: Atlantic Ocean: Gulf of Mexico... | reverse complement strand
AACAACCAACCCAACCATGCGTGATTACCTTCACCGCTACCGTCACCCACGACATATCGTTTGTCAGTGATAGGTTCAGAACCATCATTGAGATCTGTTATCACAGTGTACGCCACATCATACTCTGCATTCATCATAATACCCAATGCGAAGAATAAGAAAGCGCCTACAAGTTTGAAGACATAACCGTTTCTCACTACACCGCCCATGAATATGGACCCAAAACCCACACCCAAAAGAATCACAAATATACCTGCATCAATAGTTGGCATCTACATCACTCCAATATATTGATCACATTAAAAGTCTGTGATGCGCTGGTGTCAGGTGTTGAACCATCTGTTATTGTAAATGTCATTTGTGGGTTTACTGCACCACCTGCACTTGAATGTATTCTGAAAACAATCCAAAACTCATCATTTGCATCAGCACCTGAATTAATTACACAATTAGTAGTAGTACCTGCTGTTGCCCTAACATCTGTTCCTCCAACATAACTCTCAGTCCAATCAGTGTGATCCTCACAACCTGAATTTAGAATATAATTACTCACTCCAACAAAATCAGAATCTCCTAAAACATCAAAGTCCCCAACTGCAAGATCTAAATCAAAACTGGTTGCTGTAAAGTCTGCGCCAGCTGTTTCTTCAACCAATATTTCAATTCTGTAAGTATGGCCAACTGTTAACTGACCACCACAGGTTTGAGCAGTGTCAGCATCAACACCGGTACATATGGCAATTCCACTTCCAAGTGTAGTTGATTCTGATTCGTACAAATCATAAGAAGTAACATTTGGTGTTCCTACTGCGGTATCAGGATCAACTGTAAATGATACTGCACCTGTAGTGAATGTGTTTGTGCCATCTGTAATAAAGAATGTAGAAGTATCATCATCTGCATCATCTGCATCTAATGTAACAATGAAATAGTAATACTCAGTACCACTCTTTGCAACAGCACAAGTGGTACCTGAATCAACATCAACATTTGCACCATTAGTAGAAGGTGTCCAATCTGTTTGGTCTGCTGCCCCTGTTGCAGTAGCAGAACAACCACCACTACCATATGATGGTGTAACACCTACTACATCCAAGTTTCCAACTGCACTTTGCATGACAAATTGAGTTGGTGAACCACCAGTATCACCACCAACTTCGTTTACTGTAAGTTCAATTCTATAAGTTCTGCCTTGGAACATTGTTCCGCTACATGTACCACCACTTGTAATAGTCACACCAGTACAAACTGCTGTACCAGCTCCTAATACAGCTGTATTGTCTTGATAAACATTCAAAGTATCAATAGAATAAGATGGTGCACCGTGTGCCTCTGCCTCTTGAGGATAAAACACTACACCAAGTGTTATTGCTAAAACAGTAACTGGTATTACTAGTAAGACTTTCTTATTTCTCATCAATTCCAAGCCATCTCCATGGAAATGAATCTGGCGTCATTTGTGTTTGTGTCAGTTGCATCTGCAAAGTCTCTTTCCAGTTTAATGAACACTGTGTCTCCACCAACCACACCGTGTGTTCCAGATGCGACTGATATAGTTGCTTCTTCGAGATCACCAGTTACAGTTGCTGAATCACAGCCACCTGCCAAAGTTGACCAAGTACCGTCTATAACTTCATCGCTTACAAGTGGTAAGAATGCTACATCCCAACATACACCTGCTGTACCAGTTGTTGTAAAGTGAATTGTCATGTCAATGTTTCCAGTTGAATCCATATCATCAGGCATCTCATATGTCCATACCAATCTTTCAGTTACACCGTCAGAGTAATCACAAACTACATAATCCAATGCAGTTCCGTCAATTGTTGCCTTTGGTGGACTTGCAGTAACCTGTGGCTGACCAGCACCACATGTCAAAGTTGTCTTTGATGGGTCTCCTACAAACACATTAGGAACGTCATTTGAACGACCAGCACCAAATATCTCAATAACACCTGATGCTGCATTTGATCTTGCAACAACACCGACTTTTTGAACCAAATCAGTTCCAGTAGGTTTTGTATTTTGTAAAGTGTTACCAGTTGTTCCTACGTTTGAAACGTATATGTCGTCACCTGCGTTCCACGAAGAAGTATCCATTACGAGTCTGCCTGACATTACAACATCACCTGCTGATGATGATGTGATTGTAGATCTTGCAATACCAACTGCAGCCATTGTTGTAGCAGATGAAGCATCTGCCAATTCTACAGTTGTAATTGATGCACCGTTATCGTAACCTGCAATGTAAACTGCATCACCAGCATTAATAGTACCAGCAGAATCTTTCTCTACTGAAATTACAAGTTCACTAGCATCACCACCTGCTGCTGTCAAGTCAGGGTTTAGATTTACCAATAATCTACCTGCTGAAACGTCAGATCTTACAATATAACCAACTAAAACGTCATAGTTTGGTGCCGATGGTGCTGTCGCTGTCAATGCACCTGCGGTTGTTGGGTCAAGATAAACAGGATCGCCAGGACTGAATGCGGAAGTATCAAAGTCATTAACTAAACCAAATGCAGTAATATACCCAAATGTACTTGCCTCAATATCATGTGTTGCAACACCAATAACTTCAGAAGTTGTAAGAGCATCTGAACGTGCTAATGCAACTGTTGGTCTGAACTCAACACCTTCAGCACCTGAAATATAGACAACCTGTCCGTTGTTAATTGTGGCACCACCGTTATTGTAAACTCTAATGTAATCTTCCTGACCTAACTGCTGTGTTACTTCTGCTTCATCATTGTATGCAACAAATGCGTGTTCAGATTGGTCATACCAAGTAAGACCTTCTGAATGTGTTGGTGAGAATGTAGCCTCAACATTATATCCAGTAGAATTGATATTGATTAATTCATTATCAGTAAAGTCTACCTGTGTTTCGCTAAATGTAATTTGGTTTGCGCCATCAATATCAATATCAACCTGACCAGTACCTAAATCTATAACCTCAACGTTGGAATCACCTTCACTAATTATATCTCCTCCACCACCGCCTTGCATCAAATCAACCCAAGTACCATCATAACCTTTCAATGTACCAGCAGTAGAATCATAGAAAATGTCACCAACTGCTGGACTTGATGGTTCGGCACTGTGAGACCCTACGTTAATACCTGCGTTTGTGGCATCAGGATTGAAAGTTTGTTTAATTCCATCATTATAGGTATGTGTGTTTTCAATTGTAACGAATGTTCCATCAGAGTTTGCTGTGTTAAATTCTGCTGTTGTTCCTGTCAGAGTGTTAGAACCAAGTGCTATTCCCTTATTTGTTAAAGTCTGTGATTCTGCCTGAAATACGAAGACATCAGCACCTGTCAATGCTGGTATTGATCCAACTCTGTCTGCTGCCAATTCGTTGACAGATATGGTGAGATAGTGATCATTTGACAGGTCACTTATCCTAATGAAATCATCTTGGAATGTTTGCATATTCGTGTCTGTGTATGTATTGGCTTCATCGTCTAAAACAACATTAGCAGGTAGGTCTGTATCGACAATTGATTGCCAACTCAAATCGGTTCCGTCAGATCTGATAAACGTAGCAGAGCCTCCAATAGTGAGTTCATTCCAATTTGGAGTAGCATCACCGTAAATTATACTACCTCTGGTAACTGTCTGTGCTACTGTGTCTTGGTGTACAGTACCATCAAGTAAGTCAGTATTCCCTCCTCCACCATTGTCAGTACCACAAACCCAATTGGTTCCTGATACCTTCAAAACTTCACCACTTGCACATCCAGTAGATGTGACATTTGATAACTGATGAATTGAACCATAAGTATTGGTTGTTGAGGAAATATCTTTGTTTGTTAAAGTCTGAGCATCATCAAGATCAACCAAAGTTGCATCAGACACAGCAGTATTAAATTCAGCAAATGTACCTGTAACTGTATTAGAGCCCAAATCGATACCCTTATTGGTTAATGTCTGACTTTCAGCCTGGAATACAAACACATCGGCACCCGAAAGAGCAGGAATCGAACCGACTCTATCTGCTGTCAACTCATTTACTGATATTGTTAGGTAGTGATCATTTGAGAGATCGCTAATTCTGATAAAGTCATCTTGGAAGGTTTGCATATTCGTGTCTGTGTAAGTATTGGCTTCATCATCAAGAACCACGTTAGCTGGAAGATCTGTATCCAAAATTGAGGACCATGAAAGATCAGTTCCGTCAGATCTAATGAAAGTGGCACTTCCACCGATGGTTAACTCGTTCCAGTTTGGTGTAGCGTCACCATAGATGATACTACCACGAGTAACGGTCTGTGCTACAGTATCAGTGTGAACACTGCCATCAAGTAATACATTGCTTCCACCGCCTGTATCATCTGCACCACAAGCCCAACGATCAGTTCCTGAATTATATTCCAATATTTGACCATTGGTACAACCCATACTTCCTTTGATTGTGTTAGTGTTCACATCAAGATCAGTAGCATTAAAACTAAACTCAGATGCGTCATTTACACGTATGTCATGTAACCCACCTGTTGCTACATCATATTGTAAGTTGGAACCAGATTGTTCAAATGACGTATTTGCATCATCAAATGAAACTGAGCCAGAATCAACAATATTATTTTGATTTAGATCAATCTGTGTACCAGTAAAGACATATTCGTTTGTTGTGTCAATGTCAATATCGATTTGACCTGTTCCAGCATCGATTACTTCCACGTTAGAATCTCCTTCCTGGATTATGTCTGCTGATCCACCAACATTATCGGTTGCACACACCCAACTTGTTCCAGAAACCTTTAGAACTTGACCAGAAGCACAACCAGTAGAGGTCACATTACTCATCTGGTGTATTGAACCATATGTGTTAGTAGTAGATGAAATGTCTTTATTTGTTAAAGTCTGGGCATCGTCAAGATCTACAAGTGTGGCATCAGATACGGCGGTGTTAAACTCTGCGAATGTACCAGTAACTGTGTTAGAACCTAAATCAATACCTTTGTTTGTTAAAGTCTGGGAGGCTGCTTGAAATACAAAGACGTCAGCACCAGCGAGGGCAGGTACAGAACCTACACGATCTGCTGTAAATTCATTAACAGAAATGGTAAGATAATGGTCATTTGAAAGATCACTAATTCTAATGAAATCGTCCTGGAATGTCTGCATGTTGGTATCTACATACGTATTTGCTTCATCATCTAAGACAACATTGGCTGGTAGGTCAGTGTCTAATATTGATGACCAACTCAAGTCAGTTCCATCTGATCTGATGAAAGTGGCTGTACCACCTATTGTCAATTCATTCCAGTTTGGTGTGGCATCACCGTAAATTATACTACCGCGAGTTACTGTTTGGGCAACTGTGTCAGTGTGGACACTACCGTCAAGTAATGCGTTACTACCGCCACCAGTGTCATCAGCACCACATTCCCAATTGTCTGTTGCTGAATTATATTCCAGTATTTCTCCATTATTACAACCCATGCTACCTGCGATCTGATTGTCGTTAACATCAAAGTCAGTAGCATTAAATCCATATTCAATTACATTGTTTACCCTAAGATCATGTTCTCCACCAGTTGCAACATCATAGAACATATCAGTTGAAGATTGGTCAATTGTGGTATCAGCATTATCGAATTGAACTAAACCACCTTCCAAATTGGCGTTATTTCCATTAAATTGTAATTCAGAACCAGTAAATACGAACTCTTGTGTTGTGTCAATATCTACATCGACTTGGCCTGTACCAGCGTCTATAACTTCAACATTAGAGTCACCCTCTTGTATGATGTCAGCACTACCACCAACATTATCTGTAGCACATACCCATGTGGTTCCAGAAACTTTGAGGATTTCATTTGTGTTACATCCTGTTGAAGTAACATTGGATAATTGATGTATAGATCCATAAGTATTGGTTGTGGAAGATATGTCCTTATTGGTTAGAGTTTGTGCATCATCGAGGTCTACCAATGTGGCGTCAGATACAGCAGTGTTGAACTCAGCGAATGTTCCCGTAACGGTATTGGAACCTAAAGCGATTCCTTTGTTGGTTAATGTTTGTGAAGCGGATTGGAATACGAAGACGTCGGCTCCTGTCAATGCGGGTACAGAGCCTACTCTATCTGCGGTCAACTCGTTGACAGAGATTGTTAGATAATGATCATTTGATAAATCGCTTATTCGTATAAAGTCATCCTGGAATGTTTGTATGTTACCATCTGCAAATGTATTGGCTTGATCTATTTGTACAACATCAGTACCTACATCCCATTGTAATGTTCCTGCACCAGTATCAGTGATTGTTATTTGGTTTGATGTTCCTGAGAAAACTTGTGCTGCAGTTGCATCACCATTGATTGATGTGATTCCTCCACCACCACTATTGGTTGCACATATCCATGTAGAGTTTGAAGTTTGATAAGCCAAAACTTCGGTATCAGAACATGCTGAAGTTACCATATTGCCTAAAAGTCCCAAACGGTTTGCAGGGAAAGCATCTGTTGTTGCAGTAGGAGTTCCAACTTCGGTTAATCTATTACTGTTAAAGTCCACAAGAGATCCTGTGAAAATATACTCATTAGCTCCATCAATGTCAACATCAACTTGACCTGTTCCAGCATCTATGACTTCGACATTACTGTTACCCTCTTGGATAATATCGGCACTGCCACCTACGTTATCTGTTGCACATACCCAATTAGAACCTGAAACTTTCAATATTTCACCAGAAGCACAGCCATTAGAAGTTACATTACTCAACAAATGAATTGATCCGTAAGTGTTAGTAGCTGACGAAATGTCCTTATTGGTAACTGTCTGAGCATCACCCTCGTAAAGCACGTCTCCAGGCAGATCAGCATCCACCCATGTACCAGTTAATGAGATCTCAGACTTTGGAATATTATTCAATGAGAGATCAACACTGTCAGCATCGCTGGTTATCACAATTCCATCACCGCCAGTAGTTAATGATTTAAACTCTAAATCTGAAAGAACTTTCTGTGCAAACAATCCAGTACCGCCACCTATGTTAGATGCGGTGTTTACCTCTCCACCGCCAACGCCACCAGTAGACGTGAATGTAATCCTGTCGTTCAGACTGTCGACATCGATTTGCATACCAGTACCAGCAATAAGTTCAAGTGAATCTACTTCCTGATCCGACGTCACATTATATTCAGGGTTTGCACCTGTGTTATTATAAATAACTTGGAATGCTGTTTCAACAATATCTAATCCGTCACCAGTAGGTACATTACCGCCACCTATGAACAATGGCATTATCATAGCGATGACTACAATACCACCGACAAGTGCTAGTATATGGTAGTTACGCTCGGCGTAATCAGCTCTCCCAGACATTATTTACGAATATTTTTAAAGTCTTGTTCTATATGAAATTGAATTTATTGAATTACCACTGTAAATTCTTAATTTCTTCCAGAATTTTACGAAAATCGTCATCAGCCATACTTGGAATTGTAGGAATGAATAACCCTGATTTATACAATCTCTCTGATTCTGGGAACGTATTATCAATTCTTCCAGCATTCATAGAATAATTCTGTAAATGCAAAGGTCTTGGTAATCTCTGTGTCATTATTCCTCGCTTTGCCAAATCGGCTTGTGTCTTAACTGCATCGGGAACCATGATATCGAGATACTTGTATGGTCTACCTTGCAAAAACTGAACATGTTTGTGATCAATGAATGCTTCTCTTAAAATATTATCCATGACGTTCATTCTCTCAAGTTTGGCGTCTAATTTCTCTAATTGAGCCAAACCAAAAGCAGCCTGAATCTCAGTCATTGTAAAATCCAAACCCCATACCGAATTATTGTCACCAAATATCTCATCTCCTTGTAATGGAGATTTACCAGAATTTTTCATTCTTAACAATGCCTCATACATTTCTGGTGAGTCACAGCATATTGCTGCACCTTGACCACCAGTGGTTAAAACAGATGTGGCATCAAAATTATAGACACTCAACTTATCTTTAGTATGGAAATTCGGTATGTCACTGCAATCCTCAATTAATGAAGCCTTACCCTTACGGCCATTGAAATGGTTTGCTACACCACCTTCATTATCACGTAAAACAAGAGATCCGAGTTCATTGACTTCGGTCAAAACTGGATTATATCCAGCCTGAATTGCAGAATTGTATATTAGATTATCACCGATATTTGGAACGCGTATATTTTTTGTTGAGAGTATTTGTCTTGCTGCCAAAAGAACAGAATACAATGCAGTTGTTTTAGTTGAAAATGTCACACAGTAATCAGCCTCAACATATTGGGCAAACTTTTCTTCAAACTCTGCAACCTTTTCCCCTTCAAGTAATTCATCGCCATTAAGAACCTGATTGATTTGTTCGACCTCGTGTGTATCCCATTCAGGCATTAACACAGGAAGTAAGTCGTCATCTTCGGTTTCATTAACTTCGGTTGTTTCTTCGGTTGTTTCTTCAACCTCTGATGGTGCTATCTCTTCACTCATTTCTCTGTTCACCTAACTTCTCACAAATCATATTAAGTTCTTTAAGCAGACTCTTGAAACTAACCAAATCATTTTCAATCTCAGATACTCTATGTTCAGCACTTCGACAATACTGTTGGGTATTACGTATAAACCGATAGTCAACATCCATGAAAAAATCACCAAAACCTACTATTTTAATTTAAATTATCGCCCATAGTCATCTTCAAATCGCTCAATATCATCTTCATTAAAATCACCCTTTGCAATCTCCAGGATTATAACACCATCTGGACCTCCAGTTATTCTATGCTTGTCACCACGCATGATATTTGCAGAATCGCCTTCGCCTAAATGATATGTCTGATCACCTATGATCACATCACATGAACCCACGATAACAACCCAATTCTCGTCTCTATTATTATGAGATTGAAGTGACGTTCTCTTTTTTGGATTAACATGTATCAGTTTGACAGTTGATTCCTCGTTATGGGTGAACTGCTCAAATTTTCCCCATGGTCTTTCAATCACCATCTTTCAATTTAGCTCCATATGGAAGATCTCTTTTGTGTTGACTTCGTTCAACATAATGAGCTATACGTTCAACAGTTTTCTTAGGAATTATTGCTCGTTTAGATGTCTCTGTTGTATCAAATCCCTGATCAACCAAATACTTCAAAATATTATCAATGTTGTCATATGAAGTTCCCAATTCTTTTCCTGCTTTATGATCTTTCCATAAATGCGGACTAGAATCTTTTCGCACTATATGATCTGGGACACCCAAATGGCTTGCCAATTCCCTAACCTCATGTTTGTATAAATCAACAATTGGTAAGATGTCACATGCACCATCACCAAACTTTGTAAAGTATCCGATCAAATGCTCACTTTTATCGTCAGTACCAACAACAAGATAATTTCTTTTTTGACCTTCATAATAAAGATAAACAGCTCTCAATCTGGCATTAAGATTACCGATGGTGATTCTCATGTGGTGTTTGTCATTAAAATCATTGATACTGTCACCAGTTGTGATTAAATTACTAACATAATTAATTGGCCTTATCTTGAACTGCATATCTAATTCTGTGGCAACCAAAACACCGTCATCTGTTTCCGATTCTGGTGTGAAATCAGGATTAGGCATTATCATTGCCAAACAGTGATTACCTATTGCCTTTTTACACAGGTATGCAATTGTTGCTGAATCAACACCACCACTTAAACCAAAGATGACACCATTAGCTCCTGCTTCTCGAACTCGTTTACGAATAAACTTCGTTGCACGATCTGTAATTTTATTGTAATCTAACTGCTTCCACCACGCTTTCTGCTATTTGTTTAACTTCTTCATCTGTAAGATTAGTAGTTGATGGTAGATACAAACCAGTGTTATATCTGGCAGTAGCCATAGGGAATTTACTAGGATCTTGTTCACCCTCTCTTACTCCCTTATCAACTATCGGTTGCATAAACAATGGTTTTGGAAACAATCTGGTTGCAATGTTTTTAGTTTGTAAATGGTCCTTAATTTTTTGAGGATTCTTTGTGAAAATATCAATATACCAAGATGGCGCAATATCATCAAACAAAACCAACTCGCCTAGAATATCTTTGTAAATAGAATGGATTTCACTAAATCTCTCTCTGCGTTTATCCAAACCTTTCAACTGTGCTAATCCAAATGCAGCCTGAATTTCAGTAAATTTGAAATTCATTCCCCAATTATCAAATGTATCTGACATTGGTTTGAGGTTCTGACGGTCGTTTCGTCCGTGATCTTTAAGACGTGATAATAGATCAAATGTTTCTTTATCATCACAACATATTGCACCGCCCTGACCTGCAGTAGTGATGTGTTTTGTTGATGCGAAACTGTATGTGCTAGTATATCCGGGAGTATGATGATGTGTAGCTTGAGAACAATCCTCGATTTTTGGATTCCTGAATGCTGGGGCAATAACACGACCGTTGGCTTGTATCAATAAAAGACCATCACCATCTTCAGTTCCACCTTCATGTAAATCATCACCTACTGATAACAGTCCATGTTGGTCAACATCAGATAACACCGGATCATGGTGAGTTCCTAAACAAGCATTGTATGCGAATATTCCGTCATGAACTGGTATTCTCCATGTCTTGACGTCAGGTCTGGTATGGAATGCTAAATACAGTGCGATTGTTCCACTTGTTACCGTTACACAATATTTTGCACCGACGTAATTGGCAAATTCTTTTTCAAACTCTCTAACAACTTTATGTTCATTAAGAAAATCACTTTCAAGGACATCAGCCACTGCTTTCTTTTCTTCATCTCCCCAGTATGGCACAAATTGGAAAATCAATATAACACACTCCTATCATACAATTCTTTCAAATCATCATATGCAGTTTCAGGTGTTTCCAGAGCAGAGAAACCTAGTATTTTTTCTGCCTTGTTAAAGTTCACTTTATAATCACGTTTATCTTCCTTCTCAACAAATTTTATTTCAGCACCAGATAAATCACCAACTATCTTTGCAAGTTGACGCTTAGTGTAATTCTGTTCAGATGATCCAATGTTAAAGACAGTTGGCCCTTCAATAGGATGTAATGAAGCCAATGAAATTGCCTGTGCAATATCAGCAACATGACATATTGGTCTGTGTGCATCTGGTTGAAACACATCTATGAAATTTGTATCTAACGCAGTTTTCACGAAATCATTGTACAACACATCCCAACGCGTACGACCTGAACCAACGCCATATGCAGTAGCGCATCTAAGCACGATACTGTTATTGGTATTATTCAAGATGTATTTCTCTGCATTCACTTTGGATATTGCATAAATTGAAACTGGTAATAATTCACCGTCCTCTGCTACAAGTGTTTTTGATTTACCGTAGTTGGAGCAGGTACTCATAAACACCAAACGTTTTCCTAACTTTCTACAGAAATCAGCAATTACTTCCGATGCTATCTGATTTACAAGAATTGCATCTCCTGGTTCTCTTGCTGAGTTTGGTAATGACAACGCTGCCAAATCTACAATCACATCATGTTTCTTGATTAGGTCATAAACAACACGAACATTTGATTTATCTGCTTTAATGAACTGAACTCGCTCGTGATTCAAAACATTGTAAAAGTAAAGCGGATCTACACCGAACTCCATTGTGTCAAGAACAGTTATCTTGTCTTCTGAATTTGTGAGAAGATACTCAGTCAATGTTGAACCAATGTAACCAAACCCACCTAATAGTAATACCTTCATTCTAACGGTACCCAGGGTATATCGACGTTACCTGCACCAATGTGAATCACTTTGTAACTCGGTGCGTCATTTGGTATGTATCTAAATGGATCAATGACTACGCTTCCTTCAGGAAATGGGAAATCCTTAAACTCTTCGTGTTTTGTTCCAATAAAATAAACATGTGGCTTATTGTAAAGTTCATAGATGATCGTATCCCATTCACTTTGTGTCATGTCTTGATCTACTTGTGGATCAAATATCATAACATCTTCACCGTTGTCTTTAAACTCATTGAGTAATCTAATTGAAGAACTACCTACTGTTAGATTGGATTCTGGTTTGTATGACTTGCCAAGTATACACATTGGTAAACCACTGGATCTGGCATGCTTTTTCATCAAGTTTCTAAACCAATCAACATGATGCTCTCTAATCTTCATTTGTTCTGTGTAAATATCATTTGATAAATTGTGTTTCTTTGCAAAGTCAGCCAATGCAATATTATCTCTTGGGTGACAACCACCACTGTCTGGCATTCCACCTCTCATGTATGCTGGACTTATCAGACGTCTTTTACAATCAAATAATGCATCACAAACAACATCAACATTAACGGTTGTACCCTCTTCATTTAATTTCTGGCAAACTTCCATTAGGTTATTTGCAAAATTAATCTTCATACCGATGAATGTGTTGTAATTAACTTTCACAAGTTCTGCCTCGGCTATATTCATCTCATGAAATGGAACATCAGTTATTGTTTTGTAAAACTCCTTTGCTTTTTCAACTGCCTCGGGATCATCTACTCCGAACAATACGATCTCTGGGTATAGGAAATCATTGACGGTTGTGCCCATTGCAATGAAGAATGGATTATAACATAATTTGACATGTTTGGATAAAACTGGTTTAATCTCACGCTCAATAGCACCAGGAATTGCGGTTGAGATAATAATCACAATTCGGTCCTCACCGATTTGGTCAAGTGTCTCAGATATTGATTTACAGGCTGATTTCAGATATGAATAATCAAAGTCTTTTGTGTCAGTAGGCAATTTCGTTGTTCCCTCATATTTTGGATCATGTGGTGTTTGTACAGGCACAAAAATTATTTCAGAGTTTTTCAAAACCTCATAGATTGATTCAAATTTGATGTTTGATTTATCAAGTAGTTCCTGGGCACCAGCTTCTTTGTAAGGAATCTTTCTGGTTTCGATGATCTCCTTGACCTTCTCGCTGATATCATAACCTATAACATTATGACCTTTAGACTCAATGGCCAATGCAGATGGTAAGCCCAATTTACCTAAACCAATAAAACCAACATTCATGAGTGAACTGTTTGTCGATTTGTATATAAAATTGATTTTACCAAAAATCATGGCATATCTAATGTGTATCCACAACGTCTACAAATTATTCCATTGTACGTGTATGTTGATAGACTTAGACAGTGCAATGTTTCATCGGAACCACATCTTGGACAATTGAATGTAATCCGTGGTTTTCTGTTTATATTGTCACTGATCACAACTTTAATTCCATGTCACTTACATTTCTAAGTTTCTTTGCTGGTGTGCCGACCCAGACTTCATTTGTTGGGACGTCTTTCATCACAACGGCTGCGGTGCCTATGATGGAATTATCACCTATCTCACAACAAACTAATCTTGCACCCTGACCGACTTTAACATGATTACCAATCTTACAAGGTGTCCTCTCGATTTTAGTAAAATCAGTAGTCATGTATTTCTCGTCTGCAGTCATAACCTGCCCACCAAAAATACAATCATTGCCTATGATAGTTCCATCATTGAAAACACAATACGGATTGATGACACAGTTATCTCCAATCACAGTTCCTCGATTGATCTCACAGAAGTTACCAATCTTGACATTCTTACCAATCTTGACGTCTTTACCTATAAAACAAAAGTTCGCAATCCGTGTCCCCTCACCAATATCATCAGTAAGGATTTCATTGAAATTACCTAATACGTTGTATTTCATTTCAAATGCCTCTCAAAAAAATCAATCAGTGATTCAGGATGATATGCATGTCCACCATTATGTACATGATATGTAAAATCATTTGGCACACCCAACATTTCATAAATACCAGAAATTTTCTTTGCTGTGTGACCAGTTTCTGCCTCCCAACCTAAAATACCAGTCTCACCTTTGCCAAAAGAAATGTACAACGGTGTAGGTGCCAATGCAGCAGCACCGTCGTTACTATCGTAACCCAAGAGCCTATCCGAACCACGAGTACTCGTTGCTGGTGGTGCATGTAATATAGAACCTGTACCAGAAACTAACGCAACAGCATCAACGTCATTGGCTCTTGCAAATGTTTCAGAAAAACCAGAACCCACAGAAAGTCCACCTACACCAATCTTACCTACATAATCCAATGACAAAATATACTTGTACAATGTTACATCATCTTGCATTTGTAATTGTTGGTAATTGACACCAATCATATCTAATTGATTACCGATGACTCTTGTTGAGCAACCAGTTACCCGATCTGCTGCACTGTTACTTTGCACATCACAGATGTCCATATACACCTCACGTTCACCCTCAAAACGTTGTTCTGGAACAAAAACCAAAAATCCTGCTTCTGCTAAACGTGCAGCCATTCTGTCATGATAATAATGCAAGACAATCTCTGAATCAAGTCCTATCAAATCTCTAGCACCTTGATTGCCTGTTCCTGGCATCATTATTACAGTAGGATATTTCTCACGTTCTTCATGTGGTTTTAACTCATAGAACAAAATATCTTCACCATCTATTGCAGGTATCGTATATTTGGTAATGGTGTATGAATCTAAAACAAGTTGATCATAAACAATAGGAGTTTCAAGTTTGTATTGTGGTTGATTCACACCGTAATACTCTACCTGTGATCGATTCACTTCATCACGCCATTCAAAAAAATCGTCAACCGAAAAAACACTATTCTCATAAGATATTGCCATCAATTCAACACCTTCTAAATATTTCTCTGGCAACATACCATCAAAAACTGGTTGTTCCATGTTATAGGCTTTCATAGAAGGTAAACTTGCATCAACACGTGCTTTCTCCATAGTCGCATTTCTTTTGAAATCAGATACCATTAATAGATCACTCAAAAAGAACACTAATGATCCTACAACAGCTATCAGTATAACTGCGGCAACTATTCTCTTTACTGGTAGAATCACAACATGTGACTGTTTCATTTCTTTATCAATACTGTAAATGTGAAACCGTCAGTTGGTCTGGATTCCAACATGGTTGCCTCAAAAGCAATCTCATCACCATGAGCATCTCTAAATTCATTTATGGCTTTATTCTGATTGTAATCAGGTCTGTCCCAAAAGAACACACCACCGCTTTTCAGTTTTGGCCATGCAATATTAATCTCAAACAATTGCGGTTCGTATCTATGATCGTCACCGATAAAGTACATATCAATATCACCCATATCGTCTACAACACCTTTCATGGTTCTTTTTGTGTCACCTAGATGAAATGACCATCGATGTTTAAACCACTCTGGAACAAGAGGTGCTATTGGTGTTTGTGGTATACCAATTACCTGTTCACCGTGTTCTTTCTCTTCAGAATTATCATCAGTGTCATTCTTTCTGTTGGAAGTAAACTTTTCCCAGCCTTTAGGATAAGACCAAAGTTTTGCTATGTCGTGAGAATGTAAATGACCTTTCTTATTTCTATTCATTCCTTTAAGGAAGGCATATGTTGATCTTCCCATCTCAGTGCCTGTCTCGCCAGCAACACTTGGTTTTAGATGTCTCACAATCATGTATATTGCAACATTTGCTGGAAGATACACTAAATGGTGAGTTTGTTTTTGTGCCAACTCATCAATGTATGGCTTAACAACATTCTGAATATATTGTGGTAGCGGAATATCCTTAGCATCCTGATACAATTTTTCGGCATGGATAAGTTCTGATATGAATACCTCTTGGACTGCATCTAACAATACTGGTGATTCGTCTAACATATCTTTTGGTTTGACGACTTTACATTTAATCTCACGTTTAAAATCAAACATAATTCATCAGATAAAATACTGCTATATTAAAATAAAGTTACTCAAACCCTGTACCCTTGCGTTTCCATTGTTTGATATTTTTAACATATTTTCCACCCAATAATCCCCATTCATTATACCCCATGGTCTTTGCAAGTCTCACTGCTTCATGATCTGGGTGTTTCTTTGCCCATTGATAACCTCCAATGACTTGATAATGACCATAAACAAAACACTTCAGAAGCATGAACAACTTTGTATTTTTTTGTAACGTTGCGTCTCCAAAAATTTTCTTCATGAGTGTCCTCTGTAATTTTATCATCATTCCACCAAAACTAGCATTTCTCCAATTACGCCAATCCCACACCGGATCTGGTCTTCTGTTAGGCGCTGGCATTATGTCATTTGCGTTTATCCATATACCTGCCTGAAACTGTCGCCAAGGATAATCTTCATTCTGAATATCTAAACAATTACAACCTTTCTCTTTACGACATTTCATAAAATATGACGTATTACTATCGGCTTTTGCTAATTTTACCTGAAGGTAGCCATCAACACCATTAATGATATTTTTGTATTCATCAAGATCTACCAAATCAAAAAAATACGGTCTGTATATCCAATAGATTCCAGCAAACGGTTTCTCTGCACCCATCACGCGTATTCTGTATGCAATATATCTAATAATCTCTGATATACTTTTGGTACGTAGCCTTTTAGTGAAACTAGTGAGTAAAGTACCATTACCGACATCATCATAACCCAACATGACCTCTGGTCTTAATGTGGAGTCAATATCAAAACTCAATATTTTATCATATTTTGCCTCCTTATACATATTCCAAACAACATTCGCCAATTGAAATTTCCAAGAAGGGTCTCTCGGAACCGCAAGTATTCTGTAATTTTCAAAGCCTGTAGAAGCACAAACATCTTCGATTTTTTCTTTAAGCCCTTCAGGTGTAGGTTCATCAACACCGATAAGTAATTCTGGTGGATTAAGCGATATTGCTGATTTCAATGACTTTTCTAAAAAACCCATCTCCATGTCTGTACCACGTAATGGGACAGCGAATGTGAAATGTTTGGTCAAGGTGGAAGCAATTCCTCATCATCAGGATCACTTGATTTTACTGGCTTTGGTTTTTTAGGAAACAATGGTTTGTTCATTGCTTTCTTCATACCTGAAAAAGATAACCCTTTACCTTTACCTTTACCGTCATTCTTTGGTTTTGATTTTCTATTCAAAGATATAGACAACTGTTTTTTGAATCTGTTTTTACTCTGTTCTTTTTTGTGTTCTTGTAGCTTGCCTACAATATCAATATCATCTGGTTTCAAGATGGTGTTCTGTAATGTTTTGACATCTTCTGGTTTGATGTCAGGCACTTCTTTTAACTTATCAATATGATTTCTGTCAAAGAACTTCTTAGGTTCGTCTGCCTTTGTAATCTGACTCTCTTTAATCTGATTCTTGAAAAAATCTGGTAGGTCTGGTAACTTGGTTGGTTTTTTTGTAGTTGGTGTTGCAACCACTGGTTTCTTTGCAAATGCATTTCTCAACATATCCAAATCTGGGTTTCCTTCCACTGGTTTTTTCTCTTCAACTGTTTCATCATGAACTTCAGGTGTAACTTGATCATCTTCAGGTGTTTCGTCATCACCAGTTAAAGTTGATGCCAACTCACCTTGCAAGA
>Ga0208794_1000776_pt1 | contig 17500 bp, 16 predicted proteins | sample 32_taG_FD_184106 | JGI IMG/M metagenome (GOLD analysis project Ga0208794, IMG submission 184106) | Marine viral communities from the Gulf of Mexico - 32_GoM_OMZ_CsCl metaG (SPAdes) (version 2) | ecosystem: Environmental > Aquatic > Marine > Oceanic | place: Atlantic Ocean: Gulf of Mexico... | reverse complement strand
TTCCGGTTCATCCACACCAAAGCGCGGATGGCGAATTCCCTATTATTTCCCGAAGGAAACCGACCCGGTTTCGATGACAGTTGTCCGCCCACCCGTCAAGTTGCGTTTTTGCGGTCGTCATCGCGGGGCAAAGGCAAATAACGCGGGCCACGGGTCCGCAGAACGGGCGAGAGGCAAATAACAAACGGATGGAAAACCAAGTGGCAGCCCGTAGGGGAATCACACGGGACTAAATGTAGAACATGCATCAACCGAAAGTTAATAAAAACAATGGCTTAAAAAATTTTAGATTCTATTTGCGCAACATGTAGTTGGGGGTTAGTTTGGGGGTCAGTTCTTGGGGCCGCGAAGCCCGACCAATAGAAAGTGACTTCCAGATGTCAAAGCTGAAAGCGGCAGAGCTACAGGGTCTACCTGTTAAGAAGCACCACGATGGCGCAGGGTTATACTTCGATAAGAAAAAGCGCGGGGCGTCATGGATATATAAGTACACGCTGAACGGCGCAGCGCGGGAAATGGGTTTGGGTAAGTATCCTGAAGTGTCACTGGCAAAGGCCAGAGAGTTGGCGTCGAAGGCCCGGGGAATTAAGGCAGAGGGGCGCGATCCTATCGCAGAACGTACCGCCGTTAGGCGGCAGGGTGTGACATTTGAAGAAGCTGCGCGGGAGTATTGGCAGGTTCACTGCCAGCACTACGCGAGGCCTCTTAATTGGCTGCGGGGCATGGAATTGAATGTCTTTCCGCACATCGGTCGCAAAGGCGTCGCAGACCTCACCGCCGATGATCTTATCAAGTTCCTCAAACCAATGTGGGGGCAGGAGAAGACACGCAAGCTGCGCCAATGGATCAATGCGGTAATAGGCTACGTGTCTGTAGATGATCCCCGCGTTGATCGCGACCTAATGGACCGCGTCGCAAATCGCCTAGGGCCTCAGAACATCGAACATGAAAACCATCCTGCAATCCCGTGGCAGGATGCGCCTGCGTTATGGTGTGCACTACAAGATACATCTGTCGGGCTGTCTATGAAACTGCTCATGCTGACAGGCGTTCGCGTCAACTGCATCGTGATCGCGGAGTGGTCTGAATTTGACTTCAAAGAAAAGGTTTGGACCATCCCGGCGGGCAGGGTGAAGCATTGGGAATACGTCTTCCGCGTCCCCCTGACGGGGGCCATGATCGATATCCTACGCACTGCGCGGCGCAAGTGGGGCGGCACAGGGTATGTCTTCCCGTCGGAGGCATCGAAGAGCGGGCATCTTAGTAACAATGCGCACCGCCTTTGGCTCCGCAAGTATGAATGGAAAGATGCCGAAGGGCGTCTCGCCACGGCGCATGGCCTGCGGACCACGTTCCGCAACTGGTCGGATGACGTCCTGCGTATCGACTTCATGCTAGGTGAGCATATCATCCAGCACATGAAGGGGCGAGGGGATCGCGATCAGCGTGCCTACCTGCGGTCAGACAAGCTTGAAAGGCGGCGCGAAGTTCTGGAAAAATGGGATACCTATCTACGCAGCCTCGCGGAGGAGCGGTACCGCCGTGATAAGGAGAGGCGCTCTCTAGATGAGGTGGCGGAGCTTAGCACCGGGCGAACAAAACGCGAGGTGCTGGAGTGGGTGCATGCGGAAATGTCGCACGAGGAGTAAGCCGCGTTAGCGGCAAGGCCTGTCAGGCTTACAGAGAGGCCGCTAACGCGGCCTCTTCTACTATATTATACCAGCGTAGCGGATATGGCCTGCATTGGCTCTCCTATCGCCTTCAGGACCTCCAGCGCAGCACGCAGGTGGGTTTCCGCTTCAGCCGCGTTAGCGGCGTGGATGCATCACCACATTATCTTTAGGCATAGCCTCCTGCATCTTTAGGCATAGCCTCCTGCATCGCGGATAGCTGTTCCTGTACCTGCATTAGCGCCCCGCCCAGATGTTGCAATAATGCATCTGACATCGGCGAGAGGCAGGCATCTGCTAGCGCTGCTGTCGCGTTGATTAGGTCTGCTGCCAAGTTTTCTAGGGTATCTGCTGCTGTTTGCATGATTCGTTTCTCCATTGGTGTGATTAACACCTAGGAGGCTATAACCCCACTATATATCTGTAAACGATAGAGATTCTTGCCATGAAATGTCACGCAAAGTGGCATGGTGTAATTCTGATTCACAGTTTAATCGTTTGCGCAAGATAAAATGAACCTTTTTGCTCAAAAAGTTGACAGATGTCACTTTTGCTGTCATACAGGTGTCAACGGTCAGGAAGACGCAGAGCGTTCCAGCCATCCCCCAAAAATTACTATTCATAGGAGTCATCCGTCGATGAGCCTTGATACGAACAGCGCGACGCTGCGCATTCTTGATCTACAGAACCTTGGTGTTGCAACCAAAAGATCGCTGATCCGGTGGTTCCAGCCCCGACCAGTAGCCCACATGGTTTCAGGCTCGCCCAAAGGCGTTCTGTACCCCCTGCCAGAAGTTGTGGCACGCATCCGGCAGCGCTCTCAGCGTGGGTTGTCTGGCGATGTTCTGCATCGTGTCGTGACCTTCGACGCACAGGTCCGCGCAAATCGTGGTGACGATATCTACTTGGGTGAATACGCTCAGCGAAGAGCTGCTGAATTTGTTTGCTGCTTAGCGCCGGAAGAAGCGGAACGGGCCAGAGGTATCCAGCGGCAGGTAAGAGAGGCAGCGATCTGCAGCGGCTTGCCGGGGGTGGAGGAACACCTACAACGGACCGTCCTGATTCATCCGGCTGCGGCCAGATTCATACTCAGCAATCAATCTGATGAACTCCCATGCGGTGCAGGCTGGCGAAGCTGGGTCAGCGCCCTGTGGGCAGTAAATCCTAAGAAAAACACATAAATACAACAACTTGAGGTAAATGAAATGAGCGACATTAACGAACTTCTTACACATCTAGATCCCGAAGATTTGGCCCGCTTTACCCAGTCGGTCGCGGGGGTCAGTGATGCCTTTGCAGCGCGGACCGCTATTGAGGTTGATCCAGCACTGATCGAAAACCTTCCTGCCGTGCGTGAGCACGTGCTGTCTGGCGGTGCGATCTCGCTGGACCTTGAAGCGGCGATTGCTTCATTGAGGAATGAGCCATCTATTTCAGCAAAGCTAATCGCCGCAGAGGTAGAAGCGGCAGAAATCAATAAGATTCAAACCGATACCGCCAGCATGAGCAGGCAGGAAAGGATGAATTATGCACGTGAACATGGTCTGGATCGACCTCGGGATGATGTAGCGGCAGGGACGACGATTAACCAACATTTCGAAATTTTGAAGGGGTTGGGGCCGCAACAGCGAATGGCGTATGCGCGTCGGCACGGAATTTCCTGACATGAGCGATTTTTTGGACCGAGTCATGAACGATCCGGGGAGATTCCAATACGGCGCGCACGGCGACACCAAGGCGCAGCCGCGAAAGCGATCAAGGAAAGAAAATGCGCGTCGCAAGGCGGACAGAGAAAAGCTTGAACGCGGCCTTCAGCGCCGCCGGGAGTGGACTCCTGAGATGATCGCTGCCGAAGAAGCTCGCCTGCGCGAGGAGATCGCCCGCATCGTCGCTGAGCGCCGAGCGCAGGATCAAGATCAAGCGGCATAACTAATACTGACCAGCCCACCGGCCAGTCTCCCCGGCGGCGGCGATCTCCACGCCGCCGGATCACCTCCAACAACTAAGAGAAAGAACTGATAAATGTACGAACAGACAGCAGGTTTGAGCACGCAGCTCGCCAGATTTTTAACAAATTCGATGGAGGCGTTTGAAGCGCGCGGCCAAGGATTTTACGTCGACTTTAATCGCTTGAAGCGAGAGTTGGATGACGATGCAGTTCTGACCATGTCGGTGCTGCTTCAAGCTGGTTTTGCCCAGTCGACAAACACCGATGGAGAGTGGACCACACGACGCGGTTCAGCAGGAAAGGCCGACCTTTTCACTGCATTCCCGGACGGCGGGCTGGTTGATATCTTAGACATTATGGAGCCTGTGTAATGGCAGCAGAATTGCCCAACAAGCGGCACGAAAAATTTGCGCAGTTGATCGCCGGGGGGGTCAAACAAAGAGAGGCGTACGCCCGCGCCGGATATGCGAGCGCGAACAACAGAGCGGCGGCATCGCGCCTCGCTAAGAAGGTCGCAGCGCGAGTCGAGGAGCTGCGAAATGAGGAGGCTGCGAGAATCTTTGAAAATATGGGTCGAGGTGCGGGCGGTGCGATTTCCGATCTTGGCATCACGCCGGAGTGGATAGCGGAGCAGTATCGTAGAATTTTATCGAAGGCCCGCGCCGCAGGGGACTTCAAGGCCGCGACAGATTCCGTGAAGAACATCGAAAAGATGGTGAGATCAGAAACGGAGGCGGAGGGTGGCGACACACCTAAGAAGTCTGGCGGTCCCAAGGTCGATATCGAGCATATGATGTCGATCCTGTCCAAGCTGGCTGCGCCTACAGTCAAGATCGTCGATGATCAGCCTGCGAAGGACTCGGATGAGGTAGGCATGCTCGCGCGAAACAGGGCGCACCGGGCTGCGGCAAGGGATGAGCAATAAAAGACGCCGCCCCAATAAGGAGCGGCGCAGGGTGTAGGAGAAAGGACTACACCAAGGAAAAGATAATAGGGACACAACCCCCTACTGCCACGAAGATAACCCGGAACGCCCCCATTTGTCAAGCATTTTCTATGCTTTAGCGGTTTTTCGTGACCCGGGCGCTACACGAAACAGAAAACACGAGAATCATAAAATGATTCGTTGATCGAATCGTGATTCACAATTACTACAAATAGGCAAGCGGAATTTGAAAAGAGATTTCAGCTTGAAGCTAAAATAACACAGCAGCCCAGATTGGGCGAAAAAGAGAGAAAGAAGACCGAGACTCATGGCTAGCACGACTACTACTACCCAGCGCAGCGTTGCGCCAACTATCAGCGATCTTGAAGCTGCGCCGGAAGAAACGATTGCCAACCCCTTTGCGGAGGCAGGTCTGAACCTGTTCGGCCTCAAGGGGGAACCTAAGTGCGCGGAAGAATATGCTTCCATCTTGCAAGATCATGCTGAGACAAATGTAATCAATATCGCCGACTACCAAGACGGCAGCCGGGAAGTTCTTGCTGGTGAAGATGAATCTTCTGCTCCCGAGCTACTGAACGACGCAGAAATCCTCGGCACCGAGCCGGAAGGATTCGCGGAGTTTCTTGGGCGTGAAGCTACTCTCCTCGTAGGGGAGATGTGGGGAGCACGCGACCGCAGAAACACACAGGATGAAGACTGGAAGTCGCCGACGATGTCGTGGCACCAATGGATTGAAGGCGGTGCAGGTAATGGCAACGCGCCTGCGTGGGGATTCTCTCGACACCCTGCTGGGAAGAACAAGGCAGGCCCGTGTATTGTCCTCGGATCGTCTGTCGGCGGCGCTCGCAAGGCCAAGGCCATGGATACCATGTTTGCCATGGGTCTTGATATCGACTCCGGTGCAAAGCTCGATGATGTTCTCGCGGACATCGAAGAAAAGGGCCTGCTGTGTATCGTCTACACATCCTACAACAACGGCACGTCCGGGCTTGAGCTGAAGCGTGACGAAGTATTGCGCAAGTTGAAGATCACGCGTGATCCGACCGAAGGTGAAATCAAGCAATACCTGCGAGAATTCGACAAGAACCGCTACGAGGAATCGTTTATTGCTTCTTGCGCTATAAGTGCCCAGAAAAAGCAAACAACCGAGGGTGTAAAGATCATTCTTGACACTCCTCCGCTTGAAAAGTTTCGTCTCATCTTTCCTCTGGAGGCTCCGGTCAAGCTTATCGATCTGGCGGATACACAGCAGGCCTCCTTGGACCTATGGGAAGACAAGATCACAGGTCTAGCTCAGAACACCCTTGGCATCCACTTCGATACGTCCTGTACCGATCCAAGCCGCCTGTTCTACACAGCCCGCCACCCGAAGGGTAGTGACGACTGGTATGCTGCGGTAGTGATGGGTACTCCCCTCAAGTTCGATGACGTCAAGCCGATGAAGAAGAGTGTTTACACGTCCAATCGGGAGGTGAACGCCTTCACGATGGCTGCAGACATGTCCGGTGACGAACGCCCTCCGATGGCGCTGACACCGTCCGGGAAGAGCCTGAACGACTGGCACCGCACCGCGAAGGATAGGTTCATGCTGGCGGACCTTCTGGAGACGTTGTGTCCGGACAAGATCAGGATAGCAGGCGGTGAAACACAGGGACACGTCCACACCGAATGCCCGTTCGAGCATGAACATAGCTCAGAAGGTGGTACCGCGACGATGGCGGTTAACGCAGTGGACTCTCAGTCCGAGTATTGGACTTGGTTCTGTCACCACGATTCATGCCAAGGGCGACACAAGCTGCAGTACCTAGAAGAAGCTCTTCGGCAGGGATGGTTCGAGGAAGACGCTCTCATGGATATGGACCTCGGGTTCATCCTCGAAGGAGAGGATGGCGAAAATGATCCGTTCGAAACGGAGGAAACCAAGCGCGAACGCGAAGCAGATTTTGAAAAGCGAGCGGGGGATTTTGACCGTGAAACTGCGAATGCAAGTGACGTTGAATTGTTTATTTCTGAAGCGTTCGCGTCTGGTATCGACGACGCCGCCGTTCGGGAGCGCATTTCAAGCACGCTATCTAAGAGCACCGTTCTAAGCCTCCCTGCGCTCCGGGCGATGTGGACCAAGTGTGAAAGAGATGCACGTGCTGACGCACTCCAGCAGCGCGAAGAGCAGCGCCGCAATGCACCGCGACCACGCTTTGTCCCTCTGGAAGATGCAACCGCTGAAACGATTGAAAATGCTGCCAAGGATGCTGCGTGGCTACCTTCTTTTGTGACTTATCGGGACGGATGGTTCTACGCCCCTGACTTCGACAAGCCGGATGGGGGCGCAAAGCGCCTGTGCCGTGCTTTTGAAGTTCCTTTCGTCGGTTTCGGTGAGACAGAGGAAGGACGCACCAACGAGATCACAATCAGGTACCGTCACCGATCAAAGCAGCGTGGGATTGTGGAGTCGGTCTATTCCATCGGTGACGCCTTCCGGGATTCCGGTAGTCTGATCTCTCGTCTGGCCGACGACGGGCTGGAAATTGATGCGATGGCTAAGGTTGCTAGCATGGTGGCACTTCTTAAGGCGGTGCAGACCGATAACGAAGCCGTTCTGGTCCAGAAGCCCGGATGGATTGGTGACGCCTACGTTTCGCCGACTGGCAGAGTAGCGAATGCAGGTTCAGTTCAATACATTCTGGACCCCAAGGCACGCGTGAGCGGGAAGACGCAGGGCACTTTGGAAGAACATCACATGTATGCCACAACCGCCCTGACGGGTGTCAACGGCAAGTACTTCATGCCCGGTTATCTTTCTGGTCTCGTAGGTATGGTGGTTGATTACATCGAAAACGATGTGTCCATCCTCCTCGCCCACGAAGGCGACGGGGGGCGCGGTAAGACGTCTGCCGGGAAGGCTGGGGCCGCACACCACGCGCCAGCAGATAGCACAGGGCTATTCAGCAAGGCAGACGCGACGCCCGCGTACGTCGAGACGAAGGCGGAGCAGGCCAACGGTTCGGTGTGCGTTCTAGACGAAGATGGAGCGTCCAAGCTCGAGGCCAATGAAAAGCAGCGCGTATACATGCAATGGGCGGAAGGTATGGGCCGTGGACGTGCGACGGCAGACGGCGGCACGCGGCGGACTCGCTCGTGGCGTACCTGTTTCGTGACCTCTGCGGAGCGTGAAATGCTTCGCGTGTTCGAGGCGGCGGGCGTCGATACGAAGACGGGCACCATTGCCCGGACTTTCTCTGTCAACTTCAGCAGCGCGGCGGAACTTGAACCGGCTAGCGATGAACTGGCGGCGATCAAGGCCCTGTCAGGTGATGACAAGGAACGGGCCGTGTATGGTGTCACCGCACCGGTGTTTGCTGTAGCGCTGGCGAAGTTAGGTCGGGAGACGGTAAGGGAGCGCGTCAGCGCGGTTATGGCAGACTGGGCTGACCTTGCACCGGGATCATCTGCACGTCGCGTAGTCCGTGTCGTTGCGATCTTTGCTGTTACTGGTGAGATCGCACAGGAAGCTGGCCTGTTTGGTGATGCTGTACAGGTGCGTCAGCATATGCGCGAACTTCTAGAAGATAACATGGATGCGCGGATGGGGCATCTGGACACTGATCGACAGCAGGTGGAAGCTGTTCGCCGTGCCGTTCGACGGGGTGTGCAGATGGGTACCATTGTGCCAATTCACAACGATGAAGGCTACAATCGGCAGGAGACGCTGGGTTTTCATGGGCACTTCGACGAAAACGGGCGAACAGACGAAGCCGCCATGAATAAGATACAGGATCAGGACGCAGAAATGCAGGCGCGTACCTATCTGATCCCGATCAACAGGATGGGTAAGCTTGGTATCACAACTGATCCCCGGGCGCTCGCCTTGCGTCTTCGTGATGCAGGTGGTCTGGTCGAGCGGAAGAAGGGTGACCGGATGCAGTGGTTCCATGACTATATGCCGGGAGAAGGCAGCGAGAAGCACATCCGCGTGTCAGGGGAATTCATCCACGGGTAGTGAGTATGGGGCGCGTTAGCGCCCCATTTGTCCATTTGCTAGTCTACCTCAAAAACGGACAAATGATGGACAAATGAAAATCGTTTAAATTCAATCTGTTGTGGTCCATTTGTCCATTTGTCCGCTTTGTCCACCGTTTTCGCCGGGGAGGCCCCAGCGAAAAGACACATGCCGATGGACACCCTTTAACTTCTACAGCAATAATGCCCTATATTTATGGACAAATGGACAAATGGACAAATGGTTCTTTTTCGATCATAAAAATAAGGGGTTTGAGAGCGAATTCCATTTGTCCATCATTTGTCCATTTGTCCAAACGTGGACAAATGGCATTCTGAACGGGGGTCGCGCCTCTTTCACGTAAACCAGCCTCCAGCCCGCCTCGCGACCCTGATTGCGCAACCCGTCAAAAATCGCTGCTACAATATTCAATATGTTGAATTTGTCTATAAAACACAGGGTTTTGACCTCTGCAACCGAAAAGTAATAAAGTTGCGATTAAGGTCACTTTTACGTAATAAAATTACTTGACGTAAAAAATGGCCCTGACACCCGCTAACGCGGGGCATCACCGACACACAAACCTAACCACATCATATCCCGCTGACCTATCGCCCCTCTGACCTATCGAACGGGCATCCCCCCGCGTTAGCGGGAACCAGAACCCCGCGCCCCTCCGGTTTGCACCCTGTGGGGTGTCCGATTGGGTATAGCTCTGCGGACATTCAGAATCTTGGTGGATACTGTGTCCGCAAGGGTTGCGAATCATAAACGGACATATTAACTAATGGACACAACCCAAACGGACGAAAAGGAAACCCGATCATGACGCCTAAGCCTAAAACGGTTCTTTATGTCCGCGTCTCGACAGCAGAGCAGACCAGCGACCACCAACTTGCGCAGGCACGCTCCGCAGGTTTCGATATCGCAGACGATCACGTGATAACCGACCACGGCGTCTCAGGCGTGAAGGTGAAGCTCGCTGAGCGCGACCAGGGGAAACGACTTTTCGACATTCTACAGGCGGGGGATACTTTGGTCGTCCGGTGGATCGATAGGCTTGGGCGTAATTACGATGACGTTAAGGCAGCGATAGAAACGTTCAACCGCAAGGGCGTCACAGTCCGTACCGTGATCAACAATATGACCTTCCAATCCGATTACGCACTAGAGGGCGATGACACAGCCAAGGCCGTCCGTAACGCGCTTCTGGGCTTTATGGCGGCTATGGCGTCCGCTGACACCAAGGCAAAGCAAGAGGCGAGGCTAGCTGGCGTGAAGCACGCTAAAGAAGGACCGGACGCAGACCGCAAGTATAGAGGCAAGCGTCCGAGCTATGACCGCGCCACCATGACCAATGTCCAGCACCTGCTAACGCAGGCTACCACCGTGTCAGCCATCGCCCAGGACACCGGACTGTCACGTCAGACTGTCCTGCGTATCCGTGATGAACCTGAGAGCTGTGAAGCAGCTCTGGCGCGATGGGGAATGTAAGTGATCTATCGACAGACCTGACACAACGTACCGTGGATGTGTGGATACTGGCGAAACAGTGTACCAGCGATGGCCTGCGTTAGCAAGTACGCCAGCACAATCATCACCTTAGCTCAATCCAAATCGCAATACGAATTACATGATGATGACATTGTAAGTATATGACATATAATAATAAATATCGATCTGGGGGCTCCATTGGGGTGGTACCACCCGGGCACCCAGAGGCGTGCAGGCGCTACGCAATAGGTTCTCAGCGAGTGCTGGTTGCTAAAGTTCTGTTACATGTAGAGATTTTTCATCGGTCGGAGGGGGTACCCCTACCCCCTGAACGAAATCATTAACACCCTGGTATGATTCAAAAAAACTTAGTTGTATAGTTGCTCAAAATCCGGATTGGCCGCATCCGAATGCACCCCGTGTAGCAGAGATGGTCAGGACACGGTGCTGAACTCAAATAAGAGTTTGTCGATGCAATAGGACGCCGAATAATCGATGAAGTGAGCGGTTGAATTTCCTCACAAAACCAAATTACTTACCTAAGGCTTCTGCTGAATCTCCTCATCCCAAACTAGAAAAGACACGTCCCTGAGCACTGCTCGAACGTCATATTCTTGCCTTAGGATCATCCGATGGATGATCGGTTCCATTGAACGCTTGCACCCAAACGCTTTAACAAACTAGTTTAAAAAAGAATTTGGAGCGTTCTTATCCTCGATGCATTGCGCATCAACCTAGACTCCAGCCGTAAGCGCTAGGAGCCCTAAAGAATTCAAAGAGAAGTGATCTGTATGAAAATTCGTAGAGTGGAAGTCACAGGACTTTTGGGCCGCAATCAAACGCTATCCGTAGATCTGCATGACGATCTCAACATAATCACAGGAAGAAACGGGGCGGGTAAAACTACTTTCCTAAAGCTTTGTTGGTATTTGGTTAGCGGCAGCATAAACCAGGCGCTTAGTGAAATCGATTTTGAACGCTTGAGAATAGTAACTGACAGGTATGCTGTCGTCATCAATAAGATCAACGATAGTACTTGTACTGGGGAAATAATCAACGAGGTTTACGGCAAGAGATTCTTCCAGGATGAATTTATCGACGACGAAGGTTTGATGATTTCCGATGCCCGTGACTTGTTGTCTGAAGCTTTAACGAGCGAGGGCAGCTCAATGTTCTTCCCCACTTTTCGCAGAATTGAGGGGGGGTATACAATGAGAGGTAGTAAAACAAGGTCGCAGCATTCTTCTACGCGACAGTCGCGAGAGCTAGAAGATGCCATGGGTTCTTTAGCTGATAGACTGTCGAGCCCAGGTCATTCTTTTATTTCATCAATATCGACCATCGATATCGAGGCCTTGTTATTGAAAACATATGCTGACCTTTCCGAGCAGTATAATACCCTCCAGCGAGAGGTATCCAAAGATATTATCGAAGAAATACGCGGTTTTCAGGAGGAAGATATAGGTAGGGTTTATAATACCGGCGCTAAAAGTATGCAAAATGCTAGGGGCGTTATTAATAATGTTAGAAATAGAATTGAAGTAATGGAGGACCAACATATTTCAATAATGGCTCCAATGACGGCGGTGCAATCCACGGTTTCCAAGCTGTTTCGCCACGCTGGTATCAAATTTGGTGCGCGCCTAAGCTTTGGTGAGGCCGCTAGCGCAGTGCTTTCTGAGAGCTTATCGGCGGGCGAGAAGCAGATGCTTAGTTTTATTTGCTACAACGCTTTCACGCGTGACAGCGTAACGTTTATTGATGAACCGGAACTAAGCCTCCATGTTGATTGGCAGCGTAGTCTTTTTCCTACATTGATGAGCCAGAACTCCAGCAATCAGTTTATTATTGCCACACACTCTCCATTTATTTATTCAAAATATCCTGACAGGGAAGTCTGTATTGACGAGGAATATAACCGTGGCGATGCAGAAGGAGCTAGTATTTGGTAATGCCGGTTATAGATATGACTATCGATGAATTAGTGGGTACAATTAAAAAGTCGAGGGCTATTAATATCGTCATTGAAGGGCGTGATGATGTGGTCGCTTATCGGCTTATAGAGAAGTTCTTGGCTGATAGTGATGACCGACAGATATCCCTATTTCCGACGGGTGGGCGTCCAAAGTTGCTCGAAGTGTATATTCGTCTTAAGGCTGAAAACGCGCTGAGAAATTGTATTTTCATTTGCGATAAGGATATGTGGGTTTTCACGGGCATTCCCAATGATTTTAACGACGATATAATAGTTGTGACAGATGGGTATTCTATTGAAAATGATCTTGTGTCCGACAGTCCATTTGAGACTTTGATGTCTCCCGGCGAGAAGGTTACTTTCGATATGGAAATGGCGCACTTTTGCGAATGGTTCGCTGTTCAGGCGGCTGACCTACTCAAAGGTAGAAGTGCGGAAATATCTACTTTTCCAGGGTTAATATTGGATAGAACACCAAGAGAAGATTTCTCTGTCAAACTTGCTGCGGACGAAGACCTACAGCAATTACATACTAAAATCGCATCGAATGCCGCAAAGTTTGTGCGCGGTAAGTCGCTCGTACAAGTAGCCATGCGGCAGCTCGCGCAATCGGGGCGCACTCCAAAGCACCACCATCTAGCGTACTTGGAGATGAGTGCCGCCCGTAGGGGAGCCGCGTTCTCTAGGATAGTTGATTCTGTCTCAGATAAATTGGTCAAAATGTGACCATATATAATATTTTTGGAAGAGTTATCTGCGCTTAGTTCAAGACTAAAGTGCTTGGGAAAACCTATTTCATATGTTTCATGATTGGTGATGGCGGCGGATTTTATTTTACTGTTAGGGCTCATGTGCCAGCGTTGCGCTGAATTTAATTAAAGTGGTCTATTTTATGCTATCCAAACCGTACGTAATTCACTATCTGAAGCATCCCTTGGTCAGTTTTCCTACGTTATCAGGGATGATGTCATACCTGCGGCAGGAGCGTGCCGTATGGCAGCCATTTCTAGATGAGTTGCCGTCAATATTGCCCGAAGAAATCCCCTTCCGGAATAATAACTTAGTGGGCGCTGACCACCTTTCTACAGCATTTGAACTACTTGAAAGCTACCTAGATGATACCTCGAAATTTAATGAACGAACTGCAGCGGCACGCCACGGAAACGGGTTAGCTATTCCGCCAAGTTCTGACAGCGAGGTGGGTATGCTGATCCTCGGGTTGTTCCATGCCGAGAGGATCAGCGAAGCAGTTTCAGTATATCTTCACTTCATTTCAGTTAATTTTATGGCTCAGGTTCACCGCGTCGAGGAGTATGGAAGGCTGGCAAGCCAAGGCGGACGAATGACAGAGGCGGCAACTGTAGCAAATGTATTGACGTTCAGCAAAGTGACGTCGGCGAAACTTGCGGGCGCTGTTCGAAGGGCCGATAACCATAATGCAGCTTTAGAAAAGGAATTAACTAGAGTCTTACTGGTAAACGACACCCATGAAAGTCGGCTCGGTGAAGTCTTGTTGAAACAGCGTCAACAGGGCGTGCGGCTTAACAGCGCCATTCGTCGCCTCAACACGCGACGCGCTCGTCAGTTTGGTGAGTGGAAACTGAAGATCGCAACTCAGGCCTCAGAGAGTCTCGAAGAAGCTGATAAACGTATCGGAGGCATGGAGCGCTTAAGCCAAGTAAAGCTTCAGCAACAGGAAGCAGAGTTTCGGCGTCTTCAAGACCTATTTGCAACCCAACTCCGTCTGCGAGCTCCTGTAAAACTCTGGGAGGGGCGTGAAAATACACATAGCGCGAACTCGAATGCCGCTTTGCTTCGACTGTTTATGTTCGGAGCATTGACGGCGGGTGTGGCGGTATTTGTACCCGGTTTCGCGGGTGATTATATTGCCGCAAGTTTTTTTGAGATAGTTTGCTCGCCTATGCGGGGAGTGGGTGAGGAAAGCCTTAACTGCGAACGCTTCTTCTCTGCAAAGGGGCCTTTGACTGTTGCGGGCCTTCTTCTTGCTATGTCTATCCTTACATGGATCACGCGCCTGCAGTACCGCATCCATCTAAGTGAACGCCACCTCGCGCTTGATGCTAGCGAAAAAAAGGCTTTCGCCGAAACCTACCTTGCAATGAAGGAAGGTGAGGACGTTGGGCAGGCGAACGAGGCCATTGTCCTAGCATCACTGTTCCGACCTACCCAAGACGGGATTATACGTGATGACGAAACAGGAGTGGACCTCTCTGCGGTAGCGTTGTTAGCAAAACAGCTCGGGAAGAGTAATCCGTAAATATGCAGGGCAGAACCGCTACATACGATGAAAGCGACTTAATACCCGGGGAATCGAAACTCAGGGGCAAAACTCAGACTTGGGGGTTCATTTGGGGGTCGCTTCCGCACATTGGCGCTAACCATTTGTTTTTTAATGCAGGAAGTAGGCACAAGTGGCAGCCCGTAGGGGAGTCGAACCCCTCTTTTCAGGTTGAAAACCTGACGTCCTAACCGATAGACGAACGGGCCACTTAACTTGTGAGCGCTTCTTTAGGCAAAGCCATCGGCGGGCGCAAGTGCAAGCCGCATGAGAAATTGGGGAAATACGGCAAAAAAATCACAGATTTTGATGCCGTATTCCAAGGGGCGTATGGCGAGGGGGAATCGCCGTGTGAAACGCGCGCCGCGCTCGGGATGAGGGCGCGCGTTTCCCTTAGATTTCCCAGTGAAAACCTGTCGCTTTTTCGGAGACGGTCCAGAGTTTCTCCATCACGGGTTTGTCGTAGGCATGGGGGTTCAGGGTGCCTTTGCCAACGGGCCCTCCGGTTTGCAGCCATCCGGTCGGGCCATAAAGCGCGCGCTGCGCCAACCCGTCTTCGGTCGCGCACATGACTTCGGGATACGCGCCTTTTTCGGCGGATTGCACCATTGGCGTCTTGCTCATCATCCACCAGGTGACCCGTGTGAAAAGCCCGCCGCTTGTGCTGATCAGCGAGGTCGCCGACGCGCCGGGGTGACAGACGTATACCTCAACGCGGCTGTCGGTGGCTTTCAGCCGGTCCTGAAGCTCATAGGCAAACATCATCTGCGCCAGCTTGCTTTGGCTGTAGACCGCGTTGGCGCTATAGTTCTTGTCCCAGTTCATGTCGTCGAACTGTATCGTCTTGATCCCCATGTTGTACCCGAGGCTGGACACCACAACGATCCGGCCCGCACTTTCCTGAATGCGATCAAACAGCATCCCGCACAGCAGGAAGTGTCCGTAGTGGTTGGTGCCAAGCTGGCTTTCGAACCCGTCAACGGTCAGCTGCTGTGTCGGCACCTGCGCGATGGCAGCGTTGCAGATCAGCGCGTCAATCCGGGGAACGGTGCGTTTCACCTCTTCAGCCGCGGCGCGCACGCTGGCCAGATCAGACAGATCCATCCGCACAAAGCTCACCTCGGCGTTGGCACCGAACGTGTCCTTGAGCGTTTTGATCGCGGCGATGGATTTGTCGGCGTTGCGGTTCAGCATGACGACTTTTGCCCCCTTGGACAGCAGGATGCGCGTGGCCTGAAAGCCCGCGCCGGCCGTCGTGCCGGTGATGAGATATGTTTTCCCCTTGAGCGATCCAAGGCGATCAGGTGTCCAGCCTTTGGGTCCGAAAGTCGTGTCCTTCATCGTCATGTTCCTTTTCGATGTCAGCGCGGCAGCGATGCGCGCTGTGTTTGATGTTGAAGGGTAAATAGCTCTCGGTTGGCTCTCAAAACAGGCGAGATCGTCGCGAATACTTGCCTGATTGTATCACGCGCTTGCGAAAGGCGGATGTGACGCAGTAGATTGCCCTCATGAGCAAAGACCAGATCAGACAGCTAATCCAGAACAACGCGACCCAAGAGGGGCTGACGGGAACCGGCATTGACGGGGTGCGCCTGTTTCGGGCCACGCAGGCGATTCCTTGCGTGCCGGCGGTCTATGAACCCAGCGTTATTGCTATCGTCAGCGGGGCGAAAGAGGCCGTACTGGACGGGCACAGGTACATCTATGACGACAGCCGATATATGTGCTGCCCGATGTCGATGCCGGTGAAGGCCGGCACGCCGACCGCCTCTGCCGAAAGCCCGCTCTACGGGGTTATCATTTCGCTCGATAAGCGGATGATGACAGAACTGTCGATGGAGATGGAAAATACCGGCAATGTGATTCCCGAGGTCAAAGGCGGTTTGCGCGCGCAGGGGATCAGGCTGGCCGCTTGGGATGATGCCTTTGCCGACGCGCTGCTGCGTTTGCTGCAATTGGGTGGCAATCCGGCGGATACGGCGATCCTTGGCGAGGCACGGCTGCGCGAGCTTTACTACGCGATCCTGAAGGGGGAGGCAGGGCGTTTTGCCAGACAGGCCTTCGGCGCGGGCAATGCGATCGCACGGTCGATCGCGCATGTATCCTCTCACCTGGACGCGCCGATCTCTATTGATGATATGGCGTCCCGCGCCGGGATGAGCCGCGCCGCCTTTCACCGCAAGTTCAAGCAGGTGACGACGATGGCCCCGATCCAGTTTGTCAAATCCATGCGGCTCAACAATGCGGCGATGAAGATCGCAGGCGGCATGTCCGTGAACGAGGCGGCGATCGATGTGGGATATGTTAGCCCGTCGCAATTCAGTCGCGAATTCAGGCGGATGTACGGGCAATCCCCGCGCCAATGGGGGGATGCCCAGCAGTTTCCGGTTGAAATGGGCCAATAAGGGGCTGCCGTCGCCCGTGCGTTGGCAACCCCTTATCACGCATCTGGTGGTATGATCAGACGTCTACAACCACCTTGCCGATGGCCTGCCCGCCGGTCAGGCGGTCATAGGCCCCACACACCGTATCAAGGTCGAATCTCTGGTCATCAAGCAAGGGCTTCAGCGCCCCTGCGTCCACAATCTCTGCCAGTTTGGTCAGGATCTCCCCATGCTTTTCACGGCCTTGGTTGGCAAGCATTGGAAGCAGCATAAAAATGATATGCAGCGACAGCCCTTTGAAGTGCGCAGGGGACAGGTCGATTTCCAGCAGCCCCACGGTCGACGCGATATGGGCGTTCAGCTCGGCAGCTTCGAACGAAGCGTCGTCACCGTAGGCGGTAAGGGGCTTAGCTTTCATGGTGGTCATCCTCGGGTGTGTCTGATGCCCCCTATCTAATGACTGCCGTGACTTATGAAATCGACCTGATTTTGAGCTCAGTTTTCTGATCATGGATATAATAGGCGAGCAGCAAACCGCCGTCAGAGACCTCAGGGCTTAGCCGTCCAGCCCGCCGCGCGAGATCAAACAGCGCAGACACAACGGCAAACACATCTCGCCCAAGATCAGGGCGCAGTGTCTTCAGAATGTCGGGTAAGGGTACAAGTGGCAGCCCGTAGGGGAGTCGAACCCCTCTTTTCAGGTTGAAAACCTGACGTCCTAACCGATAGACGAACGGGCCACTTAGCTTGTGAGCGCTTCTCTAAGGAATGCGGCGCAGGCGCGCAA
>Ga0208794_1000773_pt1 | contig 17549 bp, 12 predicted proteins | sample 32_taG_FD_184106 | JGI IMG/M metagenome (GOLD analysis project Ga0208794, IMG submission 184106) | Marine viral communities from the Gulf of Mexico - 32_GoM_OMZ_CsCl metaG (SPAdes) (version 2) | ecosystem: Environmental > Aquatic > Marine > Oceanic | place: Atlantic Ocean: Gulf of Mexico... | reverse complement strand
TCGTTATCCTTGAGAGCGCGCTCAGTCTTAGGCTTGCTCATCTCTACTTCCTCTTGGCCTTCTTGTCGGCCGCGTGACCGTAATAGGTACGGGTCGGCGCGAACTCGCCAAACTTGTGGCCGATCATTTCCTCGGTGACGAGCACCGGAACATGCTTCTGGCCGTTGTGCACACCGAACGTGATACCGACGAACTGCGGCAGGATGGTCGAGCGGCGGGTCCAGATCTTGACCACATCGTTGCGGCCAGAGGACTGGGCCTTCTCGGCCTTCTTGAGCAGGTAGCCGTCTACGAACGGGCCCTTCCAAATCGAACGGGTCATGTCTTACCTGCCCTTCTTCACGTGACGGCTGCGAACGATGAACTGGTCCGTAGCCTTGTTGCTGCGCGTGCGCTTGCCCTTGGTGGGCTTGCCCCACGGGGTCACCGGATGACGGCCACCCGAAGTACGGCCTTCACCACCACCATGCGGGTGGTCGACCGGGTTCATGGTCACGCCGCGGTTCACCGGCTTGCGGCCAAGCCAGCGATTACGACCGGCCTTACCCATGGAGGTATTGGCGTGGTCCTGGTTGCTGACGGCACCCACGGTTGCGAGGCACGAACCATGGACGCGGCGCTGCTCGCCCGAGTTCAGGCGAAGGATCGCCCAACCCTGGTCGCGACCGACATACTGGGCATAAGCGCCAGCCGAGCGGGCAACCTGGCCACCCTTGCGGGGCTTGAGCTCGATGTTGTGCACTATGGTACCCACCGGCATACGCTCGAGCGGCATGGTGTTGCCCGGCTTCACGTCTGCGCCGTTCAGCGACGAGATCACCTTGTCGCCAGCGGCAAGACGCTGCGGAGCCACGATATAGGCCAGCTCGCCGTCTTCATACTTGATCAGCGCAATCCAGGCGGTGCGGTTCGGATCGTACTCGAGACGCTCAACGGTCCCGACTGCGTCGAACTTCACGCGCTTGAAATCGACCATTCGGTAGCTGCGCTTGTGACCGCCGCCGCGATGGAACGCCGTGATGCGACCGGTATTGTTGCGGCCGCCCTTCTTGGTGAGACCTTCGGTCAGAGCCTTGACCGGAGCGCCCTTCCACAGTTCCGAACGGTCGGTCGTCACCAGAGTGCGGCGGCCTTCGGAGGTGGGGTTGTAAGTCTTTAGAGCCATTTGTCTGTCTCTTATCCCTTAGAGGCCGGTCGAGATATCGATCGACTGGCCATCGACCAGGGTCACGACGGCCTTCTTGACGTCGTTGCGAACGCCAACCTTGCCACGGAAGCGCTTCACCTTGCCCTTGCGAACCAGGGTGTTCACTGCCTTGACCTTGACCGAGAACAGCTGCTCGACGGCGGCCTTGATCTCGGTCTTGCTGGCATCGATCGCCACGTCGAAAACGACCTGGTTGTATTCCGAAGCCATCGTCGACTTTTCGGTCACGACGGGGTTACGGACGATGTCATATGCGGCAAGCTTGTTCATGCGAACCTCGCTTCGAGCGCTTCCAGCGCTGCCTTGGTCAGGACGAGCTTGTCGCGCTTCAGGATCGAAACAACGTTGATCCCCTGGATCGGCAGCACGTCGATATTCGGGATGTTGCGGGCGGCCAGAGCAAAGTTCTGGTCGACATTCGCACCATCGATGATCAGGGCGTTAGCCCATTCCAGCTTACCGAAAGTGGTGCGCAGGGCAGCCGTCTTGGCTTCCTTCTGAGCAACACTGTCGATCACGATCAGCGAACCGGCCTTGGCCTTGGACGACAGAGCGTGCTTGAGGGCCAGAGCGCGGACCTTCTTGGGAAGATCGATCGCGTGGCTGCGCGGGGTCGGACCGAATGCACGGCCACCACCACGGAACTGGGGAGCCTTGCGGTCGCCGTGACGGGCGCCGCCCGAACCCTTCTGCTTCACGAACTTCTTGCCCGTGCGCGCGCCTTCCGACCGGTTCTTCACGTCATGCGTGCCGGCCATGGCCCTGAGCTGCTGGTAGCGAACCATGCGGTGCAGAAGGTCAGCGCGAACTTCGAGGCCGAACACAGCGTCCGCGACCTCGACCTTGCCGGCCGACTTGCCTTCGAGAGTGGTTACCTGGAGTTCCATTTACTTCGCATCTCCCGAAGCTGCAGCCTCGAACGAGCCAGGGAAGGCAGCGTTCGCGGGAGCCGGCTTCTTGACGGCGTCCTTGATCATAATCCAGGCACCCTTTGAGCCTGGCACCGAACCCTGGATCATGATCAGGCCACGCTCCACATCGGTCCGAACGACCTTGACGTTCTGCGTGGTGATGCGACGATCGCCCATATGGCCCGGCATCTTCTTGTTCTTGAAGGTCTTGCCCGGGTCCTGACGGCCACCGGTCGAACCGATCGAACGGTGCGACACGGATACACCGTGCGAGGCTCGCAGGCCACCGAAGTTCCAGCGCTTCATACCGCCGGCAAAGCCCTTACCGATCGAGGTACCGGTCACGTCGACCAGCTGACCTTCGGCAAAGTGGTCGGCCTTCAAGGTCGCGCCAACCTCGATGAGGTTGTCGGCGTCAACGCGGAACTCAGCAACATGGCGCTTGGGTTCCACCTTGGCAACGGCGTACTGGCCGCGCTCAGCCTTGGAGACATTCTTGGGCTTGGCCTGGCCGGCACCCAGTTGCAGGGCGACATAGCCGTCCTTTTCGACGGTCCGCTGGCCCACCACCTGGCAGTTCTGCAGGCCCAGCACCGTCACGGGGACGTGGTTACCGTCCTCGGTGAAGATGCGGGTCATGCCCAGCTTCTGTGCGATCAATCCAGAACGCATCGGTTTCTACCTTCTTGTTGGCGCTCTGCCGGGTCATGTTTTCAGAGGACCCATTTAGCGGCAGGCGCGGAAACTCTTGTTTTAGAGCTTGATTTCGACGTCGACACCGGCGGCGAGATCGAGCTTCATCAGTGCATCGACCGTCTGGGGAGTCGGGTCCACAATGTCGAGTAGACGCTTGTGGGTCCTGATCTCGAACTGCTCACGCGCCTTCTTATCGATATGGGGCGAGCGGTTCACGGTGAACTTGTCGATGCGGGTCGGCAGCGGGATCGGCCCGCGAACCTGTGCACCCGTACGCTTGGCGGTATTGACGATTTCGCGGGTCGAGGTGTCGAGCACGCGGTGGTCAAACGCCTTGAGGCGGATGCGGATATTCTGACCGTTCATCTTCACAATCCTGACAAAAAAGGTTCGCGGCGCGCGTTCATCCGCGCGCCGCGAATGTCTCAAAGAGGCTTACTTCAGGATCTTCGCGACGACGCCGGCGCCGACGGTGCGGCCACCTTCACGGATAGCGAAGCGGAGCTTCTCTTCCATGGCGATCGGAACGATCAGCTGAACATTCATGTTGATGTTGTCACCCGGCATCACCATCTCGGTGCCTTCCGGCAGCGTCACGATGCCGGTCACGTCGGTGGTGCGGAAGTAGAACTGCGGACGGTAGTTGCCGAAGAACGGAGTGTGACGGCCGCCTTCTTCCTTGGTGAGGATATAGGCCTCAGCAACGAAGTCGGTGTGCGGGGTCACGGAACCGGGCTTGCAGAGCACCTGGCCACGTTCCACCTGGGTACGGTCGATACCGCGGATCAGGGCGCCGATGTTGTCGCCAGCTTCACCCGAGTCGAGCAGCTTGCGGAACATTTCAACACCGGTAACGGTGGTCTTCTGGGTGGCCTTGATGCCGACGATCTCGACTTCTTCACCAACCTTGACGATACCGCGCTCAACGCGACCGGTCACCACGGTACCACGACCCGAGATCGAGAACACGTCTTCGATCGGCATCAGGAAGGGCTGGTCAACCGGACGCTCCGGCTGCGGGATGTAGGAGTCAACGGCAGCCATCAGCTCGAGAACGGCGTCGTGGCCGAGCTTGGCATCCGAGTTTTCCAGAGCAGCAAGAGCGGAACCCTTGATGATCGGAATATCGTCGCCGGGGAACTCGTACGAGCTCAGGAGCTCGCGGACTTCGAGTTCGACGAGCTCGAGCAGTTCCGGATCGTCGACCATGTCGCACTTGTTCAGGAACACGACCAGAGCCGGCACACCAACCTGACGGGCGAGCAGGATGTGCTCACGGGTCTGGGGCATCGGGCCGTCAGCAGCGGACACAACCAGGATCGCGCCGTCCATCTGGGCGGCACCGGTGATCATGTTCTTCACGTAGTCGGCGTGGCCCGGGCAGTCGACGTGAGCATAGTGACGGTTCTGCGTCTCGTACTCGACGTGAGCGGTGTTGATGGTGATACCGCGTGCCTTTTCTTCCGGCGCCGCATCAATCTGCGAGTAATCCCGGAAGGTCGCACCGCCGGTTTCGGCCAGGACCTTGGTGATCGCTGCGGTCAGCGAGGTCTTGCCATGGTCAACGTGACCGATGGTGCCGATGTTGCAGTGCGGCTTGTTGCGGGAGAACTTTTCCTTCGCCATCGCTTTTCTCCAAATTCGTCAGCGCAATCGCCGACATTCAGTTGAGTTTTTAGTAGCTTGCGCTGTTTTTAGGCGTATTTGGCCTGGACTTCGTCGGCGACTGCCTGCGGGACCTGCTCGTAGTGATCGAACACCATCGAATACTGAGCACGACCCTGGCTCATGGACCGGAGCGAATTCACATAACCGAACATGTTGGCAAGCGGCACAAATGCATTCACGACCTGGATCACACCACGGCTTTCAGTGCCCTGGATCTGCCCACGACGGGAATTCAAATCACCGATGACGTCGCCCATGTACTCATCCGGCGTCGTAACTTCAACCTTCATGATCGGCTCGAGAATTTTCGGACCGGCTTCACGCATTGCTTCGCGGAAACCCGCACGCGCTGCGATTTCGAATGCCAGCACCGAGGAGTCCACATCGTGGTACGCACCGTCGGTCAGGGTGACCTTGATGTCCACGACCGGGAAGCCGATCAGCGGGCCTGCGCCCATGACCGATTCCAGACCCTTCTGAACGCCAGGGACATATTCCCTCGGCACTGCGCCACCAACGATGGCGTTGACGAATTCAAGACCCTTACCGACTTCACCCGGCTCGACTTCAATCTTGATGCGGGCAAACTGACCCGAACCACCAGACTGCTTCTTGTGGGTGTAGTCCTTGATCGTCTTCTTCGTGATGGTTTCACGATAGGCAACCTGCGGCTGGCCGATATTGGCCTCGACCTTGAACTCGCGCTTCATGCGATCCACAAGGATGTCGAGGTGCAGTTCGCCCATGCCCGAGATGATGGTCTGGCCCGATTCCTCGTCGGTCTTGACGCGGAAGGTCGGATCCTCGGCAGCCAGGCGATTGAGCGCCAGGCCCATCTTCTCCTGGTCGGCCTTCGACTTCGGCTCAACCGAAATGTCGATAACCGGATCGGGGAAGATCATGCGCTCCAGGATAACCTGCGAGTTCGACGGGCACAGGGTATCACCAGTGGTAGTATCCTTCAGGCCCACGATGGCCACGATGTCGCCAGCGAAAGCTTCGCTGATCTGCTCGCGGCTGTTCGAGTGCATCTGGAACATGCGGCCAACGCGTTCGCGCTTGCCCTTCACGGTGTTTTCCAGCTGAGCGCCCTGCTCCAGCTTGCCCGAATAGATGCGGCAGAAGGTCAGCGAGCCCATGTGCGGGTCGTTGGCGATCTTGAAAGCCAGCATCGAGAGCGGCTCGTTATCGTCGGCATGACGTTCGATCGGCTCTTCAGTCTTGGCATCAATACCCTTGATTGCCGGGACGTCGGTCGGAGCCGGCAGGAAGTCGATCACGCCATCGAGCAGCGGCTGAACGCCCTTGTTCTTGAAGGCGGAGCCCGCAAAGATCAGGAAGAACTTGGTGTCGCAGACGCCACGACGCAGCAGACGACGAATGGTGTCGTTGCTCGGCATTTCGCCTTCGAGGTAAGCTTCCATCGCAGCGTCGTCCATTTCGACGGCGGCTTCGATCATCTGCTCGCGGTACTTCTCGGCCTTGTCCTTGAGGTCAGCCGGGATCTCAACGATATCCCACTGCGCGCCGAGCTCTTCATTGCGCCAGACCAGGGCATTCATCTCGATCAGGTCGACGACGCCCTTGAAGTCATTCTCGGCACCGATCGGGAGCTGAACCGGAACGCCCTTGGCGCCCAGACGCGTACCAACCATGTCGACGCAGCGGTAGAAGTCAGCACCAATCTTGTCCATCTTGTTGACGAAGATCAGACGCGGCACGTGATACTTGTCGGCCTGCCGCCAGACGGTTTCGGTCTGGGGCTCAACACCGGCATTGGCATCAAGCAGAGCCACGGCACCGTCGAGCACGCGCAGCGAACGTTCAACTTCAATGGTGAAGTCCACGTGGCCGGGGGTGTCGATGATGTTGAAGCGGTGCATGGTGCCATTGCGATCCTTCCAGAAGGTCGTGGTGGCAGCAGACGTGATGGTGATACCGCGTTCCTGCTCCTGCTCCATCCAGTCCATGGTCGCGGCGCCGTCATGGACTTCGCCGATCTTATGGGACTTGCCGGTGTAGTAGAGGATGCGTTCGGTCGTAGTCGTCTTGCCAGCATCAATGTGCGCCATGATGCCGAAGTTACGATACAGATTAATCGGGTATTCGCGTGCCATGGGGCGCTCCTACTACCAGCGGTAGTGCGAGAATGCACGGTTGGCATCAGCCATACGGTGCGTGTCTTCGCGTTTCTTGACAGCCTGGCCACGACCGTTCATCGCGTCCATCAGCTCACCGGAAAGGCGTTCGCGCATGGTGTTCTCACCACGCTTGCGGGCGCTGTCGATCAGCCAGCGAATGGCCAGGGCCTGCTGACGGTCGGCACGGACTTCGACGGGAACCTGGTAGGTTGCACCGCCAACGCGGCGCGAACGCACTTCAACTGCCGGACGAATATTGTCCAGAGCGCCGTGGAACACGGTGATCGGGTCCTGCTTGGTCTTGGCCTCGACGATGTCGAAGGCACCATAGACGATGGACTCGGCAGCGGACTTCTTGCCGTCCTTCATGAGCGAGTTCATGAACTTGGAAACGACCAGATCGCCGAACTTGGGATCAGGAATAACTTCACGCTTTTCGGCGCGGTGACGACGGGACATCGCTCAATATCTCCTTACTTCGGACGCTTCGCGCCATACTTGGACCGGCGCTGCTTGCGGTCCTTCACGCTCTGCGTGTCCAGGACACCGCGGAGCACGTGGTAGCGAACGCCCGGCAGATCGCGCACGCGACCGCCGCGGATGAGCACAACGGAGTGCTCCTGCAGATTGTGACCCTCGCCCGGGATGTACGAGATCACTTCGCGCTGATTGGTCAGGCGAACCTTGGCAACCTTACGCAGAGCCGAGTTCGGCTTCTTCGGGGTCGTGGTGTACACACGGGAGCACACGCCGCGCTTTTGCGGGTTTGCTTCCATGGCCGGAACCTTGTTCCGCTTTGGCTTGCTGGCGCGTGGCTTGCGGATCAGCTGATTAATGGTGGGCATTGCGCTCTTTCCATCGTCCAAATTTTGGTGCCGCTCAAAGCAGAACGACCCCACGTACTCGTTTGAAGCCGCCTGTTGGCACGCTCCAGTTCGGTCTACACAAGCAAACCAAAGCGGCGCATGCCCGAAACCGCGAAGGATTCGGCAGCGCCCCAATTGCAGCGGACCACCCGCCTTTCGGCAGCAGTCATGCGCACAAGGATTTGCTTCGTCTAACTACCCGACAGTGTGTTTGATCGCCCTGGATTCCCGCGCAAGGTGGCAGGGACCCGGTGTGGCAATCACGACCGACCGCTAAGGTAGCCGCTGTTTAGAGCCGAAGACTCGCCCCGTCAAGGATTCTTTCGTGAAAAATCCATGGGAGAGCCTTGCGTTTCAGGCAACCGAGCCATCCAGCCGCCCGGACACCCACTGGACGGTTAGGGCAAAAACCGTTCGGCAAGACCTGCATTGAGGATTTGGGGGCAACCGTGCGCCCCCTGCCCTTGCTGCGACGTGCTTCGCCCCCTAGATCAGGACGACCGAGCGGAGCCCCGAGTGACCGATTTCCCAATCCATGCCGCCCTCAAACTGGATGTTGCGGTCATAGGCGCCGGCCAAGCCGGATTGAGCTCCGCCTATCATCTCAAGAAGCTCGGCCTCGTTCCGGGCCGGGACTTCATGGTGCTCGATCAGGCGCCGAGGTCCGGGGGCGCCTGGCAATTTCGCTGGCCGTCGCTCACCCTGAGTACTGTCAACCGCGTACACGATCTGCCCGGGCTGGGATTTGCCCAATTTGCCGGAGACGACGAGACTGTCAAAGCCTCGGTCGCGGTACCCCACTACTTCTCAGCATACGAAGATCACTTTGACCTCAAGGTCCTGCGCCCGACCAGGGTCACGATGGTGTGTGATCGCGGCGAGCGCCTGCGCATTGAGAGCGATCGCGGCTTGTTTTCCGTCCGGGGAATCATCAACGCAACCGGCACTTGGGAGAACCCCTATATCCCCTCCTATTCCGGCGCGGATCGTTTCGGCGGCCGCTCGCTCCACACCAGGGACTTTCGCACGGCAGAGGCATTCGCCGGGCAGCACGTGCTGGTCGTGGGCGGTGGAATCTCGGCCATCCAGCTTCTTGACCAGATATCGCAGGTGACCAGAACCACCTGGGTAACCCGCACGCCCCCAAGATGGCGGGAAGGTCCCTTCGATGAAGACGCGGGTCGCAAGGCCGTCGCGATGGTCGAGGAGCGTGTGCGCGCCGGCCTGCCACCGCGCGCCGTAGTCTCGGTAACCGGGCTACCGGTTACCCCCGCGATCGCGGCCATGCGCAAGCGCGGTGTGCTTGATCGCCAACCGATGTTCTCGGAAATCACGCCGACGGGCGTTCGCTGGGAAGACGGGAAGGAGCTCGACGTCGACGTCATACTCTGGTGCACCGGCTTCCGCAGTTCGCTGGACCATCTGGCGCCTCTGCTGCTGCAGGAAGAAAGCGGTGGCATAACCATGACCGGGCGCCTGGCGACACAGGTGGCAAAGGACCCGCGCGTGCATCTGGTTGGCTATGGCCCCTCCGCTTCCACCATCGGGGCCAATCGCGCCGGCGCGGCGGCGGCCCGGGAACTCGCAAGCTTCCTCAATCTGGTCGACTAAGCAAAAAAAGAAGGGGCCCGAAGGCCCCTTCCCCAAAACTTGGATATGAGAGCGCTTACTCCGCAGCGGGTGCCGCGATCTGCACAGTCTCTGCCTGACGACGGCGTTCCTCGAGAATGAGGTCGTCACGCTTGGCAGCAATCTGCTTGGCCTTGGACTGACCGGCACCAGTACCGGCCGGAATCAGGCGGCCGACGATGACGTTCTCCTTGAGACCCTCGAGCAGGTCGGCCTTGCCGGAAACTGCGGCCTCGGTGAGGACGCGCGTGGTTTCCTGGAACGAAGCGGCCGAGATGAACGAACGCGTCTGCAGCGAGGCCTTGGTGATGCCCAGCAGCACGGGGTTCGCCGTTGCCGGCTTCTTGCCTTCGGCAATCAGCGCATCGTTGAGCTCGTCGAAGTCCAGCTTGTCGAGCTGCTCGTCTTTGAGCAGACCGGATTCGCCGGGTTCCACGATTTCGACCTTCTGCAGCATCTGGCGAACAATCACCTCGATGTGCTTGTCGTTAATCAGCACGCCCTGCAGGCGATAGACCTCCTGGATCTCATTGACGAGATAGCGCGCCAGTTCCTCGACGCCCTTGATGGCAAGGATGTCATGCGGAGCCGGATTGCCGTCCAGGATGTATTCGCCCTTCTCGATGGTGTCGCCTTCCTGCAGATGGAACGGCTTGCCCTTCGGGATCAGGTATTCGACCGGATCAGCACCGTCCTCGGTCGGCTCGATGATGACGCGACGCTTGTTCTTGTAGTCGCGGCCGAAGCGGATGGTACCATCGATCTCGGCGATAATGGCGTGATCCTTCGGACGGCGGGCTTCGAACAGCTCGGCCACACGCGGCAGACCGCCGGTGATGTCCTTGGTCTTGGCGCTTTCGAGCGGAATACGCGCGAGGACGTCACCCGGCGCAACCTTCTCGCCCGGCTCGACGGCGATAACCGCATCGACCGAGAGCAGGTAGCGGGCATCGCCACCACGCTCGACCTTGGCAATCGAACCGCCGCGACCGATCGCGAGGGCAGGCTTGAGACCTTCACCACGCTGATTGCCGCGCCAGTCGATAACCACGCGCTTGGTGAAGCCGGTTGCCTCGTCGGTGTTTTCTGCCACCGAAGCGCCGTCCACCAGGTCCTCGAACACCACTTCACCCTCGACTTCGGCGAGGATCGGACGGGTGTACGGATCCCATTCGGCCAGACGCTGACCGCGGCGGACGCTGTCGCCTTCCTTGATCAGCAGCTTGGAGCCGTAGGTCACCTTGTGAGTAGCGCGTTCCTTGCCGTCAGCGTCAACGATCGCCAGCGACACGTTACGGGCCATCACGACCTGCTTGCCACCTTCGACGGTTGCCAGGTTCGGATTGCGCACTTCGATCTTGCCCTCGGCACCAGCCTCGAGGAAGGACGAGTCCACCACCTGTGCGGTACCACCAATGTGGAAGGTACGCATGGTGAGCTGGGTACCGGGTTCACCGATTGACTGCGCAGCGATAACGCCGACAGCTTCACCGATATTGACCGGGGTACCGCGGGCAAGGTCACGACCATAGCAGGCCGCGCAGCAGCCTTGACGCATGTCACAGGTCAGCGGCGAGCGAATACGGACCGACTGGATGCGGGCCTCTTCGATCACGTCGACATGCTTCTCTTCGAGCAGAGTGCCCTTCGGCGCGATCAGATCGCCCGAAATCGGGTGGAACACATCGTCGGCCGTCGTGCGACCCAGGATGCGCTGACCCAGAGAGGCCACAACCTGACCGGCGTCCACGATCGGCTCCATGGTCAGGCCACGCTCGGTGCCGCAGTCTTCGGACACGATGATCGCGTCCTGCGCCACGTCCACCAGACGACGGGTCAGATAGCCCGAGTTCGCGGTCTTCAGCGCGGTATCAGCCAGACCCTTACGAGCACCGTGAGTGGAGTTGAAGTACTCCAGCACGTTCAGGCCTTCCTTGAAGTTCGCGGTAATCGGCGTCTCGATGATCGAACCGTCCGGCTTGGCCATCAGGCCGCGCATGCCGGCAAGCTGCTTCATCTGGGCCGGCGAACCACGGGCACCCGAGTGGCTCATCATGTAAACCGAGTTGATCGGCTTCTGACGCTTGGTTTCCTCGTCGATCTGGACGGTACGAATGGCGTCCATCATCTCTTCGGCAACCTTGTCGCCACACTTGGCCCAGGCGTCCACGACCTTGTTGTACTTTTCGCCCTGAGTGATCAGGCCGTCATTGTACTGCTGCTCGAACTCTTCGACCTGCTTCCGCGTGTCTTCCACGATCGTGTACTTGGACGCCGGAATAACCATGTCGTCCTTACCGAACGAAATGCCAGCGTCACAAGCGTTCTTGAAGCCAAGCTGCATGACACGGTCACAGAAGATGACCGTCTCCTTCTGACCGCAACCGCGATACACGGTATCGATCATCTTGGAGATCATTTTCTTGGTCATCAGCTGGTTGGCCGTCGAGAACGGCACTGCCGGGTTGATCGGCAGGATCTGGCCGATCAGCATACGGCCCGGGGTCGTTTCCACAATCTCGGTGATCTGCTTGCCATCCGCATCCCAAGCCGGAACGCGCGCCTTGATCTTGGTGTGGAGGGTGACGACCTTGTTGTCGATGGCATGCTCCAGTTCCGCATAGGAACCAAAAGCCATGCCCTCGCCGGGCTCATTGTCGTTCATCAGCGACAGATAATAGAGACCCAGCACAATGTCCTGCGAGGGCACAATGATCGGCTGACCATTGGCGGGGTGCAGGATGTTGTTGGTCGACATCATCAGGACACGTGCTTCCAGCTGCGCTTCGAGCGACAGCGGAACGTGCACAGCCATCTGGTCGCCGTCGAAGTCGGCGTTGAAGGCCGAGCAGACGAGCGGGTGCAGGCGGATGGCCTTGCCTTCGATCAGCATGGGCTCGAAAGCCTGAATGCCGAGACGGTGCAGCGTCGGGGCGCGGTTGAGCAGCACGGGGTGCTCACGGATCACCTCATCCAGGATATCCCAGACTTCCGGCTTTTCCTTCTCAACCAGCTTTTTGGCCTGCTTCACTGTCGACGAGAAGCCCTTGGCTTCCAGGCGCGAATAGATGAACGGCTTGAACAGCTCGAGCGCCATCTTCTTGGGAAGACCGCACTGATGGAGTTTGAGGTTCGGACCCACGGTGATGACCGAGCGGCCCGAATAGTCCACGCGCTTGCCCAGCAGGTTCTGGCGGAACCGGCCTTGCTTGCCCTTGAGCATGTCGGAAAGCGACTTCAGCGGACGCTTGTTGGCACCGGTGATGGTGCGGCCACGGCGACCGTTGTCGAACAGCGCGTCAACAGCTTCCTGCAGCATGCGCTTTTCGTTGCGGATGATGATATCGGGCGCACGCAGCTCGATCAGGCGCTTCAGGCGATTGTTGCGGTTGATCACGCGACGATAGAGATCGTTCAGGTCCGAAGTCGCAAAGCGGCCACCATCCAGCGGCACCAGCGGGCGCAGCTCGGGCGGAATGACCGGAATGACGGTCATGATCATCCATTCGGGCTTGTTGCCAGAAACGATGAACTGCTCGACGATCTTCAAGCGCTTGGCGAGCTTCTTGGGCTTAAGCTCAGTGGTAGCCTCAGCAATTTCCACGCGCAGATCGGCAGCGATCTTTTCGAGATCGAGACCGAGCAGGATTTCGCGGATGGCTTCGGCGCCGATCTTGGCGGTGAAGCTGTCGGCACCGTACTCGTCCTGGGCGTCCAGATACTGCTCTTCGGTGAGCAGTTCGTTCTGCGTGAACGGGGTCAGACCAGGATCAAGAACAACATAGTTCTCGAAGTAAAGGATGCGCTCAATGTCCTTCAAGGTCATGTCGAGCAGCAGCGCAATGCGGCTCGGCAAAGACTTGAGGAACCAGATATGAGCAACGGGCGCGGCCAGTTCAATGTGCCCCATACGCTCGCGACGAACGCGGCTCAGGGTGACTTCAACACCGCACTTTTCGCAGATGACGCCCTTGAACTTCATGCGCTTGTACTTACCGCACAAGCATTCATAGTCCTTTACGGGGCCAAAAATGCGTGCGCAGAACAGGCCATCGCGCTCAGGCTTGAACGTACGATAGTTGATCGTCTCTGGCTTTTTGATCTCGCCATACGACCAGGACAGGATTTTCTCGGGGCTCGCGATCGAGATCTTCATCTGATCGAAAGTCTGCACGGGGACGGCCGGGTTGAACGGGTCCATGACGTGGGAATGCTGGTTCATCTATTCTCTCCTCTACCCCTCCAGGACCCCGAAGATGAACGGGTCCGTGGAGAGGTGATGAATGGAAACTGGAAGTGCCGGATTATTCCGCCGCTTCCTGAGGAGGTGCGAGCTCCGGATCTTGCTGTTCTGGTTCCTCGTCCTCACGCATGTCGAGTTCGACATTGAGACCGAGAGACCGGATTTCCTTGACCAGAACGTTGAAGCTTTCCGGGATGCCCGCTTCGAAGGTGTCGTCGCCGCGCACGATGGCCTCGTAGACCTTTGTACGACCCGCCACGTCGTCCGACTTGATGGTGAGCATTTCCTGCAGCGTATAGGCAGCGCCATACGCTTCGAGGGCCCACACTTCCATCTCGCCGAAGCGCTGACCACCAAACTGCGCCTTGCCGCCCAGCGGCTGCTGGGTGACGAGCGAGTACGGACCGATCGAACGCGCGTGGATCTTGTTGTCCACCAGGTGGTCGAGCTTGAGCATGTAAATGTAGCCCACGGTCACCTGACGGTCGAACTGCTCGCCGGTACGGCCGTCATAGACGGTCGACTGACCCGAGGCCTTCAGACCCGCCTGCTCCAGCATCACGACGATGTCGGCTTCCTTGGCGCCATCAAACACCGGGGTCGCAATCGGCACGCCCTTGGAAAGATGTTCACCCAGGCGAACCAGGCTGTCGTCGTCGAGATCATTGAGCGTGTCGTCATTGGCGAACAGCGTGTTGATCTCAGCGCGCAGCGGGGTCAGGTCACCCTTGGCGTGATAGGCGCGAACCATCTCGTCGATCTTGCGACCCATGCCGGCACAGGCCCAACCCAGATGGGTTTCCAGGATCTGGCCCACATTCATGCGCGAGGGCACACCGAGCGGGTTGAGCACGATATCGACCGAAGTGCCGTCTTCGAGATACGGCATGTCTTCGACCGGAACGATGCGCGAGACCACGCCCTTGTTACCATGGCGACCGGCCATCTTGTCGCCCGGCTGGATCTTGCGCTTGGTGGCAATGAAGACCTTGACCATCTTCATCACGCCCGGCGGAAGTTCATCACCGCGTTGCAGCTTGTCGACCTTGTCGATGAAGCGCTGCTCGAGCAGACGACGGCTCTCTTCATACTGCGCATGAAGAGCTTCCATCTCGGTCATGACCTTGTCGTCCTCGACGGCAAACTGCCACCACTTCGAACGGGGCTGACCTTCAAAGATCGAGTCATTGAGCTTGGTGCCAACAACATAGCCCTTCGGACCGGCCGTTGCGGCCTTGCCGAACAGCATTTCCTTGAGGCGCGCATAGACGTTGCGGTCGAGGATCGACTGCTCGTCGTCGCGGTCCTTGGCCAGGCGCTCGATTTCCTCGCGCTCGATGGCCATGGCACGCTCGTCCTTGTCGATGCCATGACGGTTGAAGACACGGACTTCCACGACGGTACCGGCATCGCCCGGGGGCACGCGCAGCGAAGTGTCGCGAACGTCAGAGGCCTTCTCACCAAAGATGGCGCGCAGGAGCTTTTCTTCCGGCGTCATCGGCGATTCACCCTTGGGGGTGATCTTGCCAACGAGGATGTCGCCCGGCTGCACTTCGGCACCGATATGCACAATACCGGCTTCGTCCAGGTTCTTCAGCGCTTCTTCCGAGACGTTGGGAATATCGCGGGTGATTTCTTCCGGACCAAGCTTGGTGTCGCGAGCCATCACTTCATATTCCTCGATATGGATCGAGGTGAAGACGTCCTGCATGGCGATCTTTTCGCTCAGGAGGATGGAGTCTTCGAAGTTGTAGCCATTCCAGGGCATGAACGCGACGAGCACGTTCCGGCCCAGGGCCAGATCGCCCAGTTCGGTCGAAGGACCGTCGGCAATGATGTCACCAGCATTGATATGGTCGCCCACCACCACCAGCGGGCGCTGGTTGATCGAGGTCGACTGGTTCGAACGCTGGAACTTCATCAGGTTGTAGATATCGACGCCCGACTTCGACGCATCGGTTTCAGCCGTTGCGCGAATAACGATACGGGTCGCATCCACCTGGTCCACGATACCGGTCCGCTTGGCCACGATCGCAGCGCCCGAGTCACGGGCCACGACGGGCTCCATGCCGGTACCCACGAAGGGGGCCTCGGCACGCAGAAGCGGCACAGCCTGCTTCTGCATGTTCGAGCCCATCAGGGCGCGGTTGGCGTCGTCGTTTTCAAGGAACGGGATCAGGGAAGCCGCAACCGAGACCATCTGCTTGGGAGAAACGTCCATCAGATCGACGTTTTCCTTGGGCGTCAGGCCGTTGTCGCCAGCGTGGCGCGCCACGACCAGATCGTCCTTCAGGGTCCCGTCAGCGTTAAACTGCACGTTTGCCTGGGCAACGTAGTGCTTCGCCTCTTCCATGGCGGAGAGGTAAACCACTTCATTGGTCAGCTTGCCGTCAACGATCTTGCGGTACGGCGTTTCGATGAAGCCATACTTGTTGACGCGCGCATAGGTGGCCAGATTGTTGATCAGACCGATATTGGGGCCTTCCGGCGTCTCAATCGGGCAGATACGGCCGTAGTGGGTCGGATGAACGTCGCGCACTTCGAAACCGGCACGCTCACGCGTAAGACCACCCGGCCCAAGCGCGGAAAGACGACGCTTATGCGCGACTTCCGAGAGCGGGTTGGTCTGGTCCATGAACTGGCTCAGCTGCGAGGAACCGAAGAATTCACGCACCGCCGCGGCAGCCGGCTTGGCGTTGATCAGGTCCTGCGGCATGACGGTGTCGATTTCGACCGAGCTCATGCGCTCCTTGATGGCACGCTCCATGCGGAGCAGACCAAGGCGGTAGGAGTTTTCCATGAGTTCACCGACCGAACGAACGCGGCGGTTACCCAAATTGTCGATATCGTCGATTTCGCCGCGGCCATCGCGCAGGTCGACCAGGGTCCGGACGACTTCGACAATGTCTTCCTTGCGCAGGGTGCGCATGGTGTCGGGGGCATCGAGCTCAAGACGCATGTTCATCTTGACGCGACCGACGGCCGAAAGGTCGTAGCGCTCGGCATCGAAGAACAGCGACTGGAACATCGCCTCAGCGGTTTCCACGGTCGGCGGCTCGCCGGGACGCATCACGCGATAGATGTCGAACAGCGCGTCTTCACGCGTCTCGTTCTTGTCGATCGCCAGCGTGTTGCGCAGATAGGCACCAATCGAAATGTGATCGATGTCCAGGATCGGCAGCTCGTCAAAACCCTTGTCCACCAGAGTGGTCAACAGCTTTTCGTCCAGCTCGTCGCCGGCCTCGGCATAGATCTCACCGGTCTGGAGGTTCACCAGATCCTCGGCGACATACATGCCATAGAGGTCTTCATCGACAGCCAGTAGATGGGTCAGGCCGTTCTCAGCCAGCTTCTTGGCCTGGCGGGCCGAGAGCTTCTTGCCGCCCTCATGCACCACGTCGCCAGTCTTGGCATCGATCAGGTCATGGGTCGGCTTGGCGCCTTTCCACTTCTCGGCGTCGTAGGGGACGCGCCAGCCCTTCTCGGTCTTCTCGTAATGCAGCTTGCTGTAATAGGTGTCGAGGATTTCCTCGGCATCCATGCCCAGCGCTTTGAGCAGCGAAGTGACCGGAATCTTGCGGCGACGGTCGATACGCGCATAGACGATGTCCTTGGCGTCGAACTCGATATCGAGCCAGGAACCGCGATAGGGAATGATACGGCCAGCAAACAGCAGCTTGCCCGAAGAGTGGGTCTTGCCCTTGTCGTGGTCGAAGAACACGCCCGGCGAACGGTGCATCTGCGAAACGATAACGCGCTCAGTGCCATTGACGACAAAGGTGCCGTTGGGCGTCATGAAGGGCATGTCGCCCATATAGACGTCCTGCTCCTTGATGTCCTTGACCGAACGCGCACCGGTTTCTTCGTCCACTTCGAACACGATCAGCCGCAGCGTCACCTTGAGCGGGGCAGCGAAGGTCATGTCGCGCGCACGGCACTCATCAATGTCGTACTTTGGCTGTTCGAACTCGTAGCGCACGAATTCGAGCGAGGCGGTGTTCGAGAAGTCGGTGATGGGGAACACCGAGCGGAACACGGACTGCAACCCTTCCTCAGGACGTCCGCCCTTGGGCTCGTCGACCTGAAGAAACTGATCATAGGAAGCCTTCTGGACTTCGATCAGATTGGGCAGCTCCGTGACTTCGCGGATGGAGCCGAAGGACTTGCGAACCTTGCGGCGGCCGTTGA
>Ga0208794_1000772_pt1 | contig 17552 bp, 32 predicted proteins | sample 32_taG_FD_184106 | JGI IMG/M metagenome (GOLD analysis project Ga0208794, IMG submission 184106) | Marine viral communities from the Gulf of Mexico - 32_GoM_OMZ_CsCl metaG (SPAdes) (version 2) | ecosystem: Environmental > Aquatic > Marine > Oceanic | place: Atlantic Ocean: Gulf of Mexico... | reverse complement strand
AGTAGAGGATATAACAAATCTTAACAATTACATAGAAGTAAGCAACGACTGTCAAACGGGAAGCTCAGGAACAATAACGAGCAGCTTAACACCAACTAATGGATCTAATTATCGAGGAACAGGTACTGTAACCGTATCAGGGAATACTGTATATGTGGATCAAGCATACGCTAATTATAAAGATGCTCAAGATTTTAGTACAGAAGGGTTAATAATTACTCTAATGGCTTTACTATTAACTGTTGTAGCCTTTATGAAATATAGCAGTTGGATGCCATTTGCAATGAGTGTTGTTCTTGCAATAACTAGAGGACTAAACCTTCACCAATTCTCTTGGGAACTTACAGTAACCCTGATGGTAGTTACCATAATTATTGGCAGTGTGGTTCATAATAGGAGGATTGGCTAAATGAAACTATTTCAATTAATCATCGGAATGCTTTTTTTAAGCATAATGGTTGTGGGCTTAAGCTTAGTTCTTGCAGAACAGGCCGCCACTTATGAAGTAACGGGTTATACTGAAGATAGCCTTGCTGAATACGAGAATTATTACGAGTCAATACAAAACATTACTAATGAGACTCAGGCTAAGCTAGATAGTATTGACACTGGTATTGAAGCTTTTGATGCACTGGGTTCAATTAGTGTTCAAGCAGGAAGCGCAGTAAAAACAGCAGGTAAAACAGTTGATTTATATGCTCAGACCGGAACTAATACTGTTGGTTGGTTACAATTAGGTCCTCTTGGTGGAATTATAGGTCGAAGCCTTGGAATTAGTGTTCTTGTTCTGTTCGTGTTCTATTTCCTAATTAAGATCTTTGGGAGGACAGAAATATGAGTTATAATGTTAGTTTTGCAAACGCAACAAGTCCTGCGGCAGTATTTGAAACCGCCAACACAGTGAGTAACGGTCAGTACGGATTGTTTATACTACTAATTCCTATGTTAGTGGTGTTCTTTTATACATTGAGAAGAGGTGAAGCTTTGGGTACTCCTTATGTTGGTAAGAGTTTTATGCTTACTGGAGCTGTTGGTTTCATTGTTAGTCTCTTGTTGACTAGTATTCAACTATTAAACTTTGAAATGACTCTGTTTACAGTAGCCATTATCATTACTGGTTGGATAATGTCTACATTGAAAGTATAGATTAGGTTATTTGGCCTAAATAGGCCGCCCTAACTTCTCAAATCTTTTTCTATTTGTTGTTTTAGTTTAGTACTTACTAACCTAAACCAAATATGGAGCAAGATCATAGCGATTATTAGGTAAGAATTGCTGTTACTTTCGTAATAAAATACAAAAGCAGTCCATGCCCAAGTTAAGAAGATAAAACTATACAATTCTAATCTAGTAACTTCTTTCTCAACTAACCAAATCTTAAAATTAGTAGACATTAATTCTTTTTTGTACTTATTCATATTTTCACCATTCTAGCTTTTACTTTTGAAATCTTCATTAAAAAATAAAGGGGTGCAACGTATAACCAACTTCCTTGGAATCTGTATTTTTTTGATGATTCAAATTTACTCCAATATCCAAAGTCTTCTTGACACCAAAAATATCCCTCTTCATCCTCAATATAGTATTTGTTCATATTTCTCCTCTAAAAACGTCCGTTTCTTAATTTTCTTTTTCTTTATAAATAAAACACTTATTTTACAGGGGGGTATTTTATTGTACGTTTCTTCCTGTATTTTTTGTCTTTGCTACCTTTAGGCCTGCCAAGCTTTTTACCTTGAGCTTTTGCCCTAGCAAGTCCAGCTATTGTTCTTTCTCGAATAATATCTCTTTCCAATTGAGCGAACGCAGATATAATTGTAAGCATTGCTTTTCCCATTGCTGTATTGAGGTCAACTCCATCTGAGTAACTGTGAACAGCAACACCTCTTTCGATGAGCGTTTGTACTTCGCTAACCAGTTCTGTTGTGCTTCTAGCCCACCTGTCAAACTTATAGATAAGCAATCCATCATATTGTCGCTGTAACAGCCGAAGGTAGAGCGCTGCTTTAACAGGTCTGGTCTTTCTACTACTTTCTTGTTCTTCATGTATATCATACTCCCAACCCATACGGTCTGCAAACTGCTTTAAAGGAATGAGTTGATTCTCTACCGTTTGATCTTGAGTGCTTACTCTTGCGTATATTGCTACTTTCATCTTTACAAAACCTCATCAAATAGTAAAATATACACGCTTGTAATAGCTATAACTAAAGGATTGGTTGCGATGTTTAAAGGTAATTTTAGTAATTTCATTTTGTAAACTTTACTCTAGGGCTCTTATGACAAGTGCCTTTCTACTTTTCTTTTTAATGTAGCTATATCAAGAACATACGATTCAGATTCATTGTTTAATTCTCCACGCATTATTCTTTCTTGAGTATCATTTAGGGCATCAAGCACTAAATTCCATTCATCGTTATTTAGTTCCATTTTCTTCATTTCTCCTTTACTTTCTCTCGTTTGAGTTGTTCTATTTGATTTCTAATTAAACGAATCGCGCAAGTCTTATAATGGATTATGCCTTCGTTAGCACTATAATGCTTTGAATGGCAATAAATACACAAATTGTTTTTATCTCCATAATTACCATTAAGTAAATCCATCTTTTCTTCAATTTCTTTAAGTTCGTTTAACATTTTCTCGTTCTCGTAGCTCTTCAAGAAATTTAGTTTTCCATATCATCCTACGATGCTCTTCTGACAAATCACCATCTGCACGAGTATAAATAAACTCTTCATTATCTTCAAGCCATTGTTCAAGACTTTCAACACTAACCCACTGTTTAGTATCATCACGACCTTCAGGCATCAATAAAGAATACTTGTCGCTATCAAGACCTAATCGTTCAGTGATTAAGTCTCGTTCGGTTTTAATTTCTAAAGTCATTTCTTTACTCCTTCTCGTAAGTGTTTTACCATAATTGTTTTTCTCCTCGCCGATAAGGAAGTAAAGTATCAAAAACTATTTTGTCTATAGCGTGACTAGCATGACTATAAACCCTATAATCCTTATAACCAATCTCTAAAGCATAATAAGTCTCTTCCGTCTTGAACTCTTTAAACAACTCAAGCATGTAAAGCAGCCTAGTATCCTCATCACCGCCAACCATAAAATCATCAATAGTTAACAAACTAGTTCTTAACAGGTTCATTTTGCTTCGCCCTCCTTAGAATAAAAGTTAAGATCTTTGAATGCTACAAAACTATTAATTATAGCAACAGCAAAAATAATAACTGCCGATACAACTCCTTTAGCAGTACTTTCAGCATATATTTGATCAAGAAAAAGAAGCGTTATTAAAAGTAAAATTGCCGCTACTAACCAATGTTTTAATACTATTAATCTTTTAACTTTTTTGTCATTGTTACTTTTTTTCATAAATATCTGTACCCCCACAACAAAGTTAAGTTAATAACAATAATAATAGCTTCAATCATATTCAACAAACCCCGTTAATAATATAAATAAAAATCCTAATACTAATCCAACCGTTATTTTCATTTTATATTCCTAATTTACTCAGCAACTTGCTCTTTTTATTGAAAGGATTATCCTTTAATAACTGCAAATTCATCTTTTTCTCATACATACCAACAACCACTATTAAAGCAATAATCTTTTGTTCATCAGTACAATCCATTCGACTAATGTGCTCATGAATGCTTTTGGCATCGTCACGAATCTTCTTAGCTTCTTTTAAGTTACCCCTCATTGTTTACCCTCCATGCTCTTTTGCATATCCTCTGCTACTTTATTCATTCTAGCCTCAAAATCCGCATAATTCTTTTCTTGTTCTTTGTATCGAGATTTAGCGTGCACTATGTTGTCGAGACTGCTGCCTGCAATTCCTAAGTACTGATTGATGAGTTCTCGTTGTTTTTTGTATCTGAAATAAATGAGAATTCCAATGCTTAGCAGCATGCTTAGCCAAGGCCAGTTTCCAAAGAGCATAAAGAATATTTGTATTCCTACTATAGCTCCAACCATTCTTGCTTGGTTCATCCAGTTAACTGTACCTTTCTTTTTTAGATCATTGTATACTTGGTATACTACTATCGGTGCTGCTATAACTATTGTTTTTAGAATGATTCCAAATGGCAATAGTAGACTCATTGCTATAATGTATATGCCTACTGCTACTTGTATGCTCGTGTTGATGAGCATTTCTTTTATCTTTTCTGTTGGTATTGTATCAAATAAGTTATTTTTTTTCTTCATATTCAAAATAAGTATGTTTTCTTTTTCATCGTTCACGATTCATCAAAAAAACCTACCCGTCCCTCCGCAAATGCCTATAATCCTTACTAATAAGACTAGGATCAACACCAAAAATGTCAGCCTTCTGACGATAATTCAAAGTAATACCTAATTCGTTACCAAGAACAAGATCCAAACCAAGAAGAGCTTGCCTACGAGCATTCATAACAGCCTCCTGAGGGTTTAAACCATCATCACTAACCTCCTTAGTAGCCAAATCCTTCTTACGATCATAATCACTACCATCAGCCAAACTAAAAGGAAAATCCTTAGGACACTTAGTGAAACGACCCCTAAAGTCAGGCCTAGTAGCCCCCATATCCCAATTCTTCTTACCATAAATATACAACTGGCGCATACTACTCTTATTAAAGAACCTAAAGAAACCACGCTGATAACCGCTACTATGAATATGAATCAAACAACGAACACGATGCATAACAAAATACTTACCAAAATCAAAAAAGCTAGGAGTAACTAACCAAATAAACAAATTCTTCTTACGAATACGCTTAAACTTTCTCTTAAGAATAGTAATAATCTTACTAGCATGATGAGCAGTCATCTCATCAGCTTCATCATACATAACACAGCTACCTTTAGGAATATCGTCATCATCAATAACTTCCTCCAACTGTTTAAGATTAAAAACGATCTTACCAACATTAAAAGTAGGATCCAAATAGAGAGCCGACTGTGCACCAAACTCAGTCTTACCATCACCCTCGCCACCAACAATGAGACCGACAAAGTCCCAATTACGCTGAACCTTTTGATCATAAACATCATAATTCTCTTTAAGCTTACCATCTAAGTACAACTCGCAAGGAAGAGGTACTCCTCTAGGACTATGGTTTACTTTAACCATTCTAGAAATCCTCCTCCAGAGCAGCTATGCCATCCTTAGTCTTTTTCCTAATGAGAAGGTCAGCACGGTGCATTATTTTGATAAGGCTCCTTTCCCAAGGAGTAAAGTCTATCCTATCTAAAGAACCATTCTTATACTTTAATAACTTGGCCTGATAATCCTTGTAGTACTTTTCTTGAGCAGATAACTCTCCACCTTCTTCATCGTTAAGCATTAAAGGATACAGTTCGTTATAAAGACCTGTAAGAGTATCAAATACTCTAGTATAATCTTTATTGTACCGTCCAATATGTAAAGTGTTAAGGAGCCTATCAAGCCTCGCTAAGTAATTAAAGCTTTGATCCCAAGCACTATTCTTTCCTTCTACAAAATCAGATGTTGAGCTCACTAATCTTCCCCCTAATAAGTTCTATGTCTCGAATCAATAATAAAGCCATAAGAACAACACCGTTTTCAAAACTTGGAATTAAGAAACAATGTAAACACTGAATAAAAAGAGCGATGAGTAAGCCTTTATCAATAATCTTTTGGAGACTCCTTTTAGGATGACCAACACTAGTTTTAGCACAACTAACTTTTCTTACCACAGCACGATTATTTTTTGACTTACTCACCATAACTCACACAACTCACAACTTATTCACAGCATTATCCTCAGGGATAGGCTTTTTAGAATCATCAACCTCATGAACCCACACTGCAACACCATCGCCCTTGTAATCAGGCTGTTTGCTTCCAGGCTCTTTGTCTTTGTTCTCCCAAGCAGTCACGAAATCGTGACCCACAAGTTTTACACTCAATCTTTTTTCTTTCTGTTCGCTCATATTGCTTTCTCCGTCATATGACTATTAGATGGTGATGGAGAGGGGTTGGTATTGCTCATCGCTAGGTGGTTTGTGGTGTTAACTGATGGAGAAGCCCCTCTCCAAGGATTCTTATCCACTAGAATTAATATTTCAACATCTTTACCTACTAGTTCTCTATCTAAAAATATTGTTCCTACTTCTAGGATGCCTATTTTTCCTTTGCTTAGCTTTTTTACTTTTTTAATGTAAGATTTTTCTCCCCTTTCTTGCCAAACAACTCTATAAACACGATCTTTCCAGGTTTTTTCAGTAAATGGCATTGTTTATTCACCCCTCCAAACAATACCAGGCAACGGTCTGCCGTTCACACTCCCTAAAGACAACCCTTCAGTTTGCATACCTTTCTTATGCAACACGTAGCCGTTTCTCGTCTTGATCTTGAACGTATTAAACAGTCTATCTTCGGAACCTATAACTACAGTATTTCCTTCTTCGTGAAGTTTTTGATACTCATCTAACAATTTCTTAACATCAATCATAATACTCACCTCTAGTATAACGCCAAACAATACACTTCTTACCAGTCAACGGGTTACGCTTCTTCTCACCACTATTAACAATAACAGGAAAACGAAAACCAGCCTTCTTGTACAGTTTCATAACATCATGACGGCGAGCACTAACACTAGACAAAGGAATACTCACTCCTCGCTGCTGCAAAAGAGCCTGTAGTTCAAAGTCAGCAAGCATTTGATGACGAACAAATAAAACTCTACAAAGTTGCACTTCAGTATCATCAACACTTTTCTCCCTGTAGGAATCAATGCTGGTTTGTTGCACAGCCATCATTTTAGTAAAACCTAAACTTGCCGTTGACAACTTCCTTACGCTTAGGATACAACACTTTACTCCCAGGCTTCATAACCAAAACAGTAACCAACTCACTCATTCTTGCTCACCTCTTAAGTCCTTGATCACACAAGCTCTAATGTAGTGTGACAAGTTGTAGTAATCTTGAGAATGCTTTTCGACATGCTTTCTAATTTCTTCAAGAAGGCTAGCCTTAAGTCTCAAGGTTACTCTACTTTCAAAATCAATTGTGGTCATCTTTGCCACCTACTGAGAATAATTTTTCATCCACTAAACGTAGACCTTTATGTTTGTAGAACTGTACAGCACTATCAATTCTTTTTACTATAGCGCTTGGACTTATTGGGAATTTGCTAGATAGTTCATATACGATGTCATTTACTTCTACTTCCTGTCCATCTTCAAAAACTCTTTGTCTAATTATAGAGTCTATTCTTTGAAATACTACAAATTGTTTTTCATAGTGCGTTGCCATCTTCTAATACCTCACTTGCTTTTTGTAAACTGTAAAATCTTACAAAGCTAGAAATGGATCTACCATCTTTTTTGCTGGCATCGTTTAGAGTTCTGGCGTCTTCTTCGCTAACCCGAAATGTTATTCTATCTTCCATTTTCACAACCTTTGCATAACATATTATGCATCTTGTTCATAACATTGTATGCACTTTATTTAAACATTTCTAAAAAAACTGAATAGTGGTAACAACATAGTTCGTACAATAATAAGAAAAGTTTATTTTAATTTTATTTTTTTAAAATTTAATATTCTAGAGAGGTATGTTGTTTTGTCTGACAAAATGACTATCTATATACTATACCTCTTTTTAAAAAAAAATAAAAAATAAAAAAACATAATATTTATATATAAGTACTAACATTGTCTTACTATGGTAAGAGTTACAATGAGTATTGCTGAATGGATTATGCAAGAAGCAATCCAAGGAGCAAAGAACAAATCTCAACGTGTAGAAGAGCTAATTATTAAAGGTTACATGGCTGAACGAGAACAAGAGTTAAAGAAACTAAGTTCTGGTAAAGAAAGTAGCCCCGCCCGCAATTGGACCAGTCCAAATTTCTTTGACAATTTGAACCCTTTTGTGGCTGATGCTCCTTATTTAAAAATAAGCCTTGATTAAATCCGAAAATTTCACTGGTCAGGCTTGCATGAGTATATTAAATACTTTTAACAAATGGCTTGTTGATGAGCAAAAGGTCTAGAATGATAACAGCTAATATTGGGGTTTATGATGATCCTAGACAAATTGACTTGTATGCAGAGCTTACTGGCACTGGTCTTAGTCAAGAGAAGGCTAAGCAACTTCGCCGTGCTATAACTGCTTATATTGATGATAACTTCGAGCGAGGTAAGGAGCGTACCTTGTACGGTAACTTACCTCGTGCTTTTACTAAGGATCAGCTTCGGTTGTTCTTTAGTAAGATTCAGAACGACACTCACCGCGCTTGCTTCTTGTTGCAATTCTTTCTTGGCCTGAGAGTTGGCGAGATTTGTAATGTTGAGTTTCTTGTTGATCAGAATCTTGTTAAAATTACTAACCATAAGTGTAGGCGTGTAGAGTATGTTCCTTTGTATCCCACTCTAGAACAGTTTTATTTGCTCTACAAGCCATTCTTTCCTTTGAAGCTATCCAATGCTTACCTTGCTAAGAAGTTTCGTTATTATCGCTCTAAACACGCTAGTTTGAGTTATCAGTATGGAGAGAGCAAAACTGGCATGCTATTGTATCAGTTCACTACGCACAGTCTTAGGCACACAGCGATTAACTTTTTTCGTAAGAGTGTTCGTGATCCTTATATTGTGAGCTTGTTTTCTCGTCACAAGCCTAGAGAGCTTGGTGTTATGAGTACTTATTATCATACTAGTAATGAGGAGTTGGCTCAAGATTTGGAAAAAGTGTTTGGTGAGTTTAGGGATATTCTCTGATGTTAACAGATGTTATCTGATATACATATCGATCAACCAGTAAGTATATAAACCATTTAGTCATACCTGAATACAGTTGGAGGGGCTGCAACCCCAACTCCCAACTGAGAACAAACGTACCAACAACAGTACAAGAGAAAAATTAATTCTTGAGTATTTAAAGTTTATTGTTGTACACTCGCTATCGCAACACCTTAGTGTGGTGTGAAAAAATAAAAGTGAGGTGAAAAAAATGGCAAGAACCATTTTGAAGTTTAGCTTCAGATTGTTTGGTCTCAAGCTCGATCTTGAGATTGGATGACTGAACTAAACGGAACCTCTCTTGTAGACTAACACCCTATGAGAGTAGGTTCCCCTCACTTTCTATTTAAATCTTTAGGTATTCTTAAAAAGGCGTATTTATAGATAAGTACGTATAAGTATGGTTACTGAGAAAGTAGTTGGAGGGCCTATGGAGCCCAAATATTTGCACGTAATAATGATGATATTTGGTTGTAGTCAGGCATTAAGCCCTTGGTTTTGGGTCGTGTATTATTACAACAATAAAGCATATAAAGATCCATTTATGCAAACGGCTCTAGGACTAGCGCCTTTTGTAATTTTTGGCTGGATGCTATATATTTTTTATAGAGTTAGTGTATTTTTTTAAAAAAAAATAAATAGAAAGGTCTTTTATCGTTTTTTTCTAGAAGTTTTTTTCTTAGAGTACGATTTTTTACTGCACTTTTTCTTCATAGTTTTCTTCTTGAACATTTTTTTGTAGAAGGTGAGTGTAAAGAAGCATTGGAGCACGGGGGTGAGACAATACCTCTTTACACTTTAGTGTTTAATTCTCTATTGGTTCACTCTTCGAATGTAGAGAATTGCTAGTACTACAAGTACTAAGATACCAACACTTACTAATAGTTCAGTGCTTTCGTTTACTTCACTAAGGTTTGTTTCACCTTGTGTAGCTGCATCATATGCCGAACTGTTTGTACCAAGATCAGCGTCTGCTGCGATGTCTGCTTTTTGCTTACCGATTATAGTTTGACCTGCTACAACCATCACAGTTAGGATGATTACTGCAATTACAAAACTATATGCGTTGTCCCAAATAAAATCTAACAAAGCCATTTTCGTTTTCTTTTGCTAGTTTGGTGTCAATCTTTGTTGCCCACTCAAACTATTAGGACTATTTTTTTATGCGAATAGATTGTTTTGGCGACATAGTGGTCTTTTTGGATAGTAATTCTAGCATAGAAAACCTTATATAGAACAAAAAGAATTTAACAGTAGCACAACTAGTTAGAACAATTTCTTACCATATTAAACAAAAAATATGGTTGAATTTAAAGACATCGATACTCGTGAAGAACGAAAAGAGTTCACAAGGAAAAATAAGAATACTTCTATAATAACGAGAAAAGATGGCACCATCCAAGTTGTAGATTCTAATAATACAAGCAAGATAAAAAGTGAATTTTCAAGCAGCGGAAAGAGAAGAGCAAGAACTATTGTTGATACTGATCTGTCTGATGGAAGCAACGATTCTAGAGCTGCAACCCTTGCAGAGTCCACCGAGCAAATGGTTAAGACTCCTGAGAGGGAATCTTTTGATCAGCAAAGGGAAGAAGTAAGAAGAGAAAACATTAACAATTATGTTGATGCAAGACAAAATACTTCTTATCGTTTAAAGGTTCAAGATAGTTTGAATGATCGAAACAGAGCATTAGAATTAATGAATCAAGGATCCTCTGCTGATAGTTTAAGAAATTCACCTGTTCGTGAAGAAGTAAAAAGGGAACTCTTTGATCTTGAACGAGGAAATACTATTCAGATTACAGCAACTAATCCTGATTCTCCTATGAGTACTGAGTCTAATACTAGAACTATTAATCGTAATCCTATAGAGGTTAAAGGTTTTGTTGAAGAGACTACTGAGTTTAGTTTATCAACTAGAGATGTTCGTCAGGAGGCTGAACGTAGGAGTAAAGAGGTTACTCCTATAGATGTTCGTTTAGATAATGCTAAGCAAGAGCTTGAAGAGTCTAAGCTTGATGGTTTAACTTTTAAGGAAATAGGTGAAGCAGGAAGAGAACTAGTTCCTGAGAACATAACTAGAGGCATTAATAAAACTAAAAGTGCTGTTAGGGATTATTTAGAGGATCCATCTCAAGCAAAAATTGCTACGAAAATAGCTCTTGAGACTGCAGTTTTTGGTCCTGCGGGAGGTTTGCGTGTTGCTGCCCGAGAAGCCACTGGTAAGAAAACTACTGGTTTAGCTCCTTATGCTCTTCAAATGGGATATGATAGTACTGTAAGTCCACTGACAGGTTATGCTAAAATTCTTGGTGAAGGAATGAAGTCTGATCTGGAAGGAAGACCATATGATGTTAAAGCAATAACACAAGACCGAGATGTAAGGAATTTAGCTATAGAAATAGCTACTTTTGGAACATTTGAAGCAATAGACAAAGGAATAGACATTACAAAGCAAGCTATCAAAGTAACAAGAGAAGCAGTACAAGTAAAGCAACTAAACAAAAAGTTCGCTAATGCTTTAATCAGCGCAGACGATCTAGCTGTAGAACTTAACAAAAGAGGATTGAGCACAGAAATAGTTATTGAACCTGTAGTTGGGGTGCAAAGCATTTCAACACAACAAGTAATTGCAGGACAAGAACTCACTGAATTAAACACTAAAGCATTACTAGGTAGAAAAGTAACTACAACAAGTGATGAAATACTAGCTAGTCAAGCTGACGAGTTGTTCATAGGTACTAGACAAACAGCTCAAAAAACCACTCCTGTATCAGGATTAAACTCTAATCTGCCAAGTCCAGAGGTTGGCGGAGTCAACATCATTAAAGAATCTCAAGACATCTATACCAAGGAACAAGTTCAAGATCTAGCTAAAGGATATAATATAAAAAGAACCGTTGGCGTAACAGAAAGAGGAACTAGTTCAGTAACTGATCAGTTAGATGTAATAAAGTTTGAAAGCATAAAGCCTCCTAGTGCTGAAGTAAGAGCCGCTTTTGATGAAATAGGTCTAGATCAAGCTAAGCTTTACGGTCAACAAATAGAATTTAAAGGAGGAATTCCTTTTAAGAATACTAAACAGTTAACAGCTAGGAATCCTGACGATGCTTTCTCTATCACTATGGAAGTTAATGGTGTAGTAAAAGAAGTTGTTTTTGATGTAAAGACTGGTAGCCTTTTGGGTGAAGTGAACAGAGCCCCAACGAGCGGCTTATTTAAAGCTCAAGCTAAGTCTACTCCTTTAAAAGATATTCTTTCATCAAACAAGCCGAAAAAGAAAGGAAGAATAAAAACCTTTTCTGACATTGTAGATGATGCTCCTTCTGGACCGACAGTAAAAACAGCTACTGGTGAAGGGTTTACTTATCAACAAATGGAGCCTCCAAAGTCACAAAAGGCTTTTGCTAAAGCAGTGAAAGCTGAAGGTCAGCAAGCGAGAGCTAAAGCTAAGAAGAAACAAAAAAAGGCTAAGCAAGAATACAAACAAAGCTTCGCAACAGCGAAAGCCACCTACAATCAAGAGTACGCTTATGCTAGTTTTTACATGCCTCAAACTCAAAAGAGAGCTTTCGGGAAGAGCATTCAAGAGAATCAGAAGGCTACAGCTAAAGCTATACAAGAAAAGATGCTAAAACCTGGTTTTGCTATTTCTAAACTAAAAAAAGAACAGGTTGCTTCATTAGCTATGGATAAGGCGACACTCACTTCCTTGCAAACCCTAAAAGTTGCTAAAGCCAAAGCAAAAGCAAAAGCTAAGGCTAAAGCGGTTGATTCATTTCAAGGCTCTTCCCAAACCTCCATACAAAGAACGATCACTGAACAAGTTCAAGAGTCTAGACTAAAAAAAGATGCTCCTAACAAGACTAAAAAGAAACTAGATGAAGATGTTAAGAAGAAGATCAGAATGGATCTTCCCAAGCTCAAGGATCGAGATCAGGCTTATCGTTCAGGAAAATATACTGTAATAGTTGGTAAGAAAGGAAACAAGATTTATCAAGAAATTCCAGCGAGGACTAAAAAAGAAGCTTTTAGTAAAGGTTTAGCTGCTAACGAAGCTAACCTTAGTGCAAGTCATAAAGTCATCGATAACAAAACTGGAAGGCCAGTAAAACCAAGAATAACTAATTCTGACTACAGGAAAGGAAAGAAAGACCCTTTTAGAGTAGTTGAAAAGAAAAACAAGAGACTGAACGGTTCTGGAGAAATTAATCAGATCAAGCAGTTCTTAAGGGGGAAAAGGAAATGAGCGATACTAGCTACACAGAATATTATAGCCAGTCAGCTACTGATGCTGCAGTTATTAAAGAAAGAAGAGACACCAGGGAGTTAAAGAATAATATTATAAGATTCTTAGAAGGTATAGGGCAAAGGTATGTTCTTAATGAAGAGACTCAAGATTACGAGTTGAAATATGAAGAAATTAGTGCACCAAAAGTAAACAAGGAAGGATTACAAAGTATCTTATTTCAAGTTGAAACTCTGGTTAACAGTCCTGTAGTCGTTGGTAATCTTGATGAGAAACAATATTATAGTATCATAAAAAAGTTTCATCAAACTTTATTCACTGATCTTTTTGTTAATGCAAAAAAGTACGCTCTTTCTGACAGAGACTACAATACTGTAGTTATGAGCATTACTAATCTAGTTCAAGTGTTCCTTACAAGACCAATAGGTGACAAGGAAAGACAACACGAGAATGGCGGATCAAGAAAAGACGTTGTGATGCCAAATAATCAAGTAGAAAATAAAAAATGGGGGTTCTTTTAAATGTTAGATAATGTATTAGGAAATTTTAATTTTGGTGGCTTCTTTAGTGTCATCACAACAATATTTTATGGTTTATTGATAGGAGGTTCTGTAGTTGGGGCTTATTTTTTGTATAATAGAAATCAAAACTGGAATATCTCCATAGTTGGTTATCGTTTATTAAGCAATGGCAACAAGCAATTCTTTTATTCTAAAGCTAAAGAAGTAAAGGACAAGAACGGAGTTATCACTTGGAGGATCAAGGGTTTAAAGCATAATTCTGAGGTTCCTAGTGAAGAATGTGTAGATTTTGATCTTAAAGGTAAAAAAGTAGCTACTTGTTGTGTCGATAATAACAAACAATTAACCTGGATAAAGACAACCATTGTTCTTGATGAAGAAGTTAAAATGAAGATTGGTTATGAACCTATCAGTACTGAATCTAGAGCTAATTTTGCTTACCAACAGAAGACTAACGAAGAGTTCAATATTGGTAGTTTTATGGATAAGCATGGTTCTGCTGTTGTTGGAGGCGTAACTCTTATTATTATTCTTACCATGGTTTTCTTGTTTCAAGGTCGACTAGTAGAGCCTTACATTGAAGCTCAAGAAAATAGTATTGAGCAAAAGCAGATAGACTTACAAATCGTTCAACTATTGCAAGATATTAAAGAAGACAGAGATACTTTAGACAATTTAGCAACAGAAAACAATCAACAATCTGCGGGGGCTAGCACATGAACGCTCCACTGACAGTAATAGTAGGGGCTAGTATTATTGCCTTTCTTTGTTTCTACTTCGTTTTTAAACTAAGAGAACAAGAAAGATTTAATACAGCGAACGAAATAAAAGCTCCAACTCATGAAGGCTTACAGTTGTTGCTTATAGTTTTTGGATTCTTATGCTTCTTATTTATTGCAAAAGGGGTTCTAGACATGAACAGCCCTTGCGAGCTAGTACCAATAAACCAAACAGTAGTCGGGAATACAACATTAACAGAGTACGGCAGAGAATGTTATGTTATCCCTAACAACACAAATATCACCTTCTATGACTTCATGCTGTTATTCACTGGCTTCGTGGGAGTATATCTATCTATACATATTATCGCTATAGCTCTTTTCAAAGTTAGAGAATTAATTAAGAATGCTAAAGGAGGAAGAAAAAGAGGATGATGCCGCCACTACGATCAAATAAGAAAGTGAAGATGTATGTTCACGAGGACTTTCGTAATAAGTTGAAAGCTACAGCTGCAATCAAGGGCCTTAGCATTCTAGAGTATACTGAATTAATGGGAAAAGAAGAAGCCAGGGATTTCGAGAGAAAAATAGCTGAACAAAAAAAGAAGGATGGATTAAAATATGGTCTTTGGTGATAAGAAAGGAATCTGGTCAAGCTTATTTACAATAGAAGTGATTATGGTCTTAGTGATAGCTGGTTTTTTTATTGTGGTAGGTAGCATAATTCTTAACGGTTTCAATAATGGCATTCAAGCTAGCAGCGTTTTTGATACAGACAGCAAAGACATCATACAAGATCGCAATGATAGGTTTTCTGGTTTTTGGGATAATGCTTTTATGTTCTTGTTCGGAGGCTTAGTGCTTGCTGCTTGGTACGGTAGTTATATTTTCGCCGAGAACAAGGCTTGGCTCTTCTTAAGCGTTATACTCTTAGCAGTTCTGATTGTTGTTGGTGCTAACATGTCTAACCTAACAGAAGCTATCTTGAGTAATGATAGTTTTGTTGCTAATGCTAATTTATTCCCTAAATTGTACTGGGTGCTCACTCACCTTGTTGAGGTAATTATTGGTATAGCTGTTGGTTGCTTCTTTATCGGCAATATTGGTAGTGGAAGAGGTGCAGAGATATGAAAAAGCTATTACTATTTCCAATAATGTTCTTGTTACTAGCAGGCTTTGCTAGTGCGGCTCTTAATGATGCAGGAATGTATCTTAGCTTCGATGATGATGACCTTACAGGAAACGACCCTGACGATATTAGCGGTAACGGTTATAGTATAACAAACGATGGGGCGACCACAGGCGCAACAGGAATACTCTTAGAAGCATTTGATTTTGATGGTACAAATGACCATCTTGATGGTACGCTCCCTGGTTTTGCTAGTCAAAGTATTAGTTGGTGGGCTGATGTAGACACTTGGACTAATGGTGACTTCTTCTTTAACCGTAATAATGCTAATGGTTATTTTTGTCAAATTACAGGAAGCGGTTCAATGGCTTGTTATTATGAAACAAGCACTGCAAGCGGATGGAAAGGAGGAAGTGTTAGTGGAATAACAACTACTGGTTGGAATCACTTTGTGCTTACAGGTACAGATGGCGACGTTGACTTGTGGGTTAACGGTGTACAAAACCACTTAACAAGTACTAGCTTTACTCGTACGGCTACTGATGATGTTGGTGTTATTGGTGCTCACAATAGCGGTTCTAGCGGTTTCTTCGATGGTACAATGGACGAGATGGCTATGTATGATAGAGTGCTTAGTTCTTCTGAAATTAGCGATTTATATAATAGCGGTAGTGGCTACAACCCTTATAGTGCACCTGCGGCCACAGATAACTTAACAATTAGCATTAGTGATGCATGGGATTCTAGCGCTTTAACTAATGTAAGTGCAACACTAGAAGGACAAACCTTTAGTAACACTACAGGAAACATCATTTACACGAACATTAGCCAAAACGCTAGCGTACTTACAGATATTAACCTAACAGCAGAAAACTATTTTAACGGAACACAAACAAACGTCAACATAAGTAGCAACCAAGCGTTTACACTATTTCAATCACAAATAGAATTTAACGCTACAGAACTACTAACAGGAAACGCACTAACAGGAGTAACCTTTACCGTAAGCGCAAACACTGACAATCCCAAGTACATGAAAGCAGGGAATTACACAGTAACAGCAAGCAAAAGCGGATACTTTGACCAAGAGTATGAATTTACAGTAAATGCTTTAGACAATACAACAATTACAGTACCTAACCTTGGAAACGCACAAATAAACTTTACAGCAGTAAACAATGCTACAGGAAGTTCAATCAATAACTTCTCAGTAACCCTTTACCATTCAGGAACCAACACTACACTAGAATATAGTACTACAACAGGACTAATAAGTGCAAATGTTGTTCAAGACGAGTTTGAAGTTCAAGCTTTCGGGTCAGAACTTACCAGCCAAGAATTTAACTTAACAATCAACCAAACTAATACTGATTACGAGATAGGATTTTATGAACTAAATAGTTTTATAATCCAAATCTTTGATGTTGATACAGACGAATTGATCACCTCTCTAGCAGAAATAAACATAATAAGCAGCTTATTTAGCAACAATTACACAACAACAACCGGCAGTTTAAATGTTTCACTATTAGATCCTGCAATTTACACTATAGAATACTCAGCCATCAACTATACGTCAAGCAATTACTATTTAACCCTACAAAATGATACTGTAGAGTTCATAGACTTATACTTAACACCTAACTCTAGCGTAACAGAAATTACAGTAACCGTTAAAGATGAAGCGACAAGCCCTGTAGAAGATGCTGTAGTTAAGCTTCTAGAATATGATCTTTCAAGCAATAGTTACACAGTTGTAGACATGCAAACAACTAGTTTTGAAGGTATAGTGTACTTTGATGTAAAAGAAGATGGAACAAAATATAAGTTTATTGTAGAAGTAGATGGTCTCGTGGTAAGTGAAACATCAGGTCAAGAGTTAAAAAAGTCTAGTTATACTTTACCTGTAGTATTAACTCAACAAATAGGCACTTATGTATCTACAGTTAATGGTATTGATGGAGACGTTAGATACTCTTACGATTCAGAAGAGTTTACTTTTTCCTATAACACTCCAGGTATCCAGTACACTTTCTGTTTACAAGTAGAGGATATAACAAATCTTAACAATTACATAGAAGTAAGCAACGACTGTCAAACGGGAAGCTCAGGAACAATAACGAGCAGCTTAACACCAACTAATGGATCTAATTATCGAGGAACAGGTACT
>Ga0208794_1000771_pt1 | contig 17591 bp, 24 predicted proteins | sample 32_taG_FD_184106 | JGI IMG/M metagenome (GOLD analysis project Ga0208794, IMG submission 184106) | Marine viral communities from the Gulf of Mexico - 32_GoM_OMZ_CsCl metaG (SPAdes) (version 2) | ecosystem: Environmental > Aquatic > Marine > Oceanic | place: Atlantic Ocean: Gulf of Mexico... | reverse complement strand
CACCAGCCATTGGTATAAGTACATTCATCATTCCACCCTGCCATTTCGGTTTAATAGTTTTATGAGTATTATTAATTTTCTTTATACATTGTATAATGTCTTCATACTTGACATCATCTGGATCTTTGACACCATGCAGATAAGCACCAGATTCTAGTGCTGCCTTTCTTCCTATGTGTGAGTCTTCAATTATAAGAGTTTCTTTAGGACTGACTTCTGCCCTGATCATACTTCTAAGGTACATTTCCGGGTTTGGTTTTGGATTCTTTACATCCTGATTAGAAAAGATTTCATCAACGTACTCAATTAATCCTTTTCTTAAAAGCATCATCTTGACAGTATGCTTAATGGAATTAGAAGCAACATGAATTGTGTATCCATCGCTTTTCAGTCCTCTCAGTATGGATCTCATTCTTTCATCATATTGCATTTTAGATATTAGTTCTACGGTCTTACCCTGCTTCATCTTCCATACTAGACTATGTAGTTCTTTTGATAAACCTTTCTCGGAAGTTAGAAGATTTAGTTTTTTGCTAGTCGGAAGTCCATCATAAGTAGATAAATGTTCTTCCCTAGTAATAATATACTTTTCATGTACGTCTTTTAATGCTAGATTTAATGCGTCATAATGAAGTTCTCTTGCGTCTACCAGAACTCCATCCATGTCAAAAATAATGTGCTTAATCATACACAGCCTCTAATGTTTAAATTTATTGAAAAGTCTTTTGACATTTCTAATAATTCTTTTTGGTATTTATTAGTGGTCCACTTACCTTTAAAGATTGCTGTTGCAATGTATGGATAGGTAACAGAGTCAAAATGTGCGATGCCTCTCCTAGCATCGACATCTTCAACATAAGTATAAAGTGACTGAAAACCTTGCATTCTGCAAAAGTCTTGTCCTTTTAATTCAAAATCCCAAATACTTTGATTAAGATTATTTTTTACTAAATTAATAAATGATTGCTTGTTCCATAATGATGGCTGAATTGCAAATAGATATTCCGAGGAGAAAGGTGCAGTTTTTAATACTTTGCTATTTTCGTAAGGTATGTCTATAGCTAAGTCCTTACTGCCACCACCTTTGAGCATCTTAATAAAATCAACATTTTTGATTGTGTCTATACATTCTGCCATGTAATCCATGTTTACATCATCATAAAGCATCATGTCTTCATGGGTAAAAAATACATAATCATTTTTTATTTGACTTAGGCAGTCTAGTAATCTGTTTGTGTAACTATCATCATCTTTATAGAAAACAGGCTCAAATCTTTCATCTATTGGATGATTGAGCTTATCTGTAAAAATGTAGTAGTTATCAAAGTCTAAATTGAAATGTTTCTTATTTCTACCAAAGAATGCATCCCAACAATCGTTATAAGAAGAGTGAGTGTATAAAACAAATGAAATCATAGATAATCCTCAAGATTTGTGCTATTCCTTAAAATGTTAATTGATTCACAGGAAGGGTATTTGTTAGTTGCACTAAAGTCATTTACTATAACTCTCTTGCAGTGAGACAATCCCATAATCAACGACTTATATATTATACCCGCATCTTTCAATTGATTTTCTGTAATACTTCTGTATTCTTCAGGTCTTGCTGTAGTAATAATTAATTCTACATTTTTAGTAGACACTAACTGTTTAATATGATTGACATTCTCTTCTATTATAGAAGCATCCTTTATGTATGGTTTTAAGTACTGAGAGCTATTGTAGAATAAAACCCCATCTAGGTCAATAAAGACCGTCATAAAATTATCTTTGTAATTATTCCATTCACTAGCTGTTCCCCAATCTAAGTAATCTTGACATTTAATTGATTCAAATGTTGAACCGTCAAGAGACATACTAAAGATTACATCACTGACGTAACTCAGATTATTGTTAGACTTACATTTTTTGATAAACTCATAACTGCTCTTGAAAAAATAGCCTCCACAGCAAAAATTGTTACTAATAACTTGTTTTTCCACAATGTTGACTACAGAACCAAAGTCATTAACTTGTATGTAGCTTTTAGATGATGGATCTGTGTTTTGAGTTTCATCTAATGTGGCATACATGACATGATTTTTAGTCTCATCTATTTCTCTATCAAACACAAAGTAATTATCACAATCTTTAATAAGAAAAGGAATATCTTTACCGATCATCTTCAATCCCAATAGGACTGTTTCCACCTGATGCTGTGTAGAATCATTAAGTTCAATAAAATTCAGCTTAACATCTGGTAAGGATTTTTTTAAATTCTCAATTAAACCGTCACGAAATTGAAATTTATCTTTATGTTCTTTTAAATAAATAATAAAGATGTTATCTCCATCTTTAGCTATACCCTTTATAGCCTCGACAATCATTAAGTTTCCATTGGGATGTGTAAGCATCCATTTTGGTCGTGTATTTGGGAACCTAGAAGACTTACCTGCAATCGGCAATAAAATGTTCATATTTCTTTAATCCATTCATTATACAGTTTTGTTCTTGTTTAGAATTAACGTAAGGTATGATCCTTAAAAGATTTAGTATCGCAAGATAAACATATTCCGCTGAATCAATAATACTCTTAAACGCATCATACATTTTATCCTTCAACTTATTTAAAAAGATTACAACCTTATTAGAATAAACGCTGGTTATGTTCAGATACCAATGATGCTCTGCGTCTTGCATGATCTTAATAATGTCGTTTAGAGGGGTCTCAAATAAGTTGTCTAAAAAATCAATAAGATAAAATTTATCAGAAAAGATTATGTTAGCCATAGTCAAATCACCATGACTGTATCCAATCGGAAGAGTATTAATCTTATTGCTTGATAAAAAATCAAAGTATTTATCTAGATCTTTATCCTTTATAGAATCCTGTAAGGTATGAATCTTTTTTGAGAAAACATTACTGTCTATTTTAGTGCAAAAAGAATTACTTAAATTATTATCAATAAACGAGATAATACTGTTAATGAAATCTAAGATTCTACCTATGTCAGAATTGATACAAAAGTTATTAAAGTCCATTCCTTTAATGTACTTCATAGAGAAACTATTCAAGTCTCCCTCTTTATTATATTGTAAAGTCTCAGGCGTATCAAACTTCTCTGTGCATCGGAAACTTTGTTGTTTGATGTATTGATTAAAAAGTCTGTCGTTATAATGAATAGATGGAGAGATCTTGGTTAAGACCCCTCCATTTAAATCAAATTTACAACCCGATCTTCCTAATTCTAACATGGGATAATAGCTGTGCTTCTATCAACTCTTGTTAAGATTTTAAAGTGGTTTTCTTTGACCAGTTGATCAATAGCAGATTTAGCACCGTAGTTCAACCTTGCGTCATCTGCCTCGCTATTATGGGCAACTATTACTGTACTAGGAAGAGAAAGTTGCTTTAGCAGTAGTAGATCATCATAGACTGCTTGATACGCATGATTTGCATCATGAAAAATCAATGGGAACTTTTCTCCATCTAGCTTTTCTACAACATCTTTAGCGAATCCTTGGACTAAAGAAACAGTATCTGAATACGGAGAGACATTCCTTTCAACTAATTCTTTACTGGGCCAACCAGAAGTATGACTGTTGTCATCCATAGGATCATCATCAAAGCAATCATAACCTACGATCTTGCACTGATGATTGTTAACCTCACATAGGTTTGCGAGCTTGAGTAGATTGATACCATGCCAAACACCCACCTCAAGATATTTATCTAACTTGTTATTGACCATAAGCTCTGCTAATAGCCTAAACTCTCTCAGTGTTAGATCTGACCCATTCGGAATAGGTATAGAAAAATCAAAGTTCATTATTTACTCCCATTCAGTATCTAGTAAAAACTTTTTATCCCACAAGCCTGTTTTAATAAAGAACCATTTCCAAGCTTTAATAGTATTTGTAACGTGAGGACTTTTAGAAGACTCTACTGCCCATCTCGCATACTCTGAATTATACCTTACATCTGACCTAGCTATGTCATATAATCTACAAAAATTTCGCATGTTTTCCCATCCAGAATAAAACCACATATCTGCTGGTCCTTCATTGTCTAGATAAGACTGTTGCCATTTTGCCATGTAGACCTGACTCATGTCTAAAGATGGATCAAAATTAATACATTGAACTGCATAAGGATTGTTTCTATTGAATGGGCCGGATGACTGTCTATTGATTCTACCAAGATCAAATCTTGCCTTAACAGCCACATCATAATGTTCTTCAATAAGTTTAAATGTCTGTTGTATGGAATAGAACTGAGAGAACACATTCCAAAACATCGTCACGCCTTGTCTAACTGGATATTTATCCAACTCATTATCATAAAAAGCTGGCTTAAAATCAATCTGCTTTTCAAAAACTGAATCCTTTATCCATGGTCCGTATAGATCCTCAATCACATTTCTATTTTCTAAATCCCAACTATGTATGTAAATGTCTACATCATTGTTATCTAGAATTCTATTTTTAATGTGATGAAAGCCATCAAGACCAAGAGAAGAACTATCACGTTTTGAATCAAAGTATCCAGAAAGAGCAAGGGCTATTTTCATTTTTTAAATCCCTTAATGTATGTCCATGGTCTATTTTCAAACCTACTACCGATTTGAACCGAGACATCCTTGAATCCTATTTCTGAGAAATCTTTACGAACCGCTTCTTGATTATTGATCAATGCATTCTTCGGAAACAAAAATTCATTACTATAATAATCAACAGAATTTGCCAGATTAGATAATGACAGACTGAACATGCCATCTGTATTTAAACACTCATAAATACTTTCCATGATACTCCTTCTTACAGAATACGGAGCTATGTGTTCAAAAACAATAGTGCTCATCACAAAATCATATTTTTTATTAGGTAGGTCTCCATTTAAAGAATTAATAGAAAAACCATCATTTTCCCAAGTGCTAATGGATGCATTAGAAGTATTCATTGAATCTGCATACTCTTTGGAGTATCTAGCATTATGAACAGAGATGTCACAACCATCTACGCTAGACCATTCTGTAAGTTTGCACATGTTTCTAATGTTGCGTCCACAACCACAACCAAAGTCTAGAGCGTTTTTACCCTTCCATTGATCTGGATTATTTTTTGGGTCTCCTAAGAGCATATCCCAATAATCAGCATTGACATCATGCTCAACATGATTAGTCTTACTCATACCATCATGAATTCTATTAAAGAATTCTTTTGAATGTTTTACATAGTTTTCTAAAGACATTATTACCCTTTGTATAATTTATAGTTTCTTAAGTCGGGATAACCCTCAGTTTGATCTTCTGCATGTTCTGGATAAACTCCCAATAGCATCAAGCCTCTTGCTGCCCATTCAGGAGTTATGTAGGAATTATACCCTAAGAATGCCATTTGATCTTCATGCATAGGAACATTTTCTGTTCTACCAGACCACCTTTTCTTTTTAAGAAACTCATAAGCCTCTTTGGAATCTGTAAGAATCATTCCTCCCTTACCAACCTTTAATGGCTTTTTAATACCAAAAGATAAACACATCAAAGTTCCACTGAGATACATACCTGATGTAAGTCTTTTAGCAGCGTCATAAATTGGATAAGGAGCAAGTTGATAAATACCTTGCCAGTCGTAATCATCAAAAAGAACATTGCCTCCTGCCTGCATAATTGATTGCGGTACAGAAAGATAAGTTCTAGCAGGGATAGTTACATCTTCTACTTCGTAATATTCGCAGCACATGCGAAGAGCGTTGGTGCAGTTATCACAAGATACTGCATACTTAGCACCAGCATACTCTGCCATGTTTTCTTCAAACATTTCAACTATTTTTTGAGGATTATGCATTATAAACTTCCATGTAAGGGTTTATGTATTTATGAAAAATAACAAGTGCTTCTCTACTGAATAATGACTTATAATTTAAGTTCTTTTCCCCAATGTGGTTTCCATGATAGTAATCTTTGTGTTTTGAGAAAGTGCCTATACTATCTGTTTTCTCTTTCATACTCTTCTTATTAAATCTATTCTCAATGTACCATCTGTCTTGGATAGAAGCCTCTACATCAAAAAATTCACATAAACGATTAACCAAATCAGTGTATGAACCTTTATCTAGATAATCTTCATACTTAATAAGAACTACATTATCGTTGTTCTTATATTTGTTATAGAGATTTATATTCACCCTCAATGCATCTAGTTCTGGGTTTTTCAAAAATTGTGACAAAGAGTTTTCATCTATGTGATCAATTTTATTTTTATCTATTTTAAAAACCCTATACAAAGATAGGAACTGATCTATTGGATTTCTTACATTAACAATGGCACGCTGATTCTGATTTAAAGAGATGTCATTATGATGCTTTTGAATTATCCCATCTTCTTTATAAAGAACATAGTGAGCTATCTCTTGGGTGACTGTAGACCCACATCTTTTACCAGATAATAAACATACGTTATGCATCACTTCTCCAATATATACCATGTCTTTTTAAACCCACAAGACTCAAATAATTTAAGACTTGCTTCGTTATCAATTTTAACTTTTGCAAACCCGTCTGGATGACTAGTAGATAAATAAGAAATAATGTTCTTACCTATGCCTAGTCCCTGATGATCTGGATGAACAGCAACCCTGATGTCATCCTTCACAACCCCTCCAAACCCTACAATTTCATCATCCATTACTGCAACCACATAATCATTATAATGCTCTTTCATAAAATGAAAATGTTCAATGTACATTATTTGTTCAGTATTGCCAAATCCATGACTAGTAAGATTTCTAATTTTTAAAATCTCATTCCACTCTGTAGAGTCTAGATTAACAGGTCTGATTTTAAGCATTTAACCACCTATCATTTTTGAGTGTCCACTCAACTACTGATTGAAGACTCTTTTCAAAATTCATTGGTAGTTCCCATCCAATAGATTGCATCTTCTCGCCATCAAGAGCATAGCGTAAATCGTGACCGGGACGACTACTATGGAAATCTAGTAGTTCATAATTCAAAGGTTTACCAACATACTCAGCAATTAATTGTGCGAGTTGCAAGTTATCAACTTCTTTTTCGCCAACGATGTTATATTTTTCTCTTTGTTCCCACTTACCTTGCATGAGATACAATACAGCAGCAGAAGTATTTCTAGCATGAATGTAATGTCTCTTTCCGGGTTCTCCTTGAGGACTAGCATGAATGGTAACTTTTTCTCCAGTAAGTGCTTTTTTAATACAAAGAGGAATGAATTTTTCTGGATGTTGTCTTTCACCAAAGACGTTCATGCAGTGAGTCTGGACTAATGGAAGTTTATATGTATTTGCAAATGCCAAACACATTTCTTCAGCACCAGCCTTAGAAGCAGAATATGGATTAGTAGAATTATACCTATCCCATTCTTTGTACTTAACACCTTCAGGTGCTGGACCAAATACTTCATCAGTAGAGAAATTGACAAGTAGCTCAAGACTATCTAATGTTCTAGCAAAATTAAGTAGATTGGTTGTGCCTACAACATTATCCATAACAAAGGACATTGGATCTTCAATACTGCGATCTACATGAGAACCAGCAGCAAGATGAAGAATGTAATCTACCTTACCAATCTTATTAGCAACAAAGCTATTGAGTTCTGATTTTAAGTCATGATAAACGAAACGGACTCTTTTTTTCCACTCTGGATGATTGACACCTGTTTCGCCATGAATCACCTCATGTAGTCTATACAGAGTTCCAGATGTATCTAATCTATCAAGACATACAAACTCCCAATCTGTATTCAATAAGAAATGTTCAATCAAGTGATGACCAATAAAACCAGTGCCGCCAGTAATCAAAACCTTTTTAGCCATGTAAGCCTCCTACAATATACCTTTTAAAGTCATTATCATCATCGTAAAACCATGTACTTGCCTTGCACAAGTCTCTATCTAAATCTAATTCTAAATCTTCCCACTCTGGACCTTTTGGATCTGTAACAACTAAGTCCTCTGGCAAGTTTGATAGCGATCTTAATTTATCGCCATCTTTTATTAATTCTCGCCACTGTGCAACTCTTTCTTCAAAAGTTCCTTGCGGCGGTTGACCTTTACAAAAAATTCCAGATAAACCAACATGCATTGAACGTGCTTGATCTGGTTTTAACGCATAAAGGTGATTTGATAACATCATCCTTTCAATAGCCCCATCGTGATGTGTATGATCCATAGGATGTATCCTACAACGACGATGATTTAAATGATTAAACAATATAGGATTTTCCCAGAAGAATGGCATTTCCAAGTAAGGTCTGACGTATTTATTAATTGCTTTAACACTAATGCATGATAGAGATGTAAGTTGTCTATCTCCCATCAACATTGATGGATTACCTTCCTTTTCTGCTTCAGGTCTACGTTTATGAGCAACACCGAAGATTCTATCATACTTTGATAAGTACTTCTCATAACAAACACGATTGAATCTAAGGTAATCTTCTGTTGGTAGAATGTCTTCCTCCCCAACAATTACAAACTCATCTGCTTCATCAGCAGACATAGGATACGCACTAATAATATTATAGAAGCCCGGAAGAGGACAGTCAACCTTTTCTTTCAAAATAATCTTAGTATCTACATTTGGATTTCTCTTTTTAAAGTCCTCAACAACCATGTCTTCTTCTGGGTCATAACCCGGATCAGCATGTAATCTTACTTTATAATTCTCTAACTCACCAGACTTCTCTAGTTGTTCTAAATACAAATAAAGTAAATCAGGTTTATTAAAAATTGTTATTGCTATTACATTCATACTACCAAATGCAGGGTTTCCCTTGCACTACTCCATTGTTTAATTGACCCATGTAATGACGACGACTCCCAATACCGGGAACAAAAGGATTAAAACTGGAACCAATATCTATGTAAGTATTATCTGGAAAATCTTTATAGCACTGATGAATAATCATGTTAGACAGGCTACTTGCAGCAAACAAAAACACATGGTCTTTAATACCGTTTTGACCAATCCACTCATTTACTTCTTCAACTAAATGATAATCATTACTAATACAATTAGGTCCAACTCTGAAATCTTTTACTGGCTGGAAAGGTAATCCCCAGTTTTGTATGTCAGCATTCTTGTTTATAATCATAACAACATTTCTTGTAGCAAACACTGGTAAATAGTTCTGCAAGAAAGGAAGATAATTACAATTAATAAAAAGATTAGACCAACTCAGATTATGTTCATCGCCCGGACCTATCAAGTCAAGCTGCCATTGAAAATTCTCTTCACCATCAGCGATGCAACACCTACAACTTAAACCTTTATAGAAGTTATCAGCTTTGTACTGAATAGCCTCTTCTAACTTCTTCCTGTAGAATTCATGCTCTTCTGGATTGTAATGCTTCCAATCATCTTCAGGATAATTACCGGGAAGTTTAATGTCTCCAACCAATGCACCATTAGGAGACATAATAATCTCTTTCTTTTGCAGCATATAGATTTCACCATCAGAAAATCTACTAAATGCAAAGTTCTCTCTCCTTATAAGCATTTCATTTAAGATTTGCAGATGCCCTGTAAATGATTTTTCTGGTCCAAGACCTAAGCTAGTTGCCATTATGTCAAACCTTCTGATAATAGTTTTTTAATAACACGCATGTTGATAGAACCAAACTTATCATAATAGCTATGCTGAATATGATTATAGAGTTCTTTGATTGTAGATTTGTTAAGCTTCTTCTTAAATTTCAAGCCTAATTCTTTTTTCACTAAAGCAGAACTTGTTTTGTATGACCGTTGATCAATCACATGCTGATAATGTAATTCTACCTCGGGAACTACTGATTTGATTAAAGAAACTATTTGATTTACGGAATAATTTTCATTTGTTACATTATAAATCTTTCCGTTAGAAACTGGATTCTCTATTGATTGAATGTATGCATTACATAAATCATCAACGTGTAAACAAGGTCTTAGTTGTTCTCCACCCTCAATCATCATCTTTTTATCTCTAAATGTTCTGTCTAATAAAGTGTTGACCATAACATCTAATCTCAGCCTTGGAGAATAGCCATATAATGTAGCAGGACGAAGAATAGTAATGCCAGTATCTGAATACTTCATGTGGTATTTAAGTACATTATCAAGCTCTGCCTTAATGCTAGAGTATTGAGTAATTGGCTCAGGGACTTCTTCCTCAGTAACCATCTTACCTTGTTTAATACCATAAACACTAGTAGTAGATGTTTGGATTAGCTTTCCTACCTTCTTTTTAAATGCTTTATTAAATACATTCATGACACCGTTATAACTTACATCATGAGTAAAATCATAATCAACATCTGAGCTAGTATCATTAGACAGGCAAGATAAATTAATAACAATGTCTTTACCTCTCATGAGCTTTTCAATGTCATTACATCTTGTATCTTCTACAACAACCTTAGCTCTTTCTATACCTGCCTTTTCAATGTATTGTTCTTTATCTTCCCAGAACCAGAAAGTATCCACAATTGTTAAATCATATTGCTTTTCTAAAATAGGGCAAAGTCTTGAACCTACAAAACCAGCACCACCAAAAACTATTGCTTTCTTCATATCTCTTCCTTTAAAACATTTAGTATTTTTTCACTAGCATATCCATCTCCATAAGGACATGGTAAAGAACTGTCTATCTTATAATCTTTTAATCTATGAAATAAATCTTCAAGTTGATCAGGGTCTTGACACAACCAAGAGAAATCTCCTAAACCTTCACCTCTTTCTGTCTTCTCTCTACAAACTATACATGGCTTCTTAAAAAAAGCAGATTCTTCTTGTATTCCACCACTATCAGTAATCACCAATCTTGCATTCTTTAAAACCTTTAATAATTGATTATGTGGTAATGGCTTAGTAACACTTACGTTTTTTAATAAATGCTTATACTTTACAACATTCGGATTAGGATGCATTGGCAAAATCCAATTCAAATGTAAATTGTTTCCAGCTAATGTATCTATCGTACTGAACCATTTATCAATCTGTTCATGGTTTTCTCTTCTATGTAAGGTAACAAGAACCTGATACTGCTCATTGGCGACTTGACCCCTGAGATTATCTAGAACTGTATTTCCTACAACATGAATCTGACCACCCTTACTTTCTGCATATAGATTATTAGCAGCTAATTCAGTAGCACAAAGATGAATGTCTGTTAAGCACGATACAGATTGACGATTGAACTCTTCTGGATAAGGATGTTGTGTATCATAAGTTCTTAGTCCTGCCTCTAAATGTATTACTTTTATTGCTCTATGAAAACAGGCAAGACCAACAGCAAATACAGTTGTAGTATCACCCTGAACCATAACATGAGTAACATTATCAAGATGGTCATCAATCTGTGACATAACAGAACACACTATTGAGTCAAGTCTGTTCGGACTTAAATCACTTGTTATTTGTATCTTGTTATACTTATAGTTTGCTAAACTACTATCTATTATGTCTGTATGTTGACCAGTATAGAGAAGCCTGTAGGGTATCTTTCCTTCTATAGCATCAATGACAGGTCTAATTTTTAACCACTCTGGTCTAGTTCCAAATGCTATGAGTAACATAGTAATTTCCATCCTCTTTGAACATAGCCTTGAACACACTCATCTCTTTGATTAAAAAACTTTCCATGATTAGTTACTGAATCTGTTTTATCATCAACTCCTAATTCATAACCGTAAAGAGAACTTGACATCTCTCTATTCCAAATTGGATGAGGAGGGACATAAGTTTTAACTCCACCATACTTTTGTGCAGTATAAGACAAGTGCATGTCTTCAGCAGTTTCATAAGTAACGGGTTCTTCCATCCAGATGTACTTTAGGTCTTTCTTATTAATAAACCATGCATGACCCACTAAGTCAACCTCAACAGTTGTTTCATTGTTACTGGGCCAACCAAACCTTGTATGATCCATGTATCTCTCTGCATTGTGTTGCCTAAGACCAACACCACCCAAGATACCATAAGTTTCTTTATATGTGTTTAAACAATTCTCAAACCACTCCGTACCCGGAACAGTATCATCATCAAATAAGGCTACAAAGTCAGTTTGTGCAAGCATTGCCATAGCAAACCGACCTAAATACTTCCAGTTATGATTAGATTCACAAACCTTTATTCCAGATAAGTCAATCCCATCTCCATTCCAATCCTCATGATGATTTCTCCATAGCCAAATTTCATCTGGAGGAACAGTTTGATTTCTTAAAGCATTAATTTGCAAAGGAATGTTATTAGGTCTTCTGTATCCATTTAGAATAGCTGTTATAGACATTCTAGTATCTCCCAAAAGTTTTGTGATGCCTGATTACATTTATCTGCAAAATTAGTTGGATCTTCTTGTAACATATGAAGCGAACCAATTTTATCTGAATCACCAAGAATAGATACTCCGCACATCAATGCTTCTCCAACTGCTCTACAGAATGGCTCATCAAATTCTGGCTTATAATACATTTGTTTATGCGTATTATAGAGCACTGGCATCTCCACATAGTCAATCTTACCTAAGAAGTTTACATTAGATGCACTCCTCATAAAATCTTCGTATTTATTATCTCCCCAAGCAGCAACTTTGAATGTCTTATCAGGATTATTATTTACATAACTAATAAAATTATTAGTGCCTTTTAATGGATGCATAAATCCAACATAAAGAATATCATCACTCCGATCCATTTCCATGTTATAAAATCTTTTAATGTCAATAGGATCTGGAACTATCTCAACATTTACGAAGTAATCTCCGTAGTACTCAACAAACTTCTTATAATGATAGTTAGTTAGAAAGAATGTTTTCTTACAACTAGTATAAAGATACTCTCTTACATTGTTATCTAAGTATCTACAGAAGTCATGTTCAAGTCTTACATGATTATTAGCAGTTGCACAATACTGTAAGACCATAGGATTAGACCTAGAGATAGCTTCTAGATTGGAAGAAATCACTACATCATAAGTGTCCCATAATACTGAGGGGTCAGTATCATAATGATAAATAGAAATGTCGTGACCTCTTTGAACACCTTCATCTAGAATAAGCTGATTACTTCTTTGAGCACCACCAATGTGATGACGAATTCCAAAGTCACTAACTAATAAAACCTTCATCCTAATTCCTTAGATAACATAGTTTGGTAATCCAAAATGATCATTTAGTTTATAATTTATTTCCTGAATAGAAAGTGCTTGTACATAAGCAACATTATTATAGAAGCATGAGAAGTCTGTTTGACGCAAAAAGTCTTTAACATCTTCTCTTTCTACATACATATACATAGTGGTCGTTTTATAATCTACCTCTTCTTGAGTAATGTCTTCACATCTACCGCAAGAATGACCAAATACCACCATCGAAAAGTTAGCACCAACAACTTTCTTTTGTTTGTTCTTATTGATTTTTCTAATAAGTTTATAGTCTGGTATTTGAATTTTTGGTCTCGGAAAGTCTTTCTTTTTCCAGATTTGGAATACAGTATTCAGTACTCCCTTCTTACTTTCTCCACCGTCTAGGTAAAAACAATCTTGAGGCATCTCAATATCTGCCAGTAAGTGAAAGTTATTATCTAGTCTATTTATAGTAGTCCATTTTCTCCAACTTTTTGGAATCAAATAGCAAAGGTACTCACAGTTTTTTGCAGAGTGGTTAAAGAACTCAACTGCTAGTGTACTCATCCTTCCGAATGGAGGATTAGTAATTGAAACCATTTTATCCGAAGGAAAATCATTTACTTTTAGAAAGTCTTGTTCTTTTACAAGACTATGCTTTGGCTCTATGTCATAAGAAATAATCTTCTCATCGCTGATACCAATCTTTTGGAAACCTTTAATAAATTCTCCAGTGCCACCTGCCGGTTCCAAAATAAACCTGTCAGTTAAATCAATATGTTTTTGCACTTCCTGTAAACATAGCTCTACTGCTTTAGGTGATGTGTAGTATTGTTCTTTTCCAGTTGTTCTCTTATTCGCATAAGATTGTTTTTCTTTATGCTTGCCCTTTACAGCATTCTCTTCCATTTAAGTTTCCTTATCTTTTGCCTGACCAAAAAACACATTATTGTTCTTATTCTTTTTTAGTTCAACGTAATCACCTAACTGACTATCAATTGAAAAATCTAAAGTCTGCACATCAAGATTCCTCATAGGATTGCTGACTATCCTTTTGTTAGTGAGTGTTTCTTTTGCATAATCACAACTGCAATCTATCAGGAAAAGTGTCCTCTCCTTATTAGTTATTCCAAGATCACCCTTAAACTCAAATGATTGGATGTCTATTTCTTTTTTTAATAATAAAGACGAAGACAAGACTAATGCATGTCCTTCATAATTTTGCATAACAGGAATTCTTAATAGATAAGACTTTTCTGGTAACAAAATAACATCGTCAACCCCATAGATTTCTTTAACAGAAGAGATAGTCTCATGGTATTCATGCTTGGGGTTATGGTATACATAGTATTTCAAATGTATATCTCCAATAAAAAAAGGGGCAGAAAACTCTACCCCTAATTATACCATAGATTTTATGATAAGTCAAGACTATTCTTCATCTTTTGGAAAGCTCCACTTCTCTGGCAAGTCTGGCTCAGGCTCAGGCTCAGGCTCAGGTGCTGGTTCAGGCACTGTGAGTGTAATCACTGGATCTGGTTCAGGAACTGGTTCTGGCTCAGGAGCTACAGATACCTCTGGAGCAAAATGAGATCTTAACTCTTCACTCATCTCACATCTTTTAGTGGCTAAAATACCCATGTAGTTAGTATTTGGACTAACTTGTTTAAACCAAGGATTAGAACAATTTAATACAAAGACATCTTTATCTTCCGTAAAACAAACTAGGGTTTCACCCTTTGGATATTGAGAAGGATCAAAAGTTTCTTTTAATGTAACATTAGATGTTACGACAACAGCAACTCCACCATGACCTTCCATCTTAGGAACTTTCCAAATTTGATTCAATCCACCATGAGGAAGAACCTCATAATCGACATCATGATTAGATAAAGACTGTTCTGTCTTTGACAAGTCTGAACTATTTAATGGTAATACATAAACTTTCATTTTAATCTCCCATTATAAACTTTGTTGTAATCAAAAAACTTCCATGTGTTGCTTGGGTCTTCAAAATTAGGATCTGCATCTGCCTGAATCAAGTATTGCTTGACTCCATCCCAACTACCAAACATCATGTTGTGCCTTCCCATTCTTTTAAAACAAAAGTTAGGAATAGCATGTTTACCTTGACGACAACAGATGACAACTGGTTTCTTTTGCGAAACTGCTAAAGTTTCTTCTGCATAAGTTCCACACATATGCATGTCTCTATCAATATACATTACAATAAAATCTGCCCTGTCAACCATTGCGAAGTCAACAGCCACAACAGGATTCATTAACTTTTCTATTTCGTCATAACAATCATCTACAAGTTTACTACATCCTGCTTTTTCATTGTACTTAATGAGTTCTCTTAACTTACCTAGCTTCAGGTGAAGTTCTTCATCCTCGATCCCTACATTTATTGCTTTATCACAGGGATTTAAAACACCACATCTTAAACCCCATAAAAACTTCTGTATATCTAATCTCCAACCCTTACCTAAATCGCCACATTCATCCATCGGACCTATGAGATAAGCCCGCATTCCTTTAAGTCTACCCTTCATAATTACCTCTTATTACGACGTTCCTGTATAGCCAACTACCATGTATGTATATTCAATACCCGTAGTAGATCCAGTATTCGCAATGGTCAACAATCTATTTGACCCAGTGACCTTAGTAGTTCCATAATAATCTAAGTATTGCCATGTGCCGTATGGATTCAGTTTTAGATTTCCACTCTCACCATTAAACACGTTCGTAAAAGCATCTGTTCCAGTTGCTCTAACTAATAATACATTTCCGCTATCAGCAGTGTCATTATTTGAAATAACAATCCCATTGACATGCAGGAAACTTTTAGTTTCAGTAGTTCCGTTACTGAGTTGATGGGTTAAGCCAGAAAAATTTAATACATCTTCTGCACCAGATGCTATTAACCCTGTAAACTTGGCAAATGTATCAAAAAAATTACTAACATCCGTATCTGTGTTGCCAGTACCACTATTGAAGCTATAACCAAAATTTAATCTAGTATTTGTGTTTGCGGTAATTAAGTCTGTTGTTGTTTCAGAAAAAGCAATGTCTGAATAAAATGTTACCTGTTTACTATTAGCCATTATCCAGTAACTCCGATTAAAATGTAAGAATATTCTACGTCTCCACTGGCTCCTGCCCCTGCACCCTCTGAGGTATTTTTGAAATGCAAGTATCTATTAGAAGAAGAGACTTCATTATCTCCAAAGTAATTACTATAGACAAAAGAACCATAAGGATTAACTTTGAAGTTACCACTTTCTCTATTAAAAAAGCCAGTAATAGCATTTGATCCAGTAGCTTGTACTAGAATTGCATCTGCCGTTCCTGTGCCTTGATTGTAGAATATGAATTGTTTTACTTCTTTGAAGTTGAGTGTATAGGATGACCCAAAGGTAGATTTGGGGATACTTTCAAAATCTAGTATCAATGTTGAACCAGATGATAAAATACCTGTATTTTTAACCTGACCATCAACCTGAGAAGCACTAGTACCAGCACCGGGATTTCCAGTACCCTGAGTATAAACTACAGAATAACCTAATGAGTCATTCGCAGAATTTTGAGTATTTCCAGTAGTCTCTGATATTGTATAGCTAATGTCAGTAGTTACTGTATTTGTAGATGTTATTGTCATCCTTATTTACCTCCAAAAATATGTGGGACATAAATAATTATACCCCATTTTTAGAAATAAATGCTCTTGGTGCCTTGATTTTTACTATTTTATGTGGGTTACGGTAGACACTACTAAAAATAGGGGATTTCATGTGTGGTCCCATGTAGACGTAGTTCATACCACTATTTCTTTTACCTACCCCATAACAATGAATACCATTCTCATCTGTAGAATAAACCTTATACGCACCCGGAACAGATAGATAAACCCTATCACCCTCACTATTCAGATAATAAGAACCAGTCCCTTGAAATACTTTAATGAAATCTCCCTTCTCCAGTTCTGTCCAGTCATGAACAGTTTGTGTCTTGCTCTTACGTTGACGCATCTGGTAACCGCAGTGCTTACACTCACACTGACGAGCACCGTTGATACCATCACACTTTGGACAAAGTTTCTGACCTCGTTTAAGTTTCATTGTTTAGGTTTCCATTTAAAAAAGTGAACAATCAAACCACCAACAACCATACCAAAAGAAAATACAAAGAGTGGATGTGCTTGAAACGACCATTCATTAAGCACAACACTAATTGTACTATCAACGCCAAAGAATGTCAAGGCAAAAACATCATACATAATCAAAAAGATGATAACAATACCCATTATTACTACTGTTAGTTGTTTACCACCTATCATTTTGTCAATACCCCATATCTAAATCTTGTGCTTGTTTTGTAAGTTCATCAAGTGCTTTTTCTCGCTTCCGTTTCATAACAAAATCTTTTATACAATAAAGAATAGAACCACCAAAAACAACAGTAAAACTTACT
>Ga0208794_1000769_pt1 | contig 17691 bp, 18 predicted proteins | sample 32_taG_FD_184106 | JGI IMG/M metagenome (GOLD analysis project Ga0208794, IMG submission 184106) | Marine viral communities from the Gulf of Mexico - 32_GoM_OMZ_CsCl metaG (SPAdes) (version 2) | ecosystem: Environmental > Aquatic > Marine > Oceanic | place: Atlantic Ocean: Gulf of Mexico... | reverse complement strand
TCGTGAGGGTCGTCGCCATGGTTTGCGGCTCCTAGCTAGTGGGGACATCGTACAGGAGGAGACCCCGCAAGATCTCCAGAGTGACACGAACCGACGGCCCGCCGACCTCGATCTCTTCGACCGTCGCAAGGAGGACCTCGTCGGGGTTGAGATCCGGATCGTCGAGGCGAACCACGTCGCCGAGGGCGAGGCCCTCCAGCTCGACGCCGCCCTCGTAGAGCCGACGGTGTCGGGGTAGGCTCTGCGCGTCGAGGTAGTCGAGGGCGAGACGTTGCGCGGTCGCCCGGTCCCACGTCGTCGGGACCTCGATCACGGCCTCCACCGTCCCGACGTAGGGCTCGACGATCTCGGCCCAGTGCGCCCCGCCTTCGGCGAGGACGCCCGCGCTCGTGGTCTCGGCGGCGTCGCCCGGGGTGACCCCGACGGTGACGCTCTCCTGATAGGTCGAGAGCGTCCGGTAGGCATAGGAGACCCGGACCCTCGATGCGAGCGTGACGGCGACCGGCGATAGGGGCGAGGTCGCCGACACGAGGATCCCGCCGCCCGTCGTCGAGAGGGTCGCGACCGCGTCGGCCTCGGTCGCCCGGAAGGTGCGCCGCCGACAGTACAGACCGTTAGGTCCCTGAATGATGCGGACGGGGTAGACCCGGAGGATCTCGCCCTCGATCCAGGCCCCGATCTCGGTCGGCTCCGTCAGGACGGCGTCGATCTGGTATTTGTTCAGCTCGGCGGCGTAGGTCTCCATTCGGCCCGTGTCGACCTGACGTCCTCCGACCCGCTCGTAGAGGTACCGGAGGACATCGGAGAGGCCGCGGAGGTCGCCGGTCCGGTATGGGTTGCTTCGCCCCTCGGCGGGCGACGCGAGGCCCCACCAAAACGACCGGCCCGAGTTGACCCGCTCGTCGGTGAGAGGGCTCCAGGGGTTGCCCGTGTCCGCCGCCGCGGAGAAGGTGCGCCCTTGCTCGTCCTGGGTCTGGACGATGCCCTCGACGACCGAGACCGCGAAGTCGGTCACGTCCCAGAGGAGGCAGTTCGCAGCCCGGACCGTATGACCGCAGAGGAGCCACCCGGGCGACTTGAAATCGGCGATCGTGTCGTCGGTGAGGGTCAGTTCGAGGGCGGGGATCGCCGGTTGCCCCGTCGGGTAGCCCGGGCGCCCGAAGACCTCGGGCCTCGATGCTCCGAGACTCGGGCCGTCGGCGGTCGTGTCGCCGTCTGTAATGAACGAGAGCCGCGGGATCGACGCGATCGTGACGGTCAGACTCGGGAGGAGGTCGCCCGTCACAAGATCAAGCGGACGGAGGACCGCCGAGAGCCGATCGCGGGCGGTCGGATCGGCGACGGCTACGTCCCCGAGGTACCCCTCGACGACGAGGCGGGCGTCTTCGAGGTCGTCGCCAGTGTGCCACCGGTAGAGGCGGGCGGGGATTCGTTCGAGAAACAGGCCCCGGCGCCACGACGAGAGCCAGTCGACCCGATCCGAGTCCACGACGACCCGGACCTCGGGCGACGCCTCGACGCGCCCGAGGGTGATCTCCCCGAGGCCGCCCTCGACGAGCACGTCCCCCGCATCCGTCCCGAGGACGAATCCTTCGTCGCTGAAATAAACCGTCCCGCGCTCGTACCAATCCACCGCGAGGACCCACCGGCCCTCGGTCCCGAGGAGGTCGCGCCACGACGGAGCGAGGGGCATTAGGTCAGCTCCGTCACGGTGAGCGACTCGACGCGGACGTATTCGTCGACGCCCTCGTCGCCGACGACTTGAGCGGCCTGGACCGTGCCCTCGATCAGTCCGAAAAGGTAGAGGCTCGGGTCGGTGATCGTCTCCGTCTGACTCGGGATCTGCGGAACGACGACCACGGGGATCCGGCCCGACTGCGCTCGCTTCTGGAGGGCTTCGAGCTGCCACAGGACATCGTCACGTCCCGCGAGGGCGGGCGTCGCCGGTCCCGCCGAGAGGTGATCGACCTGACTGGCATTGCCTCGGAGGCGGTCGATCTTGCTCCCGTGCGCCCACGAGACCGTCAGGCGTCGGCGAGGCGTCCCGCGCTCCTCGATGCGGCGCGTCCCGCTTTGCGAGTCCGCCGACGAGATCACGGGTTCGACCGCGAAGGTGAAGCCGTCGGCCCATCGCTTGCCCGGCACGACGAGCGCCCCGAGGGCGATCGTCCCCGCCTCGTAGTAGCCCTCAGCGGTCGTCTGACTTGGGATCCGAAATCGCCAGTAACGAACCGGCGCGGGCGTGTAGCCCGACAGGACGAGGATCCCGCTGTGATGGCTGATCGTCATGCTCCCCGAGGCGCCCACGCTCCCGGGGTCGTCAATCCGGAACACCGGCTTCACGGTTGCCGTGTTCGCCAGATAGCCCGCGGTGTGACTCGTGATCCGACGACGGACCCCGCTCCCGAAGTCAATGTATCCGCCGACCAACTCGTCGGCGTGTAGCCATCGAGTGACCGAGGCCGGCGCCCCGGTGACCTCGATCGCGTCGCCGGTCTTCGTGTAGGCGACCGCGGGGAAGCGGAGGTCGAGCGTCCCAACGGTCGTATACGTCGGCGTCGAGTCGCCCGTCGCGACTTCGAGGCGGTCGAAGTTGGCATTTCGCACAATCACGACGGGGAGGACCTCGTCGAGGCGTGAGTCGGTCCCGGCCTGTAGCTCGACCACGAGGTCGGTATCGACGCCGTCGGCGTTGGTTCGCCAGGTCGCGTCAGGCGACGGCGAGGAGGTCGGGAACGCAGCCCCGACCGGGTAGTCGTAAGCCGGATCAACGTTGAAGTCGGGCGTCCCGCCTCGTTGGTTGTGGCCGCCGACGATCCGCATGAATGCGGAGGCCGTCGAGGAGCCGATCCCCGGGAGCGGGTAGGGGACACCTGCGATCCGCTTGCCGACCTGATCGGTGATGCCTTGCCCGAACGACCTGAGGATCTCGATGTCCTCGTGACGGTGCGTGACCCACCACCACCGCGACGACGAGGTCCCGGCGACTGGATGCCCCCACGTCGTTCGGGCCGTCGTCGTCGACCCGCTCGCGGTGACGATGATCGTGCCGTGCAGTTCCCAGAGGTCCGCGGGCGAGGGCCGCGAGTAGAGGCGCGCGGTCGTGCCCCCCGACAGTTCGAGGAGGTAGTCTCGTCGAGCTGTCACGTCGACGGAGACGGTGATCGCCGTCGTCCCGTCGGTGAATCGGATCTGACCGGTGTCGGCGAGATTGACCTGTAGCGCGACGAGCTGATTCGAGAGGTTCCGGTGTCGGAGCGTGACCCCGATGTCGGTCGTCGACAGGGCGCCACCCGAGACGACCTCGCAGGACCACGCGACCGCGGCGTCGGCCCCGGCGGTTACCCCGCTCTCCTGTGCCAAATATGCCCGGTTCGTCGTCGCCCCGGTCACTACGGCGAGGTAGCTGTCGTCGCTTGACCCGGCGAGGAGCCCCGTCCCCGAGCCGCTCGCAGTGTAGCCAGTTGCCCCGCTCGTCGGAGTCGTGACGCTCCACCACATGCCACCGCGGCCCGAGACCGCCGAGAAGTTCGCCATGAACCCGTCGCGCCCCGGGTTCGTGTGATTTGGCCCGGTGGTGAGGTTGTTCCACCCGGAGAGGGAGAACATGACCGCGCCCGAGGTGAGGTTCTCCAGCGCCCCGAGGACGTAGATCCGGCCATTACTGGCGACGCTCCGGAGCATGGACCACCGGCCCAGCTCCAGGCTCCCGACCGGGCCGTCGGTGTACTCGGTCCACGTCACGCCGCCGTCGGTGCTCTCGTACACGATCAGATAGAGCGAGGGCGCGTCGTTGACGCTGTCGTCGGTGATCGCGTAGGCGGTCCCGTCGGCGTCGATCGTGACGGTTAGCGGGACCTCCGCCTGAGTCACGTCGGAGCCCGTCGGGAGGTCGACAGAGGGCGCCTCGCTGATCGGAGCGAACGCCGACCCGAGGCGGACCGCTCGGAGCTTGTCGTCGGCGGTGTCGTGGTAGACGACGAGGATCGTCCCGTCGGGGTAGACATCGACGCCGACACCCTGACCCGAGACCCCGGCGACGGTCTCGACGAAGCGCCACGACGCCCCGAGGTCGGCGCTCGCGAGCTGATGGAGGTTTCCTCCCGTGTCGGTGATCAAGGCGACGATCTGGCCGCGGGCGTAGCGGATCCAGAGGCCGTCAATTGCGCCCGAGATCCACGAGGTGCCACCGGGAAAGGGGTCGTCGGAAAGCTCGACCCACGCGCCGCCGTAAGTGCTCTGCGAGTAGGAGGTCGGTCCCTGGAGGTTCGCCGGCCCGTACCATTCGAGGATGATCCGCCGCCCGTCGGGGAGCGAGGTGATCGAGGCCGGTCCCCGCATCGAGCCCGCGCCCCCGTCAACCGTCGCCGAGGCCGTGAGGGCTTGCGTCGATTCCGTGAGCGTGCGGGTCGAGAGCGAGGTCGTCGCGCCTTCGGCGTAGATGACGGTCACCCGCTGATCGTCGCGGTCGGTGCACGCGTCGAGGCTCGTGATCGCGGCGGTCGTCGTGAAGTGCACCGTCGTTGCCCGGTGACAGAGCACGGGCGACGCCCACCCCCGATACGCGTCGGGGCTCGTCTCGCTGTCGAGCTTGTACATCACCGCCGACCCGCGGCGCTCGATGCTCGGATCGCCCGACTTCGAGACCTTCACGTCGAGGGCCTCGTCCTGTGCCCCGCTGACGATCGGGCTCGCGTTCTGGACCGCGCTCGTCGCCACCGCCGGCCCGGGTCGCGGTCCCGCTTCCGTGTAGCTCGACAGAGAAGCGGAGAGGGCGCTCTCGGAGTATCGAGCGTCTACGGGGCCGATCCCTTGGGGTGTCCGGTCTACTCGCGCCACGCGGCCCCCTATCGCCCGAGGTAGGGGCTACGCGCCCCAATCGCTGTATGCATACCACCCCGAGGCGCCCGCGTCAGTCGTTGCGAGCGGAGGAGGTCGTCGCCGAGGTAGATATTCACGGCCCCGAGGGGCTCGTCCCGGTTCAAAGCCTCGATCGTGCGCCGCCCGAGGCGCTGGGTCGCCCGCTCGGAGAGAACGGCCTCGCCGCGTCGGAGGACCGCGGCGGTCTCGTCGGGCTCGACGATGCCACCCGTGTGGAACTTTGGCGCCTTCTGCGCTTTGATCTGTGCGACGGCGAAGGTTGTATCGGCGGCGATCGCGGCAGCGGCGACCCCGCCCGCGATCGGTCCCAACTCGGCGACCGCCCGGATACCGGCGGCGGCCCCGGCGATGATTGTCTCGGAGATCCGCATCGCCTTGACGCTCTTGAAGGTCTCTCTCGCGTCTTTGTTCGCCTTCCTTCGGCGCTTCTCGGCCTTCGCTAGCTCGTCCTCCTTCGCTGCGATTGTCTCCTCGATCTGCTCGCGCTCCTCCTCGCTTGCGCCCGTCATCGAGTCTCGGAGCTGCTCGATCTCGCCTCGGAGCTTGTCGGCCCGGCTCCCGGCCTTCGTGGCGGCCTCTCCGAAGCGGTCGATCGCCAGCTCCCCGAACCCCGCGGCGACCCCGAGGCCGGTCGTCGTCAGGTTGACCATCTCGTCTCGGAGCGCGGCGGCTTTGCGCTTGGTCTCCTCGAACTCGGCTTGGAGTTGATCGAACGCCGCTTGAATCTGCGGCCCGAGGGCCTCCAGCGCGGCGAGGGGCTCGACAAGCGCCTCCTCAAGTGCCAGCTTGGAGGCCGCCACGTCTGTCTTGCGAAACTGCTCCTCCATCGCGGCGCCTTTCAGCGCGATCAGTTCTTGCACCTCGGCGGCATCGGCGCCCGCGTCGACGAGGGCGAGAAGCTCCCTCCGCTCCTCGTTGAATGCGACGACGAGGCGCGTCTGAGGATCGAGGGCGTCGAGGCGAGCCTTCGCGAGGTCTTTGGAGACGCCCGCGGCGACCTTCTCCGCGTCGGCGGCGGCCTTCGTCGCTGCGGTGTTCTTGCCCTGCTTGGTCGTGAGGCTATCGAGAAGCCCCGAGAGGTCGCCGACCTCGACGCCCGCGGTCTCGACGGAGCCGATCAGAGCGCGGAACGCGTCGACCTCGGCGAGAAGCTCGGCGCGGATCTTGTCGCCCTCCTCGTCGACGACCCGGGCGAAGTCCTCCATGCTCGGGATAGCCCCGTCGGCGACCGAGGACCGGATCAGCTCGAACGCAGCGGCGAAGACCCGGAAACCGCCGACGCCCGTAATCGCGGCGAGTTTCGCGATCTCGATACCGCCCGCGAGACCTTGGGCGAATGACAGGGCGAGCCCTCCGACCTGCGCCTTGATCCCGTCCATCACTTGCGAGAGGACCGCCATAGCCCGCTGAAATTCGGCGGCCTCCTCGGCGCCGCCCTTCATCCCGATCCCGACTTCCTCGACGGCCCCGGCGAAGAGGTCGAAGTCACCCCCGAGGACTTGGGTGACGTTCACGAGTTGCCCGCCCGACTTGCCGAATAGCTCCATCGCGGCGGCGGTTCGGGTTGTCTCGTCCTCGACAGAGGCGAGGGCTTGCACGGTCTGGCGGAAGACCTCGTCAGTTCCTCGGAGGCTCCCGTCAGTGTTCCGCAGCTCGACCCCGAGGCCCGCGAAGACTTGCCCGAGGGTACCGCCCGCGCGCTCGGCTTGGGCCATCCTCTTCGCGAACTGACCGATCCCGCTTGTCAGGTTGGATAGGTCCTTCCCCGCGGCGTTCGCGCCGAACCGGAGCGCGGCGAGGGTCTCGGCGCTGATCCCGGTCTCCACCGAGAGGTCGCTCAGCTCATTGCGGGCGTCGGCGACATCCTGACCGAGGGTGAGGAGGCCCGCGCCCGCGGCGGCGGCGGTAGCAAACCCCGCGGCGATCGCGCCCGCGGCGGCCTGGTAGGCGGCGGCGGTCTTCTCGGCGGTTTGCTTAGCGAGCTTCTCCTGATCCTTTGCGGCCCGTCGACGAAGCCGCTCCTCGTCTCGGATCCGCTTCTGTTCCTGATTGACCATACGCTGAGCGGCCTTCGCGGCGGCCTTGTCGGTCATGCCGGGGATTTTCGCCATCTCCGCTTGATACCGTCGGGTATCGGCGATGATGGACATCGAGATATCGCGCTTCACGGTGCTCATTGGCGGCTCAACCCATCGAGGATGTCGTCGTAAATGCGGCCCGCGGCGACCTTGCCCGGCTCGAAGACGAGGGCGTCGGCGACGCGGCGGCCCTTGCGCGGCGCGCGGCGGCGCTTTTGCGCTTTGCCGATCTTTCGGAGGACCCCGATCGCGTAGCCGTAGTTCACGAGATCGACCTGTTTCGCGCTCACGACGACGGCCTGCTTCCATGCCTCCTTCGTGACGCCGCGCGGCGGCTTCGCCATGATCTCCAGCTCCTCGGGCGTCAGCTCTCGTCCAACCTTGCGCCCCTTCTCCTTCCCCTTCTGTCCCTCTCGGATAAAGTAGGTATAAGGCGCCCGACAGACGATAGACCCGCCGAGAGTCGTCTCGGTGATCTCCCACTCGAACGCAAGGAGGTGCAACGAGAGTCCCGTCTCGTAGGGCCAATTCTTGAACATGGCGACCGCCATTGGCCCCAAGTGCTTATTGAACGAGGCCGCGATCGCCGGGTACGCTTGCTCAATCAGTTGGAAGATCTTGCGCTCTAACTGCGGATCCGGAAACACGAGATCCGCGTCGCGCATGTAGCGGTTCCGACGCCCGCTCTTTCCCATGTAGTAGTTCCCGCGGCGATGCCACCGGGCCTCCTTGATCTGGGCGGCCTTGCTCATCTGGTTTCGCGGGTATTGACGCGCGAAGAACTCGGAGAGTGCCATCGATCAGACCTGAAACGCGTCGAGGGCGTCAAGGCGCCCCTCGGCGTGACGGATCGGGGCGCTCTGCCTCGGGCGGCTTCGCGACCGGTGTAGCTCCCACCCGAGGAGGGCGACGAGGGCGTCCCGGTCTGTCTCGGCGAGTCGATAGAGCGCCATGGGATCCCCGTAGTGAGTCAGCCCGAGACGGAGGAAGAGGCCATGGAGGTCTCCGCCCGGGCCTTGGAATTTCCCGCGGCCTCCTCGATCTCGTCGTCTTTCGGCATCTGTTGGAGAACGTCGAGGAGCACGCGCGACCCGTGCTCGATGATCTCGGGCACCTTGACGCCCCGACCGAGGAGGGCGTCGACGACCCTCTCGCCGTAGTCGACCACGTCGGCGCGTAGGGCGCGCCTCTGGGCGCTCGGGCTCTCCCCAAGGGTGTCGGGCAGGGCTTGACCGAGGACGGCCCCACAGACGGCGACGAGGTCGTCTGACGAGCCTTCGGCGTCGACGTAGGCGCTCCGGAGTCGGAGGCGGATCGGGATCAGGATCACGGCGGGCCGGTAGTCGGTCCCCCCGAGGGTGATCGGGTCGCTCATGCTGTCTCCTCCAGGCGACTACTTGCCGCCCTTCTTCTTGGTCTTCTTCTTGTGGTACGGCATCAGGTGACCGCAACGGTGCCGTTGTTCGTTCCGCTGAATGACATCGTCGATCCTTCCTTGGCTTCCGAGAAGTCGACCCCGCCCTGAACCACGGGGAGCGTGATCGTCGCGGTGTTCGTGCCGTCGGTCATGGTAACCTCAAGCTTGAACGCCCAGATCGTCGAGTCAACGGAGGTCGCCGAGGCGAACGCCCCGGTCTTCATCACGAAGTCGCGGACCCGCTCGGCGGTCCCGTCGGTGAGGCTCTGGTTCTCGACCTCGATCGTGATGCTGACGTCCTGCTCTAGATCGTCGCCGACGACGAAGCCGTCGTAGGTGCCACGGTCGAGGACCCTGATCCTCTCGGCGTTGTCGGCGTTCGTCTCGCCGATCGAGAGGTCGCCGGGACCGGGGCCGACGACAACGTCGAGGGCGGTCGGTGTCGTGGCGTCGATGAACTTCACCGACGTAAGACGTGAGGTAAAACGGGCCATTTTAGGGCCTCCTTAGATCGTGGAATCGAAGCGGACGAGGTATCGTTGTTCAACCTGAACGGCCTCACCGTCCTCGGTCATGGTAGGCGAGTAGATCAGGTCGGGGAGGATGTTGTATCGGACATCCTCGGCAGCGAGGGTGAGGATCGACCGGGCGACGGCCTCGGCGGCGTCGGCTGCGCGGTCGAGGTCGCGCTGACGTGAGGCCCGGACCCGGAACGTGAACAGGACGGCGACGGTCGCCTCGATCTGAAATGGCGACGCCGCCGACGACCCGTCCCCGGCATCGGTCACGCTGGCGTCTGCGATCTGACAACTGAACGCCAGGTGAGCGCGGGCCTTGCTCTCGTCGAGGAGAGCGAACGGCGCCCGCTCCTCCTTCCACGTCGGCGAGGTGATCGAGCCCTGCCCGAGGCCGGTCGTCGAGGAGGCAGCGATCCGCGCCGCCATGGTCTGACGTAGCTCTGAGATCGTCCCGGTCGTCGGCATCGGCTCACCACCACGGCGCGCGGCGGCGGTAGCGCGCTCGGGCGCCCCCGCGGTGAATCGTGCGGCTCATGCTCTCGCGACTCTCGGAGTCGGGAAGACCGTCGTCGTCGCGGTCCATCCGGGCGCGGAGGTCTTTCATCACCTTCTGATACTCGGCCCGGTGAAGCTCCATGAGGCGCTCGCTCCTCTCGGAGTCATTCGTCGAGAACAGGAACCGAAAGACCTTAACGTAGGTCGACTGACGGATCGGCTCGAATAGGTCGCTCGGGCCGGTGATCAGGTCGGGCCATTGCCCCGCCTGCTCCAGTTCTCGGAGGACGTCGCGCTTCGCGGCCTCGATGAACGTTTGCAGGTTTGTTCCGTAGTCCCCGAGCTGATCGACGAGGTCGGGGTATTCGCCCGCGGTCAGGTCGGCGTCGGTGACGGGGAGAACCATCGGGAACCGGGCGACGGTGCACGCCCGGTTCACGGTCCGGGCGAGGCCGTCGAGGGTCAGGGTCCACCGGAGCTGGTAGAGCTGCCCGGTCGGCTCGGTGGCCGGTAGGTCGACGGCCCCGAGCGTGTAGGTCGCGACGGAGGACACGATCGACGCGGCGGCGTCCTCGACCACGTAAGTCCCGGCGGGACGGACTAGCGACACCGTCGCGGCGGTCGGGGCGACCTTCGCCCCGTCGCGCCAGACCTCCAACGTCACCGTGTTAGCCCGGGCCCGCTGTAGAACGTCGGGCCCGGTCTGTCGGTACGTGTAGACGGTGTCGCCGCTAGACATCAGATCAGCTCAGCGCAATGGCGACGACGGCGATCAGGCTCCAAGCGGTCCCGTCGCAGTAGACGACCGCGGACTCGTTCTGGTTGATCGTGGCGACGGTCGAGCCGCCATCGTCCTTCACGACGAGGTTCTCGGCGGCGTCGGCGGCGTTGACGATCCAGCGCATGCGGCCCGGACATCCGGCCTCGGCTTCGAGGGTCACGTTGCGGGCGGCGCCGCCCGGGTCGAGCTTGAGGATCATCGGGTGCTTGACCGTGACGGTCAGATCACCCGAGAGGGTCGCGGAGTAGGCGGCCCCGACGAGGTCGAAGGTCCCGACCCCGACGGCGTCGGCGGCTGCGATGTCTTGGAGAGCGGAGATCAGCGGCATAGGAGGCCCCTATCGGTTGTTGTTGGCGCGTTCGCGGTCGCCTCGGCGGACCGCATTCCGGACCCGGGCCTCGGCCTGGGTCTGTGTCAGCTTTCCGCGCGACGCCTCTCGGAGGTTCTGCGCGGCCCTCTGGATGCTCTCTCGGCGCGTGCGCTCGTCTGCACTCATGCCGGCACCCCCGCAGAGGTAGCGGCGGCGAGACGGGCCTCCAGGCGCGCGACCTTCGCGGCCTTCACGTCGGGGGCGATCCCCGCGTTCCGCGTGCGCCCGAGGTGACGCTCGATCGTCTGACGGACGGCCCGGGTCGCTTGGGGCACGGGTGCGGCGATCGCCCCCGAGGCGACGAGCGAGGCCCGCCACCGGTCCCAGCTCTCGCGGTGTCGCGTGAACGTCAGAGGGGCGCCCGGGAGCCCCGGCTCGGGCACGTCCCACGCGGAGACCCACGCCTCGACATCTACGCGGGTGATCGGGTGTTGCCCTCGGATGCGGCGACGGTAGCGGCCCGCGGGCACTCCCGGCGGGAGAAGCTCGTCGGGGATCGAGGTCGAGAGAGGCAGGTAGACCCACCCGCGGCGCCTCGCTTCGAGGACGGCGTCGGCATAGGCGTTTGACTCGGGCTCGTGAGGTCCCGGGGTGCGGATCCCCGCGGCGCCTCTCACGAGGAGGTGAGGCTCGACCCGCGGGAGCCACGTCGGCGATCCGTCGACCTCGCCGATCTCCCAGTTCATCGGCCAGTGACGGAGCAGGAACGGCGGCTTCGGGTTGAGCTTCGGTAGCCCGGAGGATCGGCCCGTGTCGACGGGGTCCTCTAGGAGGGCGGCGAGGCCCGGGTCGACCGTCTCGGGAACATCGCCCACGAGGAGCGCGTCGGCGGCGGTCGAGGTCTTCTTCTTCGCTCGGATTGGCATTGGCTGTCTCTGTCCCTCGGCGAGGTGCAGACGCGCCCGGGCCGCCGAGGAGGAGCCCGGGCGCGCGTCAGGGTCGATCAGGGGGCGACCTTGGAGATCACCTTACGCTGAACGAAGACATCGGAGCTACCCGCGGCCACGCCGAGGAAGGACCGCGCCTCGGCGGTCTCCTTGCCATTCGTCGAGCTGCTGCTCGGGAACGTGACGATCGTACCGAACTCGGGGATCCGGATCGCGTCGATACCCCGGGCGCGGACGCCCGCCGTCGAGCCGACCGCGTAGCCGACACCGCCGGCGGAGTAGGCGCCGCCGAAGTAGTCGGTCGAGTCGTCGGTGATGCTCGTCGACATCGAGATATCAAACCCGAGGCCCGCAAAGTTGCGGATCGTCTGCGCGCCGCCCTGGAGGCCCTGGAGGCCGCCGAACTCGGAGACGGAGAGGGAGAGGGTCGTCTCGGAGCGGATCGAGTCGACGAGGTCGCTCACCTGCTTCGGGTGCAGCATGACGACAGGCATCCCGGACCCCGGGTTCTCACGGAACGCGGCGAGGAGGTCGAGGGCGTTGTCCATCGTGAGCGCGGTCCCCGAGGAGCCGATCGAGGTCGAGAAGCCCGCCACCGTGGTCGCGGTCAGGTCGCGGAGAGTCCGGAGAAAGCTCTCGGGCATCGTCTGAACGAGCGCGTCGAGCATCGCGGCGGGCTCACGTCCAAGGATCTGGGCCTTGTAGCTTTCTTCGAAAGCAAGCCCATAATCGGCGATCGTGACCGTCGAGTAGCCCAAGTCGAAGGGGCTCGGGGTGATCGCGGCAGTCTCGCTTGCGAGGGCCGACATCGCCAGGTTGAACCCGATCCCGCCGATGTTGGTCACGCGGATCACGTCGGAGCCAGACCCGGCGGCGTCGCCGACGAGGCGGACGAGGCCCGCGGCCTGCACGTTCAGGGCGTCTTCGAGACGGCGCTGAATCGCGATCTGTGCGAAAGTGTAGGCGAATCCGACTTCGTTGTTGACCGCGGAAGCGAGCGCGGGAGGGCTGATCGAGGCCATAGCGGCGACTCCTAGCTAGTGGGAAAGGGAACTCTCTTGCCCTTCCCCTGTTACCGCCGGGTCCGCGTAGTGGGCCAATGATCGGATCTTGCCCCGTCAGGCGCGCGGCGTCAACCACCGCGACCCATAGGACGTCCCGCTCTGCTGCTCGACGGCCCGGAGGGCCTCGTCTTGTTGCTCGCGTGTCATCGAGCGGAACTCGGGCGAGGTGAGGAACGCGGCGGCGTCCTCGCGACTCATGCCCGAGGACCTCGGAGCCGAGGCGGGCGCCCCCCGAGAGAGATCCGGGAGCGAGGCCGGGCTCGGCGTCGAGACAGCGGTGACACCGTCCCCCGTGGGAGCGCCCGCGGTGAAGTACCCCGCGAGGAGAGGGACCTCGCGACCGGGGCCGCCCTCGGCGAGGAAGTCGGCGAAGGTCGGCGCCTCGTCGAGGCCCGCGGTTCTCGACGTGTAGATCGCTTCGATGTCGGCGAGGGCGTCGGCGGGGATCCCGAGGGTCCCGAGGAGCTGGGTCCGGGTCGCGCGCTCGATCTGTCCTTGCAGCTCTCCGACCTGACTCTCGAACGGCTCCAGGGCGGCGACCCGCTCCCGGAGCTTCACGATCTCCGCCCCGGCGAGCTTCGCCTCGGCGCGGACGGCTGCGAGCTGCTCGGCGTGCTTCGACTTTGCACGATCGAGGCGCTCTTTTACGATCTGATCGACTTGCTCCTGACTGAACTCGCTCATCCTGTCTCCCTTCGCCTCGCGAGGCGCTCTAGATACCATTCCCGATCGTATTCGCGGAGGATGCGACGCGACCACGCGCGGCCCGCGTCCCCGCCCCATCCGGCCCACGCTTGACGGCCCTTCGAGGGGTACCCGTCCTCGCCCGGGCGGAACCCTTCGGCGTCCTTGTCGACCTCGTGGCGCTGGAAATACGACCACATGCGGCGGACGGTGTCGAGGCTCACGGGCTGACCCTCGGCGAGCTGGACGGCCCGACGGACCCCGACCGGCGTCATCGCCCGCCGACTCGGCGGCAGTTCCGCGCGCCAGTCGAGAGCGCGGCGGGCCTCCTTGCGCACCGCGGCGGGCGCCCTCCAAGGAGGCACGTCAGGACCCCGTCAGGGCGGCGAGAGCGGCCTCGACGGAGGCGAGCGCGTCGGTCGACTCGTCGTGCTCCATCGGCATCGCCCGCAGGGCTGACGCGGCGGCCTCCAGCTCTTCGAGGGCGGCGTCGCGGTCGTCGTCAATCGCACCCGAGGCGACGAGGGCCTCGTCCCGTCGGATGCGTCGGAGGTCCTCGACGGCGTCAGAGGTCGAGAGGCCCGGGTAGCGCGACCGGTAGACATCCACCCGGGAGCGATAGCCGTGCTCGACGAGCCAGGCGTCGCGCTCGCGGGCGTCCTTCTCCTCGCCCGGGGAGCGCGGCGGCCGGTGATAGACGATCGAGTATCCGCTCTCAGGGTAGTCCGTCCCCGTCGCCCGATTGAGGACCGCGGCGGCCTTCGAGAGCAGTTCGAGGTCGGAAGCACGGAAGAGGGGCTCGATCCGCTCCTGATACTCGCGCCTCTGACGGTCGGAGATATGGAGGGCCGCCCCGGATGCGGGGTTCGCGCTTACCTTCTCGACCGACGCTTGACCGAGGCCCCGGTTTAGCATGAGGTCGTGAATGTATCCCCGGGTGAATGCGTGCAATGGGGCGAGGTTGATACCCGGCCCGACGACACTCACGCCCGGCTGAACGCCCGGCTCGACGACCTGACAGGCGGAGATCGCGCCCGGGGTGATCGGGACCTGCTCGATCGGAGCCCCGCCCGGGGTGTAGCCGACGCCGTCGTCGTAGGGGCGCCCCGAAGCGAGGCGCACGTCGGCCCCGGGGAGCTGGAGATTCCACGTTAGGACGTGCGACCCCGTCGCGTCCAGCGCCGCGCGGCCCGTGTACGTCGCATAGGTGCAAACGTGGAGAGTCCCCCGGTGGAGCCCTCTAAGCTCTGACCAGTGCCAGATCTTACCCGTGTCGGAGCTTCGATACTGGACCCACGGAAGGAACGCCCGCCCGTCTTCGTAGCGGTAGGGGTAGGCGTCGCCGACGAGGGCGCCGCCGTCGAGGTAGGCGTCGGAGAGGTCGCGGTAGCCGTCTTCGGCCTTCTCCGTCGCCGAGACGACCCGGAGCGAGGGCGGGCGGCCCGCCTCGGGGTCGCCGAGGTCGTAGACGGTGAACGTCCACCGGTAGGCGCACCGCACCGCATCCCATCGGAGCCGCAGATGCCAGAGGGCGCGCGCCCGATCGGGGCGTCGCGGATCGGCTTCGAGGTAGATGTCGCACGGCTCGACGAGCTGGATCACGAGCGAGCCCTCGAAGACATCGAGCCCGACGAGGTAGTCCCCGAGGCCGATCGTCCTCCGCTCGTAGGTCTGCGCCTTCGTCGTCCACCCGGCGGCATCGAGGGCGCCGCCCGGGTCGAGGAGGCCCGCGGCGCCCTCGCTCGGATGATGCACGATCGGGCGCTGACTGTAGCGGCCTGGGGTCGTGAGCTGCGAGACGTAGGAGACGAGCGGGTTGTTGCTCGTGTCGGGCTGACCCCAGGTCTCTAGGACCTCGGGCGCGACGTAGTCCCGGAGCCAGAGGTCGAGGACCTTGTCGAAGTCCTCGTCGAGGATCGAGGCCCGCGCTCGCTGGTGTTCGGCGCGGTCCTGATCGGGCATCATCGGACGCGGCGGGTAGATGATCGGCTGATACGGCATAGGGTCACCCGTAGCGCAAAGAGAGAGCCACCGCCCGCTGAGAACCAACGAGCCTCTCGACAGGGTACCTCGCCGCATCCAAAATATCCTTACTCGGATCCTGCTTATGTCCCTGAAAGACCATGAAGGCCCTGGCTAATTCGGGACACCGCGGCGAGACGATGAGGTGAGGCGTCCCCCTCGTGTCGGTTGCCGAGAGGCTGTTGAGCATCGTCAGCCCGGCGACGACGGAGCCGTCGAACTTGCGCGGGGTCGTGATCCGCGGAAAGCGATTGTAGGCGATCCCGGCGAGGGCGGCGAGGTGTCGCCGGAGGATGCTATTCGACTTCCGGACGAGGCCCCGGGCGTCGGCGGGACGGTCGCCGACCCAGAGGTCGACGTCCTCGACTTCGAGGCCCGCCCGGTGGAGCATGGACACGATCGCGCGGGCGTCCTCCTCCTGACTCGTCTGTGCGTGCCCGACGTGCTCGGCGAGGTACCACACCCGAGGCCGGAGCGAGTCGGCCCCGACGACGGCCCCGACGACCGCGGCCTGTTTCCCGCCGACGATCCCGTGGTCGATCCCGACGAAGACGACGGCCCCGGCGGGCGGCTCGTCGCCCCGAACGTGCGTCTCGGTGCTGAATGCCGAGATCCACCGCTCGTCGACGAGAGGGTCCCACGCGCCCTCGATCCTCATTCGCTGGACGGGGAGCGGTAGCGAGGCCCGGAACTGATCGAGCATCGTCCGGGAGTAGTACGGGAACGGCGCCCCGGCGGGGAGGCAGTTCTCGGGTTTCAACCCGTGATTGTGCTCGACGATCACGCCCCGGTCGATCAGGTCGCGCAGCCATTGCATATCGGGCATGTTTGGAACGGGCGTGAAGTTGATCCGCATCGTCCCGCCGTACTTGAGAAGCCGCGGTCGAAGCTCCTCATAGGTCCCCGCCGGCATCGGCTCATCGCTCAAGACGTGGTGAATCGTGCTTCCGGCGTATCGGGTCGGATCCTGTTTGAACGTCCCGAAAAAGATCACCGACCCGGCGCCCGGGCCGCTCCGGAACACGAGCCGCGGAGGCTTGCCGGTGATCCCCCGCCCGGGCTCGAACCCGGTCTTCGGGTCGAGTTCCTCGGTCGGGATCAGATTGTACAGCTTCTCCATAATGCCGCCCGGCTGCCCCATCTGCTCCAGGCTGACGCCGACGACGACGGCATACACGGGCGGGCGCCTCACGGTCTGCCACGGGTGCGTCCCCCGGCATCGGTGGACGAGGTCGACGAGGGAGCCCGTCGTCTTGCCGAGTTGGTTCCCGTCGCGCCACAGGGCGATCGGACTCGACTCCTCCAGCCACTGACGCTGAGGCACGGTCGGACGGAAGCTGAACAGCGAGCACGAGAGCGAGTCGAGGAGGACGTCGCGCGTCGCCTCTGCCCAGCTCACGCGAAAGCCCCGGTCGGCCCTGCGGTAACAACTTTCTCGCAGAAAGTTGTAGCCAGCTTGCGAGGGCGCGTTATGTTGTAGTCACAAGCAAGGGAGAGAACATGACCCGCACGATCAACACCCCGAACGGCCCCGTCTCCTGCACCATCGAGGGCGGCGTCCTGACCCTCGCCGGCCCGACCGGCACCCACCGCGTCACGGTCGACGAGCGCACGAACGTCGAGGCTCACGTCGCCGGGTTCGTCGCCGCCAACGGCGGAACGCCGCGCGCCGTTGACACTGGCATTCACTACGGCGAGATCGGCCCTATGGTCATGGACGAACACGACGGCGACTATCGCTGGAGCGTTCGGAGGGGCGAGACGCTGCAGCCCGTCACGCTGAACGGTGAGCACGTCGGCGACCTGGCCCGCCACTATCAAGGTGAGGAGGGCGAGGACATGCGGCTGGCATGCTACCACTGGCGCCCCGTCAGCCCTGACCATTACCTCCCCCTCGACGACCAGGACGACTACATTTACGAGTACAGCAGCGCCCGCGCCGCCCTCGCCGCCAAGAAGGCGCAGATTGCCGCCGCCCTCGGCGCCTAGCCCGCCCACGAGGCGACCACCGCCCGCCCCTCGGCGGGCTTTCGTCGTCTTGGGGGTCACGACGTGGAGGCCCAACCACCCTCGACGCGGGCGACCCGGTCGCCGTCTCGGGAGAGGTAGATCGTCGCCCCATGTCGGCGGGCGTATTCGTCGAGGGCGCTCTCCAGGAGCGTGTCGGGGATGTCGGGCAGGGCCTCGCGCCAGACGCGTTCGCGGTCGGCCCTCGATAGCTCGACCGGCGCCGCGGCTTGCAGCTCGGCGGCCTCGGCATCGAGGGCCACGAGCATCGAGTGAGCTTTGAGGACCGCCGTGAAGCTCCGCGCCTGACGGGCGGCGACCTGATCGGCGGCGATCTCCTCTTGACGCGCCCGGATCTCCTTCAGGCGTGCTCGCCTTTGCTTCGGTGTCAAACGACCTCCAGAGGCGCCAACGATAGGACGCCGACTTTCAGGGAGTTAGGCCCCTTTCCGGAAAGGGGCGCGCGCGCGTGCGGGGTGAAATCCAC
>Ga0208794_1000766_pt1 | contig 17742 bp, 6 predicted proteins | sample 32_taG_FD_184106 | JGI IMG/M metagenome (GOLD analysis project Ga0208794, IMG submission 184106) | Marine viral communities from the Gulf of Mexico - 32_GoM_OMZ_CsCl metaG (SPAdes) (version 2) | ecosystem: Environmental > Aquatic > Marine > Oceanic | place: Atlantic Ocean: Gulf of Mexico... | reverse complement strand
CCTGAAGAAGTTTTAACTAGGTTTCCTAGTATGGTAAAATATCAGGAAGAACTAACAGAATACTTTGATGGGCTGGAGAGTTATTTTACTTCCCAGCTTATAGCAATTAAACAGGAGAACGACTAAGGAAAATTATTATGAGTGTAGGGCCAAGCCAAGTAGCAGGAATAGCAAAAGGAGTGGGCGGTCTTGTCGACGGTCTTTTTGGGAAAAGTAAGACAAAGATAAAACGTAAGCCAAAGACAGCCGCGATTGGTGCTGCACTTGATGTAGACCAGAAGAACTTAAAGGGTGACATGGCCCAGCTTAGAGAGGCAGGACAGGCCGCTTATGGTAATGTTGCCCCTCAAGCCGCGCAGTTGCCTGACATGTATCGGGCGGGATTGTCTACCTTTGATCAGTTTTCTCCAGAGGGAAGACAGTTTAGGCGAAGCGACCAAGCTATTACATCATACGGAAACGCTTTAAGAGCAGCCAACCAAGATGCAATGGACGCTGCTGGTCGAAGGTTTAATCAGCAACAAGCATTAATGGGAGCAGGTGGAGGCATGAGTCCATTCCTTCAAATGGCGTATGCTAATCAGCTTGGTGCGATGAACCGAGGTGTTGCTGCTCAGGAAGGGGGAATGAGACTAGACAATATCAGACGCTTTCAGGACATAGGGTTAAGTATGCCTGAAAGAAGGTTTGGCTTATTTGGCAGGCTTGGTTCCGCTTCATTAATTCCGATGGGTATGCTTACGGCGCAGAATCAAGCTAACAATGCTCGCCTTATGGGTGCGCTAAATGCAGAGAACGCAGGGACAAACACGATAGTAGAGAAGAAAGATAACTTTGCTAGGAAGTTTGGTAGGGCTTTAGGTGCTGGCGGAGATGCTGTGCAGGGTATGCAAAACCAAGGATACCAACGAGCACTTACCAATGCTTACTTACAAGACTCAGGGTATGAGCCAATACAAGACTCATGGAGAAACTTATTCAAAGGCCCAGAGTTAATTAAAACAAATCCAGATCAATAATACAATGGCTACTTTTTACATAGACAACACGACTCCTCAGCCACAGGCAGCACCTGCTTCTAGGGCTGGTGGTAATTTCTTATCTGGGCTATCTCAGCTTGCTGAAGCAAAACAGCGCGGCAGGTACTATGACTATCTGGCTAATGTTCAAGAGCAAAAGGCTGGACAGCAAAAAGAAGATGACCGTAAAGCAGCATTAATGCAACGGGCACTTAATAAACAACTAGAACCTTTTCATGATCAGTACAGAGCTTTATATGCTAAAAACAATCAATCTGCCTCAGAGGCAATAGCTAAATTAGATTCATATCTAATGGGGGCGGCGAAACAAACAGCGGCAATACCTGTTAGGGACAGGTTAAAAGCATATATTTCATTTTTAGAAAAAAACTCTACCACTCAAGAGCTTTTAGCCGCATTAGGAGTTACAAATAATGGTGTTAAAGGGATGGAGGAAAAAATTCCTGAACTTAGGACGGCTGCTGTTACTGCTAATAATGCATTGAAAAACTCAGATGCATATATTGACGCACTAGAAGACCCAAAAATGTTTGGAGGGCAAAGCGTTAGGTTTATAAATGAGAATGGGGTAGTTGATTATAAGTTCGTTCCAAGAAATGACGCTATTACATATTATGGCACAAGGTATGGAGAAGATTTTAAAACTGGCAATCCATTAGATGCACGCTCTGAAGCACCAGCACCAGCATTGGAAGCTGAACCTAGGAGCTTAAGTGAAGTAGCTAGAAGGCAGGCTACATTAACAAGTCCTGAGTATGTTACCAATGTAGGGCCAGCCGTAGGTGGGCCGATCCTGCCGCCAGTTGAGCCTGCACAGCCTGTTGTTACTGAAGCTGGGCCTACTGCATTGCCGCGAGCTTTTGATCCAGAGGGTGATGGATATGATTATGAAACTGCTAATAGAATAGGCGGGATGTTTTCATCTCCTGATGGCCATTATTTTAGTAGAGACCCTAAATCAGGAATGATTTTAAAAGGAAGAGGTCATGAAACCTTTGACAAAACAATAGCAGGGGAAACCTCTGTTGGAAATGTAATCACAAAAGGGGAAGACGGAAGATACTACTCCAACCCTCCTTTACAAGGCGCACCAACACCTGCTCCAGCTCCTGTACCCGTTGGTGCTGCACCTGTTACCAGCCCTCCAGTTGCCCCTGTTAGCCCTCCAACAATTCCTTCTCAACCTTCATTTGCTGATCTTCCTCCTTGGGTGCTAGGGCTTGTAGATGATGACGGTAATATTATAGAAAGAAGACCTAACCCAAATGAATTGGTTGACCCTTTCTCACCTGAAGCTATGGCTGAGAATGAGAGGCAAAGCAATATCAGGTATTACAAGGATAGGCTAAGCAAGATTAACCAGATTATTGATGATAAATATAGGCAAAGCTGGATTGATCCTGATACTAAAGAAAAATTCCCAGTAAAAATTACTAGGGATAAAGATAAAGATTTGGGCCGTTCGCTGGGGTACAGACCTTCCGGGACATATTCAATCTACGGGTCAAAAACGGATCCAAATTTTATAATGCCTTTTTTCAACATTAAGGCTTATGAAGAAGAAAGAGACTTGCTTCAAGAATTGCTTGACGATGCTTTGTCCAGAGAAAAAGTAACTCGACCTGCTCCTGTTATACTTCCCGAAGGCCCAGAGCCTGAAAATTCCCCATTAGGTTCGTACCTTTGGCCGACTCAGCAAACAAACCAGCTTCCTGCTGTCTCGCCACAAGTCGCTCCAGTAGGGGTGCAAGGCAATACGCCTATGCGCCTTGATCAGTTATCACCATTAATGAACGAGTAATATGTCTGAAGATTTTGTGATGCCCCCTAATCCATTCGTGGATGGGTTAGACTATAGTGGCCCAGATACTTCTGGGCCATTTAACCTTAGTGATCTAAACACCCAGCAAACCAAGCCTGCCGCTCCTGCTACGCCTTCGTTACCTTACGACGAACGATTAGCGCAATACCAAGAGCAAGGGGGGACTAGCTCTACAAATCCACTTGTTCGTGGGGCAAGGCGAGGTTTCTTAACTGGGTTCGCTCAAGATCTTGGCTTCTTAGAAACCGTTTCAGATATTGTTGGCGATGTAGGTAAAGAGACATTCAAGAGTGGTGGTGATTTCCTGACTGAACTAGCGAACGAAGTTCCTCGTAGACAACTTAATGAGATAGAAGATTTCGGGGATGCGCTGGATTACTTTGGCCAAGCAGTTGGAGAGGTCTTTGGGCAAATAGGATCAATCATACCTACCGCAATAGCAACAGGAGGAACTGGTGCTGTGGCAAGAGTTCTGGGTAAAGAAACTTTAAAAGGTGCAGGTAAAAGGGCAGCAGCAAAAAGAGGTGCTGCTGCTGTTGGGGCGTTTGTTGGCAGGCCCGCCATGATAAGGGGGATAGGTGGAACCTATCGAGGTGTAAGGGAAGACACAGGTGTTGAGTCTCCTTTCTTAGCTGTTCCTTTTGGTGTTGCTTCAGGTATGGCTGAAAGATTTGGATTAGGTAAAACATTCGAATCATTCTTTGAAGCGTTACCAAGAACTTCAAAAGAGCTTTTATGGAAACAGGTTTTAAGCAGTGGTCTGAAGGCTGCTGGTCGATCTGCTATAGTTGAGGGCGGTACTGAAGCTATTCAGGAATCATTGCAGCTAACAGCCAGTAAGCTTGCCGATAACACTTTTGATCTTGTTAACGGTAATAACCTATGGCGAGTTGCTGATGCTGCCGTTACTGGGGCTCTTGGTGCTGTACCTTTAGGGGCGGCAGGTGGTGCAGGTAACTACATTAGCAGCAACCCTTCCCAAGAGACTGACAATAATCTAACAACAACTGTTAACTCTAGAGTTGATAAAACCATACCTGACAAGAGGCTTACAAAACAAGTAAGCATGACTCTGTTCAGGGGGATGCAGGAGAAGCTTAGCAGGCTTGAAGCTAATCTAACTGATCCAGAGTTCATCCCAACCGATCAAGACATACAAGAGCTTGAGAGTGCTACCAATGTAATACCAAACTATGGGGTTATGTCTGATAGCCAGAAGCAGGGTTTGCTTAACGTAGCTAACTCAACTCTGGAGCAGTATCGGGAAAGGGCTAAGTCAGTTAAGGTTGAAGAGGAAGCGGCGCAAGCTGAACAGCAATCTGAAATACAAATTGCTGCACGCAAGAATCGTGAAGCAGCAGAGCAGCAGGCAATGCCTCAAGGAGTTCTTCCAGAAGGCGTAACTAGAGAAGTAATTCTTCCTGAATCTGAGTCTCCTTACAACAAACCTGAAAACAAGTTTACTGTTGGACAATCTTATGACCATTCACTAGACAATGGGGAAACTGTCGTTGCTCGCGTCACAAAGATAGGAAGGGATGGAAGGGTATTAGAATCAGTATTAGATAGTGACGATACAATACCCCTGATTACTACGTTCAACAACAAGACATTCGATCTACATAGCGAAGATGAAATTAAAAGAGCGGCTATCTTAAAAGATAAAAACAAGTTTGGCGTAGTAGATTCATCAGTCAGGATCGCGGATAACAATAATTTTATCGCTCAGCAACAGGAAAAGAATGTCCGAGCACAACAAATAAAAAAACAGAACGAGAAGATCGCACAAGGCGATCCATTGGAAATTACAGGGACACCTACTCGCAGGGCAAGAAGGGTAAATATACCAAAGGGAAAAGAGGTAAGGACAAAGACAACAACGACATACACACCTGCTGAGCCCACAACTAGAACTGGCGTAAGTGCACGCCAAGCAAACAGAACAAATGCGAAGAACAAAGAAAAAACACTGAACCAATCAACTTATGTTCGTGTTAAAAAACAAGGAGCCAAGAGGGTTGTAGGTAAACTTCAAAACGTAAAGGTCATTGATCCAGATGCACGCAACCAGCAGTTTAATGCAAAGGTTGTATTAAAGAACGGGAGGAAAGAGTCCATTATAATTACATCTGTAGGCAAGGGTCAGTTCACAACTCAAGCTTCTATGGGATCAGTTGAGCTTATTGCGAGTAAGGGTAAGCTAACTAAAGATCAAGAAGCAGAGGTGACTGGCAAAGAACAGTCTGCAACACCAGAGCCTACGGCAACACCAAAGCCAAGGGCTACTGGCGAAACAAAACCATTTGACCCACGGTCTACTACACGAACTAATAAGTCACTCACTCAGCCGCAAGAAACAAAGAAGGTTAGTTTAACTAAGCCGAAAACAAAGAAAGACAAGCCTGAGCAGGAGACAAAGCCTGAGACTGAAAGAACAACAAAAGTTGCAGGAAGAGAAATAAAAGATGACAACGCGTTTAAATCTGCACTAGATGAAGCACAAGAACAGTGGGAGTCTGAACTGGATCAGGTATATTCTTTTGAGCAGTTTATTTTTAAGTCGTTCCAGCTTTTACGACTGCAAGTGTTACGCGCTGCGGCTTACATACACCAACTGTATTTAGACAACAAAATATCATCAGACTTTAATAAAGACTCACGAGGATACAAAGCTAGGCGAAAGGAATTTGTTGATAAACATCTTAAAGAAATAGAAGCAAGCGCACAAAGGGATGAAGTGTACACGCATCTTCCCTCTATAACTGAAGACGGTAAGCAATTTTTAGAGGGACTTTTTGATGCTACTGTTGGAAAGTATAGCAATGTAGATAAAAATAAACTTAATCAAAATGCCCGTAAAGAATTAGAGAACTCAATAGTAAACCCTGAGTATATAAAGAACTTCATAGACACTCCAATAAAAGAGGATGGAGATTCAGAGAGAACTGTTATTCTTGCAAATAGCAAAGTTTTTCAAGGTGAGCTTGGGTTCCAAATAGAAAACTTAAAGCTTTATAACGATGACCTCCAAGACTTTCAGCCTGTCGTAGACTTTGCAATGAGCAGGAAAAAGCCTGTTGTATCAATTAAAGTATTAGGGCCAAGCACTGATGCCGTGGCTTACACTTTAAGAGAAGACTTGCTTGATCAAGTTAGACTTCAAAAAAGTGTAGTGCGGAAAGGGACTGCCGTTTACGCGCACATTCCTGAATCATTGTTCGTGGATAGTAAGGGAAACTTTCAGTTTGATAACTGGACTGTTAATAAGAAGAAAGCTCCAGCCAGATTTATAAAAGATATAAGTTGGATCGGACTTGAATCTGACGAACTAATAGGCCTTATCTCTGAAAGGTCTAAAGGCACTGAACTTGAGTCGTTACTTAATAGTGAGCGAGGTGCTTCTATTCTAGGCAGCAGGGTTGAAGTTGCTGGGCTGATAGCTGCTGGCATTAGACTAGCCAAAGATGGAGGGAGATATACTCCTGTCTCTGATCAGGGAAAGGTCGCCAAAGATAAGCTTGCTAAAAAGGCTGACGCTAAACTGGCTAATCTTAATTCAGATCAATTAGTAGAAAACTTAAAGTATGCCATCGACATACACCTAGACCATTTCAACTCTTTAACCAGTAAACAGATTAATGAATCAGATCGAAGTGCGTTAGAGTTAAAGAGGTTAAATATTTATAGGCGCAAGTTAAACCAAGCTATCGAGGGGAACCTTCCTCAAGCAATCAATCTATATAAACTTGATAGTGACTTCAAAAACACAAACAAGTTTTATGTCCAAGCCGTTGACAGGACTGGTCGTGCCATAAAGCAAAGAAGGCAAAGCCTTACTCCTGAAGTAAAGACAGAGGCTAAAAAAGATTTAGTCAGGATCGACAATAGAATTAAAGAGCTTGAGTCCTCAAAAATATCCGATGACACCAAGATGATTAACTTGGTTGCAGGCAGGCTTTCAGGGATTGAAGATAGATACGAGTGGCCCTTGGATTACGTCGTTAAAAAGCTAACAAGCATTGATAGTTATTTTGAAGAAGGCGGGGATATTAATGATGCCTTCGAAGTTATATATGCGTACACAGAATTAGCAGAACAAGAAAAGTCTAGGTTTCTTGAGGACTACAGAACTTCTTTACCAAGTGAAACTGCTGAAGAGTATGACGCGTTGTCTGATCTTGAGGGTAAAATATCTCAGACTTCTGTAGAAGAAGACACAGGAATTACGACTGAGGAGGAGCAGGCTGGAGATGCTGTAATTGCACGGGAGAGAATTGAAGAGCTCAACAAGTTCATTGAAGGTAGGTTTGAAGAGACCACAGATATTGGCAGGGCAAGCAGGAAGTTTAGGGACGCTAGGAAAAAGCTGCTTGATCTCCTGCAAAGCGAGGATGAAAACGATCCTAAATTTAACGAGAAGGTAACTGTCGCCCAAACAGAGATACTGGAATCTATGAACTACTTCTTGGAGTCAAAGGGAACAGACTTCATTGAAGGTAATACAAATCTCTCTGTCGAGTTATTCAACCTGTTCCTTGATGTTAAGAAGGAAAACATAGCCAATCTAGATGCACTGTCTATATACGAGTCTAAGCAGAAGAAAATAGATAGGCAGGTCAACCTGCTTAACATTGCTAAAAAAGATTTAGATGAGAAGGGCGGCATTCAGCAGTCATTTATTAGATCTATTGAAGATATCGTTGCTCCTATAAGGAGGAACTTCAAAGAAAGAATGCAGTCGGAGATAGATCAGGTTTATGCAATCCCAGAGGAGAGAGAGGCATTAGAAGAGCAGGGCTTTGTAAACAAAAGTGATAAGACCAAAAAGGTTCTTCAAGATTCTGATGTAACTGTTGAGAAGCTGCTTAATAATCCAAGGTTTAACATCAGGCTTACCCCAGAAGAGCGTTCAATACTTGAGGAGAACGCACCTCACATCGAGGCATACAACAAAGCTAAGCTAAAATTTGAAGGACTGCGAACAGGTTTGGCAATGCTTGATGTTGAGTCTGCTGCTGTATACGGATTCTCAGTAGAAGACAACAAGTATGGCCTAATGCTGGATCAGAAGTTGTACTTTAGTCTTACTAAACAAAGAAACGAGTTACTAAAAAAACAACAACAGCTTAATAACGCTAAAAATAACAGGGCATCAAAAAGACTTTACCCTCATGAAAGAGATGAACTTGCTGAAGTAAAAACAAAGCTTAGTGGAGTTAACTCTAAGATTAAAAGGTTTGATAAGGCTGGGCTTACTGATGCTGCTGGTAAATTTATTAAGCCCACCAACAAAGCATTGGCTAAGAGAAGCGGGTTTTATAAGCATGTGTTTGATTCTTTTATATCTGGTGGGGTAAGGAACACAAATGCTGGCGCAATGTTTGGTTACATGGTTGGGCTTGCTAACAAGTTCAACGAGGATCAGTTCAGGGAAACTGGATTATTTACCAGAATAGCAATACCCGGTTCAGCTAGTGTGAAAGGTGGGGCGAATCGTGTAGAAACTCCAGCTTCTTTGTACTACAAATTATATAAATCATTTGAAATCAGGGATGCTTTAAAGTTATTGAGCCATCCTTCTTTCATGGAGTCTAGATTATATGTTGGGCCTGTTCGTCCTAACTGGCATAGGAAACAAGAGCGAGATGCCCGTTCAAAAAATGTTGAAAAGGCTGGCCTGCAAAAATCTAAATACTATTTAGCCAGCATGGATGAGGGCATTATTTCTGGCCCATACAATACTCAAAAAGAGGTCTTAGATGATTCTGCAATTGAGTACACCAAGGAGAATATGGTTAAAGAATTTGGAACCTTAACAATTAAAGTTCCAAGAGGTAACACGATTGATGAATACATTGTAGGTAAAGGTAGTGATCTTGAATTGCAGGGCTTTAATCAGGATGCCGTGCGTGATGCTGCACGTTCTTTTGTGGGAGAACAAGAAAGCTGGGACAGCCTTAGAGAAAGAAGGAGGGTTCAGATTGTTAACAAATTAAACGAATATAAAACTCCTAAAGATCAGAATGAAAAGGGGCTAGATGACACTGAAGCCAACAAAGCTTACATAAAAGATTTCGTTCTTAAGGGTATCATTAATGATTACATAACTTTATTTACGGCTGAAGCTGGGTATGACCTAAAACGTGCGGCTGTTATTAAGAACGCCACTGGGTTTAGCTCAAGAATGAAGGAAACATTAGACTCCTTAGCTGAGGGTTTGAATATGCCGTTCATGCCCAAGGAGCCTGAGAGTAAGGAGTTGTCTGAGAATCGTGTGTCAGCCGAACAACTTGAAGAGCTGCTTGCATCTGCTAAACAAAAACGATCAGAAGCCAACAAATTACATTCAGATTATAAAAATGAGTTCGATCTTTTAAAGAGAAAATCTAGGTTTAAGATTTTTGCAAAAGGCGAAACCTCAGAAATGCTTGAGGCAGAGCTTGCTCCTGCTGAAGAAAACTACAATCGTGCAACACAACTACTTCAAGAAGCCCGACAAGAGGAAAGACTATTAGAAGAAAAGAAAGCAGCCCTTGATGCAGAAAAGGGTGTTCTTCTTGGTCAGGCTATTGAAGCGAGCAGCCTTGATCTAATACAAGGCAAGGATTTATCTGTCACAATTTCTCAGACGCTACCTTACGGATACAACAAGGTTAAGGGTAACAGGAGGTCGATGGATAAGGCTATCCAGTCTAGCAATCATTGGGAGTCTCCTGCTGATGGTCAGTTGTTGTCCGAGCAATCCCGTGTTGACGCGCCCCCAGTTACTCTTGGGTCGGCTAAAGGGCCAGATGAAATAGCTCAGGTATTGGAGGAGAACAGAGATGCACTGGGTAGTGATGCCGTTGACAGGGCTTTAGATATACTGTCTACGCTTCCTGAGAAATACTTGGAGGAGTTGTCTCTTGTCGTTCAGTCATCTGTATCTACCGATGGAGGTCTCAAGCTTGGAGGTTCATTCGTTGAGGCTCTTAAGACAGTCTTTATACCTGTCGACGGGAACACTACGGAATCATTTACCCATGAGTTGATGCACTACATGCACGCGTTCCTTCCGCAAGACTTTCAGGAGCGTGTGTCTGCGATGCGTAAGGACGCATTAAAGAAGGTTGCTAATAACACTGAGGACGGGAAGCTAAGGTACAGAATCCAGATTGCTTCTGAGTTACTCAACATGATTGAGGGTAACGAGTCGATGTCAGTTGATGGGTTCCAACAGATGCTCGATAAGTACGGGGACAAGGCAAGTGACATGTATCACTTGATTAACGACAACGAGTTCTTTGTGTATCTAATGACCAATGAGGGTGGTAACGATATGCAGTCCTTGTCTCCTGAACAGAATCCAGTTGGATTTATCGCAAGAGCTAGGAGGTTCTTGGCAGACCTGTTCAAGCGTTTGGTAGATAAGGTGTCAGGCAGGCGCAATGCCCCTGTCTCTTTCAGAGATGAGGTCATGGATAAGTTTAAGTCTGGCGACTTCTCTCTTGAGCGCAGGAAGTTTACTGCTGGCCCCGAACTAGACGCATCGCTGCTGACATCGAGGCAGGTTAAGAAGGCTGCTGAGCTAAATGTACGCAACGCAATCCTGACACCTGAAGGCGGTGCTAACGTAGAGGCAGGCAGAAAGCTTTCCCTAGAGGCTGGTGCGTATCACAACTTTATTTACGACCTGTCGCAGAAGATATTAACAGAGATGGGTGAGAGCGGTGAGTTCGCTAACATTTTAGGAAGCCCAGACGAGCAGGTTAAACTGTCCAAGAGGGCGCAAACTTTTGCCAAGATTAAAGAATCGGAAGCTGTTCGCATGTTCCTTGAAGAGAACGAACAGACTACTGGTGGGGTTATCTTCAGCCCTGAAGGATATCTTGGATTACTTGAGCAACGTAAGAGAAACCCCAAAGCCATTCCAGAATCTGTATGGCAACAGATCAGTAACGAGTTCTTCAAGAATACTGAGTACTTCTTAAGGAGTCACAGAGAAAGATTGGCCAAGCTAGAGAAGCTCAAAGGGGAGAAGCAGGAAGAGAAGATATTAGCCAAGCTTAATGAAGCATCTGAGGAATACGACACAAGTCAGATAGCCAGAAATGCTGCGTCATCCTTGTCATCCACAATCGAATCACTACTTGAACACGCTAAGCTCAAAGCATTAGAAGGCGAAACCCTAAAGCGTCTTGAGTCTTACGGGTTTAACTCCAGTTTACTTAGTGACCAGCTTGATAGGTACAGATTAAAAGTTCCAAATCGCCCGAACTTTATAAAGACTGATAATAAGCGAGAGGCTCCAAGTAAGCGCGGTGATCTAATCAAACTTGGTAACGATTTCTATGAGACAGTATGGTTTGATGCTGAAGCTCAGATCATTCTGCATAAAGGCAAAACATCTTCAGGCAAGAAGGCGACATGGGAAGACTTGGTTCGCACCTACATGAGGTCTAAAGGAATCAAGCGCATCACAGATGTTCAGCCCATTACCAAGATGCTTGCTGACCACATACTTCGTATTCACCAAAACGAAATAGACATGAAAGATATCGACCAGAAAATGTTGGAAGATTCTTTTGGTGTATACAACGACTACGAGAAAGAAATCTACACCTTGATGACCAAGGGCAAGAACGGTTCTAAGAAGGCCTTCGACAAGATCATGAAGGACTTCAAGAGTGCTGCTGGCGAAGAGGCTGTCGCTAACAAGCTTTACTTGTCTATCAGAAGAGACGTTAGAAAAGAAATCAAGCTGATGAATGATGCCACCATTGCTGCTGAGTTAATGGGCAGAATCATTGAGTCTGACGAATTTAAAAACGCAAGGCAGGCTGCTGCACAAGAGATTGATGCAAAGCCAAACAGAGACATCACAATAGGTGAGCAGGAGATATTCTTCCCGCATCCAAACAAGGAAGAAGATTTCAGAATGACCTATGATGTGAGCGATAAGCTAGGGAGAGAGAAACAGTTGGAGGGTCTGGCTTTGTACGTTCAATCAATGAACGATTGGCTGCTTGAGAATCAGCCTGACCCAGAGAACAACAAAGCTGGTGATCCATACTTTGAGTTCTGGAAAGAAACCAGAGACATCGCAAGTGCCACCATGCTTAGCCCGACCATGAGAAGTGGTCAGTCAATGAAGGCTGCTCTTGAATTTAATCTGCTTCGTCCATTGCAGAACCTTCTGTCAGGCATTGGCACATTCACATCGAAGCTGGCGTTAACACACATGGATAACCTGTCCATGACAATGGAGCGCACAAGCCAATGGAAAGCTAAGCATGAGCAAAAAGTAGTGAACGCATTGCAGGCCGCTGCAAAGTCACACGGTTTCACAGCAGACCCTATCGGCATCGAGGACTGGTTCCATAACGTAGGCGAAAGATACTTTGCTACTGCAAACTTTGAGGGACGCGCACTTAAGGTTGGAGATAAGGTGACTACATCAGACAAGACTGATGTAAAAACGATTACTAAAGAAGATGAAGAAGCTTTGAAAACCCAGGTGGCTGCGTTTGATGAGCTATTCAACATGGATGTTAAGAGGGGCAGGGGAGCGTTGATACGGAAACGCAAGACAACTGATGAGGTCAAGGGTGTTCGCATCATGGACGCTGAAGGAAGAAAGGTTCCCCTGACAATAGGTCGTAAAGCACTGAAGGTAACAGAGCTCACCTTGCCCAAAACTTTCTCATCTAAATCAGTCAGGATGTCTCGATCTATTTCTGACTTGGTTAAAGAAAAGAAGACCGAGATAACAGACATTGATAGCACTGATATTCTAACTGAAAAGGAGAAGAGACAGCAGAAGCTGATACTGTTTAAGACTCCCAACAGAAGGGGCGACAGCATCTACTCTTTGATAGCGGAAGAGTTCGACAGATTTGTTTTCGCATTCCTCGATAACCGTGAGGGCAAGATCACTGACGGAACCAGTCCTTACTTTACAGAGGGCGTTTATGATGAGGCTAGAGATGCCATGCTTAATGGTGACATCACCAACATGGAGCAGCTTGCCAACTTCTTTGCAGATAGATCGGTTGATCCTGAAAAGATAGGGGATACAGACCAACAGTTTCAGTTGTCAGACGAAGAGGCACTGTTTGAGTTGCTCCGCGAAATGTCTGTGCAGGCAGACAGGTTCAGAGACTTCATTGATCCTAAGCTTGAAGATGACGAGTCATCAGTTCAGTACAAGTTTGTTAAACTAAAAACAGACTCTGCGTTCACTACTGCTAGGCAAGAGCCGATAGCTAACTACTACTACTACAAGTATGGAGTAGACGAAACAGTCGGCATGTCCAACATGGAGGTTGAGTCTAGTGCCCAGTACATTGACTCACTTATCAGTGCGCTTAAAGGTGTTGAGGGTGAGCTTGATAACGCTGCGAATGAGAAGAAGATTGCATCAGAGCGCGGCAACCTAGAGGAGTTCATGGAGGGCAAGAAGCAGAGCGCGGCCAACAAAGAATCATTCTTAGACTACGAAAGAGTTGAGGCACAGAAAGCATCTGTATCTCAAATCATAAACGATCTGAATGCTGTTCGTGAAAGAGATGTTAGATACGAGCTTCAAGTCAACAGAACATGGAGGCGTATGTTTGGTGATCTTATTGGTGTTGCAATTCAAATGCCGACTACTGCCTTGGCTAACCTTATTGGTACTCCTGTTAGATCAGCCATGAGGATGCAGGCACTGTTTGGATTTGCTCCAGCATTGAACGCTAGGTTTGCGGTTGATGCCATCAAAGAGTTAGCCAAGGGTGCAGCAACATTTGGCACGTTCGGGATGAGGGGTGCTTATGCTGGTGCGAAACTTCTTGTAAAGGGCAAGCCGTTAAAAGGATTCGCCAAGTTCGTAGATGAGTTTGCCAATAAGCCATTCACTACTGACCTGATGTTTGGGCAGCACAAGATCAACTCTACATTAAGAAGGTTGGTTGATGCTGGTTACGGGATGAGGATAGATGTTCAGGGCAAGATAGATGCCCATCTTGATTCGCCTGAAACTAGAGGAAGAATTGAAAGAGCCACTGACATAAAACAAAGAGGTGCTATTCGCAGGTCTTTAAGTAACTGGTACAACAATGCTGCGTTCTTCTTAGCAGAAGTTCCCGGCATGATTACTCCAAGGTTTTTTGATGCAGTGGGCAACAACATTTCATTCAGGTTTGCTAACACGGCTGTATCAAACATTGAGATGAGGCTGAAAGACTTGCATCGCAAGTATGGTGATTCTCTTTGGGACAGGTACAACGATCCTGATGTTCTGGCTAGGGACTCAGAGAAGATGGACACGCTGACTCCAACTGACGCATTCGGTGATCAGTTCTTGTTCGGGCCAGATGAGTCCAGCTTAGGTAAGCTTGAAAGATTATTTACAAATGGTGGTGTAGATTTCCACGCTGAAGCATTGCGCTTCTACAAGCAGCTAGACCAAGACAAAGAAGCTACGTTCCTTTCGCCAGAGCAAAGAGCCGAGATTGGAATTGGAATGGTTACGGCTGAGAACTTGGCGACAATAGCTAACAGACCTTTGAAGTTCAGGAACGATCCTAATGTTGGCTTCCTGTTCGCTCTTAGTGGATGGAGTCTGTCAGCAGCGCACAACAGCATCGAGTATCTCGGTAAAGCTCAAGGAGGAAAGAGAGGCTGGGGGATAAACAGCCTTAACCTAAACATGGCAATGGTTCTGTTAGGTATGGCTGCTATTTCAGGTGTCAGCTTTGCTGGTCAGGAAGAGCTATTCAGATTGATCTACAAGTATCTGTTCGGAGAAGTGAAGACAGGGAGACATCCTTGGGAGGCGGACTCTGGAAGTGAAGCCTCAAGGCGTGCACTTCTGTATTCCCTTAGCGCATTCCCAGTTGTTAACTCACCATTTAACTTAATGCTAAATGATCAGAAAGGGGTGGCTGCATTTGGAATGGACTTCTTCATCCAAAGCAAAGCGAAGAACATACTTAATGCGGCAGGGCAAATAGCAAACACTCGTAATGCTGAAGGGGTAGAGAGGGCTGTGCTTATTTTATCCAAGCAAATATATCCTAACTCAAGAGTTCTGGTTAATCGTTTCCCTGCGATAGCTGGAACAATAGACCTGATAAATAACACTAGGTTGATCAGAAGGTATGCGCCTAAAGATATGGTCAAGGAAAGCAACTACACGGGCGGCTCAGCTACAGCCTCGCCCTTGACCCCAGTTGTTTCCAAGATGACAAGTCTTGCTGTTCAAGGTCGTTACGATGAGATGATGGAGTTGTACAGAAAAGCCATTAAGATGGCGGCTGATATGAACAAGCCTGATCCTGTCAGGTACATACAGTCTATGTACTTTGCAAAAGACCCTTACAGGTCTGGCTTGAAGGGAAGAGTGAACGATGCGTTTAAGCTTCGGATCACTGAGAAGATGAGCGATGAAGAAAGAAGAGAGTTCTTTAGGGTGGAAAATAATTTCTACAGAGGATACGCAGTAATTGGAGGTAAGAGGAGGACATCAACTCCTAGCTTTAGAATATCCACTTCGACGAACAGAAGAACCAGAAGAAGGGTAAGGCCTGCAATTAATCCACTACCTGAAAGCTACCTACCTAGATCAGCTAGGCCTGCGCCTTTGAGGAGGGCTTACGGGGTTTAGAAGTAATCTCTTTTATTATCCACTTCCAAACATCTGGGCTCTGCTTGATGGCAGTAGCGATCCCGATAGACATCTTTGTGGTAAACTTCTCTTCGTCTATCTTGTTGGGTGCACCCATCCCGTGATTGATTGCGTGTATGATTTCGTGAAGTAGCGTCTCTGCCCTCGATTGTCGGGGCAGAGACTTTGTTACTGAGATGATCTGAGATTGGAAGTCACACAATCCCAATTGCTCAGCACCTGATTCTTCAGGTGGATTCATCCAGTTAATCTTATAGGTAAGATTCAGTATATCTACTTCAGTTGGTAATCCCCTGTTCATATTAAATAGAAGTCTGGATGCCCCGTCTCAACTGTCCTTAACCATTGAACACAACTTAACCCGTGAAGAACGGGATTTGGCGGGTGAGACACCCAGACTATTAAAGAGTAACGTAAGGCTTTGTTTCATGATTGGGATATCTCGTAGCATAGCACGCAATACACTATACAAACCCGTAGTTCGTAGGTCTCCTACGACACCATACGCCTTACGCTTAAATTGCCCCCTGCACACCGCACTCGCGGGGCAGGGGTTCAGCGGAGTTAGTTGCCCAACTAATTGGTTCACCGCTGAATTATCTTCCGAAGAGCCGATCAAAGAACGACTTCTTCTCTTTTGGAATTGGAATATCAAGCAAGGGCAAATCAACTTTGTTTTTATTCGCCCTCTTTTTTAAAGCCTCAATCTCTACGTCAGTAATTAACAGTGGAGTTGGCTTCCCAGCGTCCATTGCCCATATGCTGAAGTAGTGATGCTTAGCATTCGTCTTCCTATTAATGTTCTTAACCTTTGTTATATGTCCTATTAGTGCTTTCATAATTCCCACCTCATATTAGGGAAGGGGTGAAGTTCATTGTTGGGCACGGTGTACGCCCCAGCAAATTGACCATCTTTCTGATACTTCCCTTCAAGTTCGCTGTCTGATACCCACCCCATGATGTGGCAGTGAGCTTCTCCTTTAGTGTAGTTCACCACGACTAGACTGTACGTCCACCCTTCTTTCCTTTCGTTCTGTCTGATCGGAAGAAGGTATTGTGTTGGCTTCCAATTAGGTCTTAGCCTTGATCCTTTAAAGTCTAGTGTTAGTCCAAGTATATCGTAACCCCCATCACCTCTTTCTGGTGTCCTCATGCAGTTCCACCTTTGTATTCTGTACATGTTGTCACTGCCTGTTAGATATATTGTCCCTCCTAGTTGAGCCAGTTGCCCCGTGAGTTGATCACGCTCAAGCCTCTTAAGCCTCTGCTCTACATCTTGTATATGAGAACCTGACTTCTGATTCTTGATTATCCTCGGCCTGAAGAACTCCACCAGTTCAGCCGCCTTGTCTTTGGCCAACTGTATGTCGGATTCACCAAGTACGACTGTGGGGTATTGAATCATCCCAGTATATCCATGATCATTTTCTTCTTGTCCACACTTGGCTTAAAGTAAGGGAACAAGCTGCGAACATCCTTGTGACCCGACAGATGTCTAACAGTAAGGATGTCTGCATTAGGGTGAGAGAGCCATCTTGATATGGCTGTTCTCCTGAATGCATGAAATGTTTTACCTTTTTCGTAGAGATTATTTTTTTCCAATAGCCGATTGAAATATCTAGATAGCTCTCCGTTCAGAGCCTTGAATGCAAGGTGCGGGACTATGAACTCATGGCTTCTTGTTTCGCTCATCGTAGACAATACATCATGGAGCTCACTTGCCATCGGTATCTCAACAACAGTTTCGTGCTCTTCTGTTTTGCTTGGCTTTTTGACTATGAGTTTTTTATCTAAATCTACTTCAGACCATTTTAATGTAGCGCAGTCAATGAGCCTCATGGCTGTATTCCATCCTGCTATTATTAAATAGTAGAAGTCTGTACCTTCCGCAGCCTTCTTTAACTTTGCGTAGTCTTCTTCCGTAAAGGTTACGATAGGTTTCTTGGGCACTGATATCAGCTTCTTGGGAAACTTTTTAACAAGCACCTCGTCTGTGTACCCTCGCTTATGCATCCATTGAAAAAAGATTTTAATGCTGTGGGCTATCCTGTTCACTGAAGATGGCTGATACTTTCCTTTGATGCTCTTTATAAACTCAAAGATATCTTCTTCTTCAGTTGAAATCTCATCCTCTATCACACCTTCCCTGAACTTAACTAAGCCCCAGTTGGTAGTGTTGTTGCCTTCGGCTCCTTCTTCCTCTCGCTCTTTAATGAATTGATTTAAGCGAG
>Ga0208794_1000765_pt1 | contig 17762 bp, 13 predicted proteins | sample 32_taG_FD_184106 | JGI IMG/M metagenome (GOLD analysis project Ga0208794, IMG submission 184106) | Marine viral communities from the Gulf of Mexico - 32_GoM_OMZ_CsCl metaG (SPAdes) (version 2) | ecosystem: Environmental > Aquatic > Marine > Oceanic | place: Atlantic Ocean: Gulf of Mexico... | reverse complement strand
AGGTAAATTACAAAGTATTGTAAATTCTGGTAGAAGTTATCAAATATTATATAATGTTGTTCATTATCAATTTGAAAAGATAATGAATAAAAATAAAGATAAACTTGCTATTATCCCTATTGGTTTAATTCCTAAAGGCAGAGAAGGTTGGAATGAAGAGAATTTTATGTATCATGCTCATGCTAATAGTTATGCTTTTATAGATGAAACTTCTCCTACTGCTGCTTTAGCTTTACAAGGTATTAAGGTTTTAGATATGAGTTTAAGCAATTTTGCAAAAGATTCAATCGAATTAATGCAAAGTATTAAAGCAGAATGGTGGGATTCTATTGGAATGAATAGACAACGTTTTGGAGACATTAAGACTAGTGATGGCAAGGGAACTTCGGAACAAGCTATATTTAGAAGCTCTGTAATAAGCGATGAACTAAATAGAAAATTTGAAAAATTACAGGAAAAAGATTATGAGGGTTTATTAGATTTGTCTAAATTAGCCTATATAAATGGTAAAAAAGGTAAATATATCAATTCAAGTGGTAGAGAAGCTTTTCTTACTATTAATCCTGACGATGCTATTCATAGATTAGGAACTGATTCAGATGTTCATGTTAAGAATAGTAAACAAGAAACTGAAAAAATTCAATTAGCAAAAGAATATGGATTTGGACTAGGGCAAAACGCAGATGCTTTAACTATGTTAGAACTTATTGATGCTAGTAATTTTGCTAAGACTAAAGAAGTAGTTGCACAAATTGATAGATTTGCTAAAGAAAGAGAAGATGCCAATACTAGAGCTGTTATAGAAGGTCAAACAAATGTAGCACAAATTAATGCAGATTCTCAAAAAGCTAAGAATGATGTAGAAATCTATAAAGCTGATAAAGATTATAATAAAGCTATAGATGTTAAAATGCTAGACTTAGGACAAACAGGAGAGACACCTGAAAAAGATACTTCTAAAATGGATAACCATAAAATAGAAGTAGATACTAAAAAACTAAACCACGACGATAAGAAATTAAAACAAGATATAAAAGAAAGTAATGCCCGTATTAAACATATGGGAACGAAACCAAAATCATAAATAATTTAATAATAGAAAAATAACTAATAATAAAGAAATTATGAGCGATACAAGTAACGAACCTTTCATCCCTTCAATGGATCAACTTCTTAATACAGGAGAGAATGATGATAGAAAACCTACTGGAACACCTCCAGAAGGTGCTACTCCTCCTACTCCTCCAAAAACTGAAGATACTCCTCCTACTCCTCCTGCTAATACAGATACCCCACCAGATGCGGGTCAAAATGCAGAAGATGATACTACTTTTGATTCAGATGAGAATAAAAGTAAAGTAAAAAACCTTTTTTCTAGTTTCGCTAATGAAGCCGAACTAGATGATGATAATAAAGGTATTAGGAAAGATCTTCTTACTAAATATGAAGGAGTTCAATTTAATGAGAATGGAGATATTATAGATGACAAGGGCGAAATAGTAAAGTCTTTTGAAGAACTTTACACAGATTCTATTTCTGAAGAAGACATTACTTTAGATAATAAAGGTAATCAAATAGATTCTGAAGGAAATATTATCAAAACCAAAGCAGAACTAGCTGCTGAAAATTCTGTAGTAAATCAACTTCATGCAGAATCTGAATATGAATTTTTAGATGATAATGGAAATCCTAAAATTTATAGTGACGATAATGAGGGTATGAAGGAGTTTACAGAAGATGTAGCTGCTCAACGCTTTGAAGATTTTAAAACATCTTTCTTTACTAATAATCCTGTAATATTAGATGTATATAAACATTTAAGTACAGGAGGAACTATAGAAAGTTATAAACAACCAGTGGATTATAATACTGTAGATCTTGAGAAACTAAGTATAACCCAGAAAACACAACTTATTAAAAATTCGTTTAGTGTAACTGGTATGGAACAAGAACGTATTGATAGTTTAGTTAAACTTTTTGAAGATAGTAATCAAATAGATGCACAAGCTGAAACAGCTTTAAGTGCTTTGAAAGCTTATGAAACTTCTAGAAAACAACAACAAGATGAAAACTATCAAAAATCAGTAGAAGAACAGCGTAAAGCTAATGAAAAACATTGGAATGATGTTAAAACTGTAGTTGATAAAGGTGATTTAGGATTTGTTCAAATTCCTAAAAACGATAAAGAAGCGTTTTATAATTATATAGCTTTAGCAATAGATGATAAAGGTAATAGCCAAGAAATGGTAGATAGAAGTAAGAATAGTATGGAACAAAATCTTGCAATCTCCTATCTTCTATTTAAAGGGTTTGACTTAAAATCTCTAATTAGTACTAAGGCAAAATCATTAAATGTAAATAGTCTAAAACAAAGATTAATTAGAAGTGCAAAATTAGCTGAAACTAGTGTACCTAGTGATACACAACAATCTCAAACTAATAATGACGCAAATGTAACTATAGATGAGTTACTCTAATTAATCGTAATTATTAAAAAAATTTTAAAATGCCACAAGAACAAACGTTAACGAATCAAAATAGTAGTAGAATACTTATTCACGAAAAATTTGATGGAAGTGGGTTTACTACTAATCAGTCATTAGCTAAGATGCGTCTTACTAAATCTGATAGTTTAAATCCTGTTATTACTCATTTAATGGGTAACGAAAATAAAAAGTTTCCTCTTACTTTCTTAACAGAGGGTCAAAAAGGTGGTCTAGATACTAAGGGTATTGAAGACATAGAATATGATTGGCCTGTTATGACACGTATGAAGAAAAGTGATACTATTGTTAGTCATGAATATGCTGCAACAGATGAGCCAGGAAAAGCTGGAGCAACTATTGTTGTAGTATTTAAAACTAATTGGCTAAAGGATCAACATAATATATATTCTCCTCTAGGAACAGCTTGTCGTGTTATTAATAAAGTACCTGTTAGTAATGGGTATAAATATACACTACAACTTATCTATAGAGAAGCTGATGAATATGTTTCAGTAAGCGAACTTGCTCCTGGAACTCGTTGGGCTATGGTAGGTGGTGCTAATGTTTCTGAAGCTTACTCTAGTGGTAACGAAAGTAACAAACAAGCTCCTGGAAAACTTAAGAACCAAATTGGTATTATTCGTAAGTCTTACGAGATTGGCGGTAATGTTTCCAATAGAACTGTAGAGTTCCAATTCAACATAAAAGGTAAAGTAACGTCCTACTGGATGCCTTGGGAAGAGTACCAACATGAAATGGAGTTTAAGGAAGCTTGTGAAGAAAACTTATGGTGGAGTAAGTACAATAGAGATTCTAGAGGTACTATTACTACTATTGACCCTGAAACTGGATTTCCTATTCCTTACGGTGCTGGTATAGACGATCAAATTCCTCATAAAGATACTTATGGTTTCTTAACTGTAAACAAACTTCACAACACTGTTGGAGACGTTCTTTATGGAGGTACTGATACAGGTAATATGGAAGTAGTTCTATTTACTGGTGTAGGTGGAGCTAGAGAATTTGACGCTTCTATTAAGCGTGATGTTGTTGGATCAGGTGGATGGTCACAAGTTGAAAATAAAAATGTTTCTGGTGCTGATGGTTCTCGTAATCTAACTTATGGAGCGTATTTCACAAGTTATAAGCACGTAGATGGTCACACTATTACTATCAAACTTCTTAATTTATTAGATTTTGGTGGTAGAGCTGATAACTCTCCTAGACACCCTGTTTCAAATCTTCCTCTAACTTCTTATGAAATGTATTTCATTGATATGAGTAACTATGACGGGGAAAGAAACGTTAAAATGGTTTCTCAAAAAGGAAGAACTCTTGTAAGAGGACTTGAGCAAGGTATGACTTTATTAAAAGGTGCAAGTTACGGAGATTATTCTGGTAATGGTAATCTAAGTTTAGCTACCGATCAAGATAAGACTTCTGTCCATTTCCTAAAAACTTTAGGAGTATGTATTAGAAGAAATACACATTGTTTCAAATTAACCTGCGACTTATCCTAGTTAATTATTAAATTACTAATTTATAATGTAATCGTAAGGGTAATGTAATATTTACCCTTACGATTTAAACAATAAAAAAACAATATTATGGAAACACCCACAATGACACAAAATAAAGTATATAGAAGTACTATTAATCTTTCTATAAGAAGAAGACGTACTAGAGGACTTCCTGGGGATGATAGTACATTACATAATCTAAAAATAGGATCTAGTCTCAATGGTAAAGTGCCTTTGAGTGGTCTTAGTTTTGAAGAAGAAAGATTATATCTCCCAGCTATTATTAGTATTTCTCCTCAAGATGTTGAATTTACCAAAGCTGTAAGAGATTATTGGAATAATATCTCTGTACCCGTTCCTGCCGATGGATTAGGTACTCCTGAAAAACAAGGAGTGTCTGTTTCTTTTACTGTTGAATTTACTAATAAATCAGCTAAAGAAGCTGTAGAAGCTACTTTAGATTTTGAAAAGAAAGCTCAAATTATTTCTGAAAGCGGTAGAGTAGTAGATGGTATAGATGATTATGTTCTTTTTAGATATTGCTTAGTTTATGGTAGAGTAGCTAATAGAGCTTCTGATGTTAATAGATCCCCTAAAATACGTTTTTACTTATATAGTAAAGAAATTGAAGTCAAAAACAAACATATTCAATTTAAATTAAGACGAGAAGCTGATAATTTATTTGGAGAAATTCTTACAGATGATGCTTTAGTAAATGCTTTACTATTAATGTTTGATCAAGATTTATCAACTCTTCCTTCAATGGAAGATAGACATTTAGTTTTAGAAACTTTTGTAAATTCTAGGTCAGCAGATTTTGTAAGATACGTAAGAGACGCAAGTTTAAGAATTAAAGCGGCTATTAAAACTGCTGTTAATAAAGGTATTCTTCATAATCCTTCTAATACTGATAGTTATTATTTTGGAGAAAATAACGAAGTACTATTAGGAGCTACTTTAGAAGATGCTGTTTTATATTGGAAAACTGATTCTCCTAAAAATCAAGAAATAGTTACGGCAATAAAAGCCCGACTAAAAAGTTAAAAATTAAGATATGATTACTCAAGAAATGCATATTGAAATAGATTTAGAACTTCAAAAACTAAATTCTCAATACACTAAAAATATATTATCTCAAGAAAAAGATTGGTTCTTAAATAATGAAGTTATTAAATTCCTTAAACAAAGAAAAAGTCCTAATTCTAATATAAAACGTACTGGGTTTCAAGATACTGCAAAAAGAGTAGAAGATCTTAAAGAGTTAATTAAAGTTAAAAATCTACCAGTTTCTACGGATAATGCGGGGGAAAGTTATATAACTCTTCCCCCAAATTATTTTGATTATGTTAGATTAGATGCTTATCTAAGTAAGGACTGCGACAGTTTAAAAGCTAGTAGTACCTCTGTTACGTATTATAAAACTGTTTTCGATTTAAATTTGCCAGATGATACATCATTAACTACGTTTTCCATAAGTGTAACAACTCCTTCTGGTACTACTAGTCTTTTTAATATAAATACTCTTCCTACTGATTACCTTACTAATGATGAATTTAAGAAACAACAATTTTTACTTATAAAAGCTTTACTAATTCAACTTCCCGATACAGTAGAAGGAGTATTCACGTCTCCTGATTTATACTGGGAAAGAGAAGGGTATAATTATAGAAGTGAAGCTTTTACATTAATTACTACTGACGAAGTTAATTATGTAACTGTAGATGTAAATGGTACTGTTACTAATTATAATACTACTAATAGTATTGTATCTGAATACGATAAAAATTCTTTAGGTCTTATAAGTAGTATGAGAATTGTTGATGATGAATTTCAAAGAGATATTATAAATTCTTCTTTATCTAAAAGTACTATACATTCTCCTATATCAGTATTGAGGGAAGGGGTGGCAGTTGTAACACCGCCAAAAAGTGCTATATTAGGTAGGGTGGATTTAGTCTATATTTGTAAACCAACACTAATCGACTTAGTTTTGGGTAGTAATTTGAATGTATCTACAAAGGTCGCAAAAGAGATTGTTAGTAATACAATACGTTTTCTAAAAGCTCTTGTAGATACAAATAATTATCAAGCTTATACACAAGAAAATATATTAATTGAATAAAGTAAATAAATTATGAATCGAATTTTTGTTTTAAAAGACGTGGCTTATGCTGCTAAACAAGGTGGAGGAACTATTGCAGATGCCAATGAAGTTGACCAACTTGATGCTGGTGCATTAGCCTTTTTTACTCCTCAAGGAACTTTGCTTACGAATGCTAACGCTGCTGCAACGATTCCTGATTTAAAGTATGTTCAAGTTGCTGTTGGACGTGCTGATGACCAACAAATGCTAGGTATGGTTCCTAGAGTTGTTAATGATATTAATCTAGCTAATTATAGAGCTTTTACTAAACCAGTTATTACTGTAGGAGCTTTTAGTTTTGGAGCTAGTGATGAAGGTGATGTTTCTGTACAGGTTGCAGATGATTCTTATACTTCTCGTTATAATGTACAAAGTCTTAATGCTTCTGTATATAAAAGATCTTCTGATAGTCTTAGCGATGTTATGCAGAAATTAGAAGATAAATTAAATGTTTCAGGTAGTTTTGTAGTAGCTACTGATCCTGTTGCTGCTGAAGAGATTGCAACTATTACTGTTACTGCTGCGGCTACTGCTGCTGGAACTGCTACAGTAGACCTTGATGGTGTTACTGTTAATTTACCTCTTAGTGATACTGATATAGCTACTAATGCAAATGAAATAGCTGCTACTATTGATGCTCTTCCAGATTGGACTGCAGTAAGTGATGGTGTAGATGAAGTAACTGTAACAAGTGTTGTTGCTGAAAGTAAAACTGATATTGCTAATTATGCTGCTGGAACAGCTACTACCTCTGCTGCCACTCTAGCTACTACTCAACAAGGTGTTGATAGTGCAGGTACTATAGGTATTACTCCTAAAGAAGATGGTGTAGCAATTAGAGTAGCTCTTAGTGGGTTAGCTGAATTAGACCCTATTGTAAATACTACTGCTTTTGTACATGGTATAGGTGGTGGAGCTGATATTCTTCAAATGGAGAAAGATTTTAGTGTAGAAGAAGGTAATGGTAATTATACTGAATATTCTGCTGAGTATTATAGTCGTACTATGGAAGCTTCTGCTTCTGCTAATTATGATTTAATTACAACTGTATGGGAAGGACAACATAGTTCTCCAACTCGTTCACATAATGTAATGAAAAATCGTTTAGCTATTGCTTGTGTTAATGCCGCTGGTAATGGACAAGCCGCTTCAGATGTTTTAAGTATTATGGCTAATATATTTGGTAACGCTTATGATGCTACTGAAGGTTATGAAACTGCTACCGATGACGGTACAGAACATGACGGAGTAAGTGGTAATTAATCTATAAGGGAAACATATATCATAATAAATAAATTTGTTAATAAATTACCCTTACTAATTCTATTGGTAAGGGTTTTTTTAAATCTAGAAAATGGCTATAGTATATACCTTTGATAAAAGTCAAGATCAACATATTTTAGGAGTATCTCAAGATACTAATTTTGAACTATATTACACTTCTGATAATAGTAATAGCTTAGTATGTACTGGTGCAGTACTTAACGGAAGTACTGCTATTATGGAAACTACTAAAGATGGTAAATATAATTTAGTATTAATTGTTACAGGAGAGACTAATGTTGAAATAGAATTTGATGTAATTAAATATTTACAGGATTCCATTATAGAAGACGCAAGACTTCTTATTTGTGGTAAAGAAGGTAAATGTGCAGAAACCTTTGCTAGAAATTGTCTTAAAAAGTCTGCTAGAGAATGTTTAACACATAAATCTGTGTTTGTAAAACTACTGACTTTTCAAACTCTATATATACCTTTATATGGAGCTAACTATTCTCTTATTTTTTGTAACTTCTTAGAAGAAGGAGCAGCAACTTATAATTGTAAACTTCAAACTACTATTAATAATATTCTTAAAGAAGAATGTTTGACAGGTGGGGTTAGAGATGTTAGTAAACTTTTTAATCTTTATCTTTCATTATACTGGGCAGGAATGTATTTTATAGAAGAAAATTTAGCTGGTGATGATACAGATGAACTAGCCTTTATAAAACAAAAGTTCCATTACGATGAAATTGTCGCTTGTATGTGTGGTAGTTGTATTAATATAGAAGATCTTAAACCTTTATTTACTGTGAATCCAACAATAACTGATTTTACATTCTTCCAATTTGATGATGTAAGTTACGATATTAATAATATTGATTTATTAACAGATGCATACTTAGTTCTTAATGGTGCTCCTACTGATGAAGATGAAATGGTAGTAGGTAGAACATTTGTTCTTAGTAATATAGGTAGAATTGGGTTTGTACTTACAAACGTTTTACCTGATAGATATGCTATCTATGATACTTTCAACAATGATATAACTGATACTGTATTTGATAAAGTGTATAATTCAAATACTTTAGTAGAAACATATGTATCTAAAGAACATTATATTACAGGAAATATATTCCTAAAATTTGTCATAAACTAAAAAATAAAAATTCATGCCTTATATAGATTTATTAACAGGAACTAGATTATTAGGTCAGTTTGCTTTAAATCCTAAACAATATTTTCTTACTCTTTCAGATTTACAAGATTTAGGAACTAATGATGTAAATGCGTATAACTATTATGAAGGTTTAATTGCTGTTGTTAACGAAGATAAAAAACAATATATTTGGAGAGAGGAAAACGATGTAGAAGAAAATCGTCTTCTTACTTCTGATTTTACTTATCCTAATGGTACTATCGCAAATGGTATAGATTATAGTAATCGTTCTTTTAATTTCTTTCCTTATAAAGAAGATTATGTAACTTTTGCTGATATTCATGGTGAAAATGGTTTAATTAATGGAGGTATAGTTCATAGAACAGGTCTTACTTATTATGTTTGGGCAACAGGTTATATGGAAAATAGTGAACCTATTTTTGTACCTGTAAATGGTGATGTTACACTTACGGCTGCTCATCCTACCTTAAAACGATGGAATGTATTTGTAATTAATCATAAAAAACCTGCTCAAGGTACTGTTACTTTAACTGCTGGTTCTAGTGGTTCTGTAGATACTCTTTCAGTAGACGGTAATAATCTTTTAACTGCTGTTATTCCTTTTGATACAGATTTAGCTACAACAGCTATAGCAGTAGCAGCTAATATAACTGATAATTTAGCTTCTCCTTATTACGCTTCTGTAAGTGGAGATACTATTAATATTATTTCAAGAAGTGGAGGAATTGCAGATAATGGTTTAGTCGTAGCTGCTACAACTACTTCAATTACTTTTACCGCTTCTAATTTAGCGGGAGGTCTTGATACTCCACAAGAAGGTGTTATAGAAGGTATCCCTGCTGTTAATCCAGATAAACCTGTAGTAAATGTTACTAATCAAGTAGAAGTAGGTGAAAAACTTTTATTAGAAACAGAAACTACACCTGCTGAAGTTACTACTGTACTTATTTGGGATGAAAATGCGGGAGATCCTACCGAATGGAATGTAACAACTTCTCCTATAGGTACTAATTTAGCGGATGCTGTTAATCCTTATAATAATTCGGTTTCTATGCAGATTACTTCTGCATTTGGAGGACTTCGTATAGATACTCCTAGTAACCCTCAAACTTATAATGCTATATCAGGTGTTATTACATTTGGTATGAGAAATTCGGCTGAATGGGATAATAATCAAGCTAGAATACGTTTTGGATTATATGATTCTGCAGGTGCTGTAGCATCTGCTACACTACAAGTTAATAGGAATTCTATAGAAGGTTATGGATTTGACCATACTCAAACAGATGTTTGGCAAAGAGTTACTATTCCTTTGAATGCTATGAATCTTGCTTCTCAACAATTTGATAGAGTTTTTATTAGTTTTGAAGGTACTCCTACTATCAATATAGATTTTATAGAATACCAAACAGGAGCTAATGATAATAATAATGGTGGAGGTGGTACAGGTGTTACTAATTATATAGATTTAAGTGATACTATAGATACTGATTATGTAGGTAAAAATGGTTATATTCCTGCTGTTGTTAGCGAAGCTGGATTACAACTTACTGATCCTGCTACTTTAGTACCTACTCCAGATTTACAAGCTGTTACTGATGTAGGGGCTTTAACTACTAATACTATGACTATTGAAAATAATACAACTAGTTATTTTCAATCTAGGAATGTAGCAGATAGTCAAGGTTTTTATGCTGGTAGTAATGGTAATCTAGGTGGATATTTTGTTGATTCTTATTATGATATTACTGTAAATTCCACAAGTGTATTTTTTGATATAACATCAGGACTAGGAAAAGGTTCTTTTATACAATCTCATGATACTTTAGGAGGAAGATTAGGATTAGCAGATGCTAACTCAGCTTTTAAAGGTATTATAGAACCTGCTACATTAACAGCAGAAAGAACGGTATATATTCCTAATGCAAGTAATACTTTAGCTGTTTCTGTTAATGGAAACTTAGCAGATGTTACTGGAAATATTACACTTCCTGTAGGAGTAGAAACACAAGAAGAAAGCGTACAAGTGTTAGCTAATTCTTCTATATTAGATTTTGTAGGTACAGGGGCAACTGCTACAGATGGAGGTGGTGGAAAAACTACTATTACTATTCCTCAACTTATAATTGAGGATACTACCTCTGAAGTAAATGCTTCTGCTCAAAGACTTAATTTTCTTCCAGGAAATTATGGAGGAATAGTTAGTGGAGGTGGAGATAGAACAAATGTTTCTCTTGCTTGGGAACCAGAATGGGAACAAGCTCAAATGGCTGCTGGAACACCTGCTAATTTTGATACTGTATTAACTAGTACTCAACATATTTGGAGAAACGCTAATGGTGCTAGAACTCTTAACTTAAGAGATGATGTTACAATGTCTGCAAGTTCTGACTGGCAAAATTCTGGTGCTAGTGCTATTATAGATAATCCTACAGGAGGTGATATTACTATTGCAGTTACAGGAAGTGCTATTGTAAATGGGGGAACTTCTAGTATTATAGTTCCTCAAGATACGTTTGTAAAGATATACAAGAGTAACGGTAATAATTATGTTGTTACTTTTATGTCTAAAGAATATTTTGGAGATGTTTATGTACCATATACAGGAGCAACTGCTAATGTTGATTTAGGAGCTTTTAGAATAGATGCAGCTAGTTTTAATGAATTAGAGTTATTTTATAATGTAGCTAATACTTATATAAGCGTAGGAACAGATGCTTTAGGAAGTGCTAGTAATGCAGATCAGGTAGGTATAGGTTTTAGAGCAGGACAAAATTCTTCAGGAGGTCAAACAGTATATATAGGAACTTATGCAGGACAAGAAAATACACAATCTTCGTCTACTTTTATAGGAAGCAGTTCTGGGAGATATAATCAAGGTAATGCTTCTACAGGTATAGGTTTAAGCAGTTTGAATAGTAATACAGGTACTAGTGCAGTAGGGATAGGAACAGATGCAGGAAGAAATAATAGTGGAGATTCAGGAGTATTTATAGGAGTTAATGCAGGTATTCATAATATTGGAAATTTTAATACAATAGTTGGCACTCCTGATGTATCTAATATTTTTTATGATGATTCTGGTTCAGCTCAAAACGTGGCAAATGCAGCTACAGACGTAGATACTGCTCAAAATAGGGTAACTATAACAGCTCATGGATTTGGAAGTATAGGAGATTTTATTAATCTAAGATATAGTACTACTGGTACTCAAATAGGAGGGTTATTTAATAACAATATTTATAAGTTTGAGATAATAGATGCTAATACTATTGAAGCTTATACAAGTAACTTATCTTCAACAGGTACAGATACACATACTTTTACACCCCAATTTAATTATAGTAATATAACTTTATTAGGATATAATGCTATACCAACTGCTAGTAACCAAGTTGTTTTAGGTGATACTAATGTTACTGAAGTATTTAATGACCAAGCTAACTTTGTAGGTCAAAGGTTTAATGGAATGTATGTAAATACTGCTAATAATGCTTCTATTAATCTTAGTTATTTTGATCATAGTGGAACTAATACTAGTTCTTTTTCAACCTCTTTAGGGGATAGTGCTTTAGCAACTTCTACAGGAGGAAGTAACACTGCAATAGGCAGAGATGTTTTAGAAAATAATGGTACAGGAACGCAAAATATAAGTGTTGGTTATCAGTCTGCTCAAAATTTAGTAGGTTCTTATACAACAAGTATAGGTTCAGGGACTTTACAAAATACGGAAAATGCCAATTATACTATAGGAGTAGGGTACACAGCAGGTCAAAATGGCTCTGGAACTTCTAATATTTTTATCGGACAAGCTGCTGGTTTTGAATCTTATAGTAATAGTGGAATATCTATAGGCGCAAGTAGTGGATATAAATCTCATGGTTCTTCTACAATAACAATCGGTACTAATGCAGGGTATTATAATCAAGGTGATGATAACACTATTATAGGGTCAAATGCTTATTTAGATTTTACTGATGATACAGGCAATGCTAAGGATGTAGCAGATGCAACTACAGATATTAACACTACAACTAATGTTATTACTATAACAGGACATGGATTTGGTGTAAGTGGGAATATAAATCTAAAATATACTACTACAGGAACTCCTATAGGAGGTTTAACTTCTGGTAGTATTTATCCTGTAACACTTTTAAATGGTAATAGTTTTGAAATAGTAGGTGGAAATAATCTTAGTTCTAATGGTACAGATACTCATACTTTTACTCCTATGCTTAATGCTTACACAAATGTAACAGTATTAGGGAATGGAGCTGAACCTACTGCAAGTAATCAAGTAATGTTAGGTGACACTGCTGTAACAGAGGTATCTTCTGTAACTGCAAATTTTGTAGGAGCAACCTTTAATGATTTAGAGTTATTTGCACAGATAAGCCAAGATGCAGATAATATTGGAATAGGTGTTAATGCTTTAGAAAGTAATACAGGTAATGATGTAATAGGAATAGGAACTAATTCTTTACAAAATAATACAGGAGGAAGTGTTGTAGCAGTTGGATATGATGCTGGTCAAAATAATACAGGAGCAAATTCTGTAGGAATGGGATACCAAGCTATTGAAAATAATACAGGACAAAATTCTATAGGAGTTGGTTATCATTCTTTACAAAATAATACAGGTACTCAATCTGCAGGTATAGGTTATTATTCTTTAAAATATAATACAGGAGGAAATTCTGTAGGTTTTGGTAAAGATACTTTATTGTATAACAGTGGAAGTAATTGTGTGGGAGTAGGGTTAGCTGCTTTGCAATATAATTCTGAATCTAATAACACTGCTTTAGGTCATAATGCTTTTAATACTTTTAATGATGATACTGGAAATGCCAAAAATGTAGCAGATGCAAGTACTGATGTAGACACTGTATTAAATAGAATTACAATTACAGCTCATGGATTTGGAGCTACTAGTTCTTTTGTTTCCCTTAGATACACGACTACTGGTACTGCGATAGGAGGGTTAACTAATAACCTAATTTATAAATTTGAAATTATTGATGCAAATACTATTGAATATATCTTAGGTTTTGCAACTACAGGGTCAGATACACATACTTTTACTCCTCAATTCAAATATACTAATTCCACTGCTGTAGGAACAAATGCAGAACCAACTGCTAGTAATCAGGTAGTATTAGGTAATTCTAGTGTTACAGAAGTAGTAATGGGTAATGGAGAAATTCTTAACAATATTAAAAGAGTTAAAGTATCTCTTACTGCAACTAATGTAAATAATATAGGTACTACTCCAATAACAGCTATTACAAATCCTGGAACAGGTTTTGTTATAAATGTTATTAGTGCATTTGCTAGTCTTACTTATGGTGCTACAGCTTTTGATAATAACACATTAGATTTAGAAACTAGTGGAGCAGGAGGAACATTATTTACTTGGTCTAGTTTCTTAGATAGTACAGCAGATAATCTTAAAACAGCAGATAGAACTTCTGCAAGTGATGATGATTTAATAGCAAATACTGCTGTAGTATTAACAGGTACAGATAGTGTTGCTACAGGAGATAGTACAGTAGATGTATATATAACATATGAAATAATTGAACTATAATGAGTATTAAAGTAGATATAAACGGTAAAGAAAGTTCTAAAAGAAAATGGGCAAGAATATTAATTATTTCTGGTCTTATAATGTGTTGGTTATCTTATGGTGCTTGGGTTTACGTTGCTATTACCAAAGTTAAAGATTTTCCTGATATACCAATGGAACTTATATATATTCAATTAGGTACTGGATTAGGTGCTTTAGGGTTTACTTCTTTTGAAACCTATAAAGGTAAAAAAATATAATTGCTAAGTTAGAGGGATACTAACTAAAACATGAAACAACCTACAATGAGTGATATAGATAAACGTCTTAGTATTGTAGAAGACAATACTAAGGAAATATTAATGTTATTAAAAAGTAACTCTGATTTTAATACTAAAGGGTTAGTCGAAACTGTTAAAGATACAGAAGAACGAGTACGTATATTAGAACTTGAAAAAGAAGTAGCAGAAGGAAAACTTCGTACTGCTACTGGTATAATAAGTTTTTTTGTTACAACTATTCTTAGTATTCTTTATATATTTATAGGAAATAAATTAAAATAATATGAATAATTTTAATATTATTATAGATTGTGGACATGGTGGTATAGATTCTAATGGAAAATATACTACAGCTCCTAATAAAATGCATAAATTTGATGAAGATTTAATTGCTTATGAAGGTGTATTAAATCGTCAAATAGGAAATAAAATAGGAAGTTTATTAAGAGAATTAGGAATTTGTGTTTATTATACAGTTCATCCTAGTGATCCTCAAGATGTCTCTTTAAAAAATAGAGTTACATTTGCTAATGGTTTTAATCCTAAAGAAACTTTCTTTATTTCTCTTCATAGTAATGCTTCTCCCTCTCATAATGCAAGAGGTTTTGAAATATTTACTTCTGTAGGAGAGACTATAAGTGATATTTTAGCTACTTATGTAGGTGAAGAAATAATAGATGAATTTCCTAATAATAGATTTAGAACAGATTTTAGCGATGGAGATTTAGATAAAGAAAGTCAATTTTATGTACTTCGTAAGACAAAATGCCCTTCTATATTAATAGAAAATTTATTCTTTGATAATATAGATGACTTTAAATTGTTAAGCTCGGAGACCTTTCAAAAACGATTATCGTGGAGAATTTCAAACGGTATTATTAGATTTTTAAAAACAATTCGTTAATTTAGTAGTATGAAAAAATTTATAGTTCTTATAGGTTTAGTTCTTACTTTTAGTAGTTGTGGAGTTACTAAGAAAACTAGTAAACAAAATACTACAACACAAGAGAAGATAGAAACTAAAAAAGATAGCAGTAGTAACTTAGAAACTAATAAAGCTATCAAAGATGAAGCTATAATTTCTATTGCAGAAAGTAATACAGGAGATAAAGATTTTGACGAAGCTGTAGATAAAGCTGTAACTAAAATTTTAAGATCTATTAATTTTCAAAAAAGTTCTGGTGATAATAGTTATAAACTTTATTATGATGAACAATTAAAACAAATAAAAGCACAAGTAGAAATAGCAGCAACTCAAAATAAAGAAGTTAAAACTAATAACGAAACTAAAGAACAATATTCTGTAGTTAGCGAACTTAAAGAAGAGATTAAAAAGATTAAAGTTCCTATTTGGGTATATGCTCTCGTAATATTTTTCTTTAGAAAACAAATAATAGGAATTATAGCAATCTTTTTTCCTGCTGTAAAAGGTATTACTAGTATTCAAGATTTATTAACTCCTCCTAATAAAGATAATTAATGGCTACGTTAAGAACTATATCGGAGAATATTGCTTATTTATTGGGAGACCAATTTAATGAAACTTTAAGAGAAAGTTTAAAACAATCTATTCTACAATATAGAGCATTATTTACAAGACAAGATTTAGAAAGAAACCCTTTAAGCTATACGGATTATTTACAAACATATTGTATTAATCTTATTAAAGTAGATAAATCTCAGTGCCCTAAACTTGCTTTAGGTGAATACGTATTAAGAAGTGAAAACAAAGTCGCCAAGCCTCTTCGTATTAAAGGGAATGGAAGAATTAACTTCTTTTTTGTAGGTTCAGTTACTAGAGACGTTTCTTTTACTTTTGCAACTTCTGCTGAACTTAATTATCTTCATTATTTAGATTTTCAAGATGAAGTTATTTATTATACATATATAAATGATTATTTATATGTTCTTAACAACACTAAACTTTGTAAAATTTTATTAGAATATGTTGTAGCTGATCCTACTTCTATTGAAGATTGTGAAAATCCTGAAATTTTTCCAGATGATATAGAATTTCCTGTACCTGAAGATATGATAGTTAATATTAATAAATATATATTAAGAGATTATAGACAACCTTTAGGAGATGGAGAAGAAGTTAATATAGAACAAGATGCTTGAAATAGAAATTATATATGAACTTTATATAAAAGAAATTAATTATAGAATTAATAATCTTTTACAAGAATTAGATTTATATAATACTAATAAAGAAAATTTTAAAACACTTCTTATTAATAATGAGAAGATTTTAACTTTATATACTAACGTTTCTTTAAATGATATATTAAATTCAAAAGATAAAAATTTTATTTATAAAGTTAAATTTCCTTCTGAAAAACTTTATATTAATGGAAAAGAAATTAATTTTAAAGCTGTTAAACTTTATACAGAAAGGTATTTACATATCAATAATATTTGTAACACTCTTTCAAATAAAATAAATATATTAAAAAAACAAATAATAGATTTTAGTTTATATTTAAAAATTGTTAAAAGTTTTAATACAAAAGTTATAAATGAAATTGTTAACAATAATTACAAGTTTAATATTGTACCTTCTTTTGGTGCTATTAGTGTAATAAAAAATGAAAATCATAGAAAAAGAGTTAATTGGGGAGAAAGTAATAAAAAGAAAAAAGAAATATTAGAAAGAGGAGGTATTCCTTATGTAAAAGCGGATGCTGAATCTATTGAAAATTATCAAGGAGAAGAATGGTTAAGTTATCATCCTCCAATAGATTTCTTTTTACATTGGCACGTAAAATCTAGAATACTTCCTATTTATAATTATTTAAAAGATTATAAATATACACCTGCTAGAGGTACAACTTCTATAGTTACCAAACTTAATACTGTTAAAAGAGATAGACAAAAAGCTTTAAAATTATATACTAGAACTTTATAATATGAATGCATTAGGATTAGTTTCTTATAAAGAAGTAATAGGAGAGTTATTTAGTGATTTCAATATTACTAATACTGATTGGGTAAATAAATCTCAAAGGTTTATTGCTAGAGGATTAGATTTAATGGAAATAGATGGTTTTTATGAAAGAGCTTATTCTTGTAAAACAGTAGAAGAATATAGATGTCCTTTACCATGTGATAAAAAATATTTAATAGCAGTCGTATTACCTGATTGTAATTTTGAAAGAGTTCCTATTACAAAAAGTCTTTCTTTAGGTGTAGAATTTTCAGATGTCAATATTCATAAAATATATAAAAGTACTGTAGAAGGTAATTATTTAAAAACTAACTTTACAGATGAACGTATAGTATTTGTATATTACAGATACCCTTTAAATGAAGAAGGGGAG
>Ga0208794_1000764_pt1 | contig 17809 bp, 37 predicted proteins | sample 32_taG_FD_184106 | JGI IMG/M metagenome (GOLD analysis project Ga0208794, IMG submission 184106) | Marine viral communities from the Gulf of Mexico - 32_GoM_OMZ_CsCl metaG (SPAdes) (version 2) | ecosystem: Environmental > Aquatic > Marine > Oceanic | place: Atlantic Ocean: Gulf of Mexico... | reverse complement strand
CGATTGAGTGCTTCCTACCTCTCAGCTTCTGTTCGTCATCGGTTGAGAAGAAAGCCACCTGTGATCCATTAGCAAAGGTGTAAGTGTTATTGGTTTTGTTGTGGCTCTGTTTCCTGTATAGGTTCATTCCCTGAAGTATCTCAAAGAAGTCAACCATTACGGTATTACGAAGTGCTGGTAGTGTCTTACGTACTATGCTGATTCTTTCGTTAGGGTTCTGTAGACAATGCAATATAAACAACTGACAAAGGGAATATGTCTTACTTGACCTACTCCCTCCCTGATTAATTATAAAGCGTCTCTCCCCTTCTAATGCGTTGAGGTTTGCTTCAAATACTACGGTAGCATCTAAATCAATCTTCATCCTCAAACAATCCCTTTCGCTTGATGTTTACGTTTATCTCTGATATGCTTTGACCGTCTGAAGTAATATCCTGCTTCTCGGTTAGTCCGTTTAGTCTTTGAGTTATACTTGCGTTATATTGTCCTACCATTCCCCCCTCGATTTGATCTCTCCTAATTGCGTCTTTTATACGTGAACAGATAGTGCGATATTCGTCATAAGCTCCATCAGTATTAGCAAAATAATGCTCAATGCTAAAGCCGTTTTCGTGTCCGTAACACCTGAACCCTGCCATAGTTAGTGGCGGTTTGTGGAACTCTGATACTACACCTCTAGGGGTTGCCTTTTGAATCTCTCTTGGTTTAAGGCTTCCTTTGTAGTCTTCGAATAGCTCGTACATCTTCTCTGGTGTTTCTATGTATTTGTGTTTTGCCATATCCTATATTTACTTTGTGTCTTACCTTTCCTTCGTGTAGTACTACTTCTTCTGTCTCGGGCATTATATAGAAGCCTGTTCCCTTAAGTTTTCTTTTTATCTTGTTTATTAGCGTTTCTTGCCAGTTATGGAATGGGTAGGTTTCGTTCATAGCTACCAGTGTTCCGTTTTTAGCGTTCCATAACATATCCTTTCTTGTCATACTGAAGTTGTGTAGGTAGTAGTATGGTTTTATTTTCTCTTCTCCCATAGATAATTTATTACTGCCCATCCTATACAGATAAGGTAGAGTATTGGTAGTATGCTTAGTGCTTCAAACAGTTAGTTTTCTTTTAATTGTGGTTTGTGGTGTTCTAGGAACTCGTCTTCTGTGATCTCCTTAACAAAGAAGCTGTCCTTTTCATCTGTCTGGTAAACTACAATATGAAAGTTATCCATCATTTTGATAGCGTCTACTGTTATACCTGCTATTAGTAAGACTTCTTGATTAGATTCCTTACCATAGTCTGCATAGAAATATCTATTCTGCTCCTTCTCCATTGTCTTGCTTTGGCATATCATCTACTCCCTTGTATTTCTTTGTTCTTTTAGGTGTCTCTTTCTTTGGTTCTAGTATATCGTCATTAATTAAGCCTTGTTTGTAGAAGGCTCTTACTTGACTTGCTTTTAAGTCTCCTAGTCTGTAATTAGTTCCACCTGGTATAAATGGGTCTGTTATGTTAATTACTCTGTTGTGGTATTCCTTTTTAATCTTCATCTTTAAAGTATTCGTTATAGTGTTCTCTGAATTTATCTAGTATTCTTACTCTGTATAAGTTTATAGTGCTTTCAGGTATATCAAAATGGTTGCTTAGTTCAAATATTCTTCTCTTTCCTTTTCTTGTCATTACTTCCCACACTCTAAGATCAACTCTGTCTAACTTACTCTCAAATTCCTTCAAGCACCTCTCTATATCTATTTGGTTAAAATCGGTTTCCGTTTCACAGTCGAAGTAAGACCAATCAAAAAACTCTAATGCCTTGTGTCTTCTTATCTGTTGGTTCGTCATGCTCTTAGGCATCTTCAATTCTAAGTCTATCCAATGTAAAAAGAACCTCGGTATATCGTCTAACTCTTCTAGCTTATCTTCTACATTGCAAACATAAATATATGCCTCTGACAGCATCCTATATTCGCATACGTCTCTATTGTACTTACGTATCTTCTTACGGATAGTGTTTACTAAGTGGTCGTAGTTTATTTCTATGAATCTATCTATGTTCTTTTTCATACCATTTTAGATAGTTCCTCACTTTAGCTATACGAGAATAAGCCGAACACATACAATAAGTGTCTTTGGGTTCGTTGAATCTATTCCAAGCGTCCCTCAGTTTAATAGCTCTGATTTTAGATACGTGCTTCTGACTCCCTAAATGAATATGCTCATAGAGTAACTCAAATAGTTCTATCTCTTCCTCTGTTAGCTGTTCTTCCTTAGCCACGTTTCAATGATTAGTGATCCAAGCGAAGCCAAAGCAGATGTAAAGAAGTCTCCTGTTAAGATAAGACCACCCCAAAAGGTCATACACTGCCAACAGTTAAACGACCCTAACAAGTATAATAGTAGATTGTTCTTTGTCTTTCCTCGTAGGTAGTCAATTAGTATTTGGATAGGTTCAAACTCTACTACAAACCATCCTAGTGCTATAATGTATAAGTATATCATTTTTCTCCTTTTAGTATTTTAAGTAGTAATTCTTTTTCGTGTTCTGAATAATCTAACAGGTGTTCCTTTAGTCTTGTGACGTCTTCCGCTTCGTGCTGAGTAAAGAACCTCTCAAAGTCTATAGAGCCATCGTTAGAGGCTGTCTTGATTACGTCTTCGTATATCCCTCTAATCTTTAAGTCATTGAGCAGGGCGCAAAGTAAACCCGTATAGTATCTATTTAGGTCTTTGGTTTGTTCGTGCTTCATCTGCTGTTCAGGTGTGGGCGTGTAGACTGGTATCTCCCTATCTACATAGACTGTTCTATTATCGTTTCTTCCATCGTAACACGGCATAATTCTTAAATTTTCGTCAATATAATGATTAATTCTTAAGCAACCAAATTTCATCAGCTATTTCTGACTGCCTTTCATCTTCTCTGTGGTGTTGCTCGTAGATAGTTGTTCCTTTTGGTAGCTCCTGTGGTATTATCCACTTCCCCTTGTGTCCTATATGCATTATCTTTTTACCTTGCTTTGTTGCTTCAAGACTTATTACAAGGTCTGCCATACATTGATCTTCTGCTCTGTGAATACCTACAGGATTAAAGTAGTCAGTGCGCCAAGCCATAACACCAGACCCCCCTACATCTAATTCAACTGTTTGCGGGAAGTGGTGCTTACAAGCTAACGCAGTATGTCCGTGATAATAGCTTAGATTTAAGCCCCTCAAAATTCTTCCGTGGTATGTTACTATACATTTGTGTTCTTCGATAGCCTCAATCGTCTTAGAAACGAAATCAGGCGGATAAATTATGTCATCATCGCAGGAGAAGTAATAACAAAAATCTTTTATGACGTTTAGAAAGTAGAACTTTGCGTTATCTGTATAGTCTGTGTTCTTTGAGTTATCATAGACCCATACCTCGCATTTAGTATCTTGGTTCTCTAAGCTCTCTAAGGTCTTTTCTAAATACTCTTCCCTGTCTCCTGTTGTTGCTATTCCTATTATTACTCTCATATCTTACTATAATTAAATTTCTCAAAGTCATCCTTAAAGTGGTGCGCTACCATTTCTATTAAGGTGTCATTGTAGTAGTGTGTATAGTGTTGGTGGTTTGTATGGTTTACTTTCGGTAGTTCTGTTTTATATCCTAACGACTCCCAATAGTCACTAAGTTCTTCAAATCTTCCTATTGAATCTATGCCTTCATTCAAGTAATAGCTCTGCGGGTTTTTTGCTACACTCCAATTATCACAAACCTCTGGTCTATATTCATTAGACGTAACATAAAATACAAAGTCTTCAAACGTCTTGAACTTATAATGAAAATTGATGTTGCCGTATTCATAAAAGCTGACAAGCCTGTCAAATGGGTTGCGAACGATTGAGAACCTGAACGCATTTTTGTAGTCGTTACCCATTAACCTCATAACCTCTGAGCATTTGGAGTGGATCGGCAAAGAGTCATAACCAACAGAAACCCCTCTTTTGTCATATTCTACCCCCTTAATATCGCATAGCTTTTTAGTTATACTCCTTCCTGCTGTCTTTGGTATATGTATAAAAATTATATCCTTGCTTATGAACATAGGTCTGCTATTATATCTGTTCTTACGTTCCTACAGTTGTAACCTAAGTCTGTTAGCCTGTTAACTACTCTGTTTACTTCTTCCCTATCAGATAGCACATTATTCTCAAACATTATAATTGTGGGCTTTATGTTGCAAGTGTCTAAAAAGTCGTTTAGTATTACTGTGTCGTGTCCTTCGGTGTCTATCTTTAGCATCTCAATCTCTGTAACGTTGTACTTATCCAGTATGCTTTTAATTCTAACAACCCTTACACTGTCCTTCCTTACTATTGTCTCGTTTAGATCATTGTCCTTTAGAATAGTTTTAACCGTTGGGTGTATCTCGTTTATTGAGTTGCAACCCCTAACCCAATGAGGAAGGTTGTATTTTTCTATCTCTTGATCTGTTAAGTAGTAAACATCTATACTACCCTCTTTATTGCTTATGGCTACATTCTCTTTGTTACACTTAGGCAGTCTGTCGTAGTAGTATTTTACGGGCTCTATAAATATCCCATCCGATAACCCCGCCTCTGTTCTGAAGTCGCTTGTTCCTATTTCTATTATCATAAAGTGTGTTATTTACTTACTCTTTAATGGGTTTCTTTTCCTCTCTTCAGGGTGCATTTTGCTTTCGTGGTCTCCGTGATAAGCTAAACTCTTTACAGGTTTATACATCTTTACTCTGTAGTTTGTGAACATAGTCGTTAACTGCTGACCTACTCCACTACTCATACCCTCTGTCTTCCATCTACTTGCAGGGGGTTGCTTGATTCTCCATTTAGTTGCTTCGAGTGCTTCACGGTTACAGAAGAAACCACAATCACAAAAACCTATCTCTTCAGTTCCGTTAATAGGTTGCTTACGTTGAAACCTTAACCAGCTTTCGTGCCTACCGTCATTGATTATATTATAGACGTAAGGTTTATCCTTAAACTCTTCGTGTAGTTCCTTGATCCGTTCTATGTCTATGTCTTGAAAGTCTTCGGGCATAAACAAAAAGAAGTCTTCATCTGATTTCTGACAAGCCTTTAACGCTTCATCCCACGTTTGCCAAAAACCCTGTTTCCCTCTGAATGGATGCGTTACTCCATCGTTGTAGATTATCGGAGTGATACCGTGAGAAGCTAAGTGTTCAACTGTAGCGTTTAACATCCTAGGTCTATCGTATGTAAATAGGGTTACTCTCATTTCTTCGGTCTTCTTGATCCTACTGGTAAACGTCTTGCAGTGTCGTAGTTGTTTAGTATGTAGGTTAGGTTTTCTTTTATCATTTTAGCCTGTTCACTTCTTGCAGGGTTCTGTATCTTAGAAACAATCTTCTTATCAGTCTTGACATAGTTGTGAAGGTTATCAATGAATAAAGCACCACCTATTACGATGGCGCAATTATCCTTGCTTAGTAGTGCCGTTACTATTTCGCTAAATGTTAGAATGGTAGATCGTCTTTAGTTTCTGCCTCGGTAGTCGGTACAGCTTGATACTCTGCCTTAGTTACTTTGCCGTCAGTCCAGAATACAAGACCATTCCCACAATAATTCTTAGGGGTCTTAGCTTCTCTTTCTTCTTTGGTTTGTTGCTCCCATACAGAAACATTCTTACCCCATTCGTTTGTTTTGTCATTAATTGCGATAGTAACATTCTTCCAAGTTCCATCGTCTTGTTTGATTCCTACGTTTAATAGTGTTGCCATTTTATTTTATTTTAATTTTAATACTTCATTTAATGCCCAATATTCAGGGTTACCAATAACAGTTGCCAACTCATAAGTCGTAACAAAAATCATAACCAAACATACAATGGATACAATTCCACCTACTACAGTTCCACCAATCGCAGTGTCCATCCATTTATAACTATCGTATTTGTTCTTGTCTTCTCCCACTGGTTTTAATGCCCATCTAATAAACTTGTAGAAGGCATATAGAAGCAACCCGCAAACAATAAGTATTGAAATGTCGTAGAACATAACCACTTTAGTCTGCTTTACGAGTACACCCCACAGATGTTCAACAGTAGTTCCAAGTTTTTGAGCTAATGCTATCAACTCGTTTTCTAAATTCTGACTCATAACTTCATTAGTTTTATATTAGTTCTTAATCTATCTAAGCTACCATCTTCATTGTGGTAGGCTTTGCAAACTTCCCGCAATTTAGTAAAGTTTGTTTTATTATCCAAAAGTTTATCTGCCTTTTTCTGACCTATACCCTTTACTCCTTTGATGTTATCTGAAGTGTCTCCTATTAGTAGCTGTTTAAGTAATAGGTTATAGCCCTCTTGTTTTGTTGTATAGCTCCATCCTTTGTATTCGTATTTAACTTCTTTGGGTTGTGTTTCACTATTCCAGTCTATACATTTGTAACTCTCTTTATGTGTTGCCTTCTTATAATAATCAAAGTGCGCTCCTTCTATCTGCTTTAGGTCTTTGTCTATTGAACAGATAATGTACTCATCCCTTTCAATTACACCGTGCATAGAGTCTATGTTTTTAGATATTCTAACCTCGTCAGAGATAAGGTCATCAGCTTCAAACTCGTCATCGTATTCAACATTATTCCCCTCATCTTCTAACACCTGAATAGTATAATGCTTTAAGAGACTAACCAAATGAGTTAAGGCGTTTACTGGTCGGTTTGCTTTGTAGTTTGGATCAAGCTCCTTCCTGAAGTTCTTCTTACAAGTCGTAAAGAAATATATAACATCTTCTACGTTAAAGCCGTCATCTTCTATATGGTTTACTATTGCTCTTACTTGAGTGTGGAAGTCATCGTATTGATCTTCTAAGTTACTTTCTTTATCCATCCAGTAGTGAGCTACCTTGTATAGAATAGAATCAGCATCCAATAGAATTACTTTGTTACGGTCTTCTAAGAACTTCTCTAAGGCATCCCGCTTCTCTGCTTGGGGTTCACTCAACTTAATGAACCCCTTTAGATATTTTAGTTCGTCTTGTGGTTTCATAGTTGCTTAAGTTGTTCAGGTGTCAAACTGAAATTAGACTTCAAACTATCAGCATCGTAATCACCTTCTTTAATAGCCTTTAGACTTGCTTTAAAGCGTTCGTTACTTAGCTTCGGCTTACCTTGTTTCTTTACTGTCTTACTCGCTTCGTTACCGTCATCGTCTACCGCTTGAAGTGCTAAGAGGCTCTGCAATGTATAACGACGGTAATAGGTAATAGCTCCCCCAAGTTTCTGTGGGTCTGTTATGTTTGGTAGTTCTACCTCACTGCCTACCGTGTCAGCAGTTTCCACATCTATAATTGTACTGCAAACCTTACCATCCAAGATAGGCTGTAATAGAACTAACCCCCACTTATCTAATAAAGGCTCTACAGCTTCCAGTAGATCACTTAGCTCTAAATACTTTGATTTGTAAAAAGGGTTATCACTTTTCTTGGTTAGCTTTCCTATCTCTCGCTTAACCATAGCAATCTTGTAATAGATGTTTTTGTCGTTTAAGGCTTCTAAAGTTTCTGTGAACTTGTCCTCTTCTTTACTTGCCATTATGGCTTTCTTTTGCTTACTCATAATTTAAGTTTTAATTGTTTTGCTAATATAGTAAAAGTTTTTAAAGGGGGGGCTGTTACACCCCCGTTAATACTATCCTTCTCCCCGTGAATCTCTCCACTTGACAAAAGCCCTATCACCCTCTTTTGTTAGCTTACTCCTAACATTAGGGTTTGACCTTTCGCCGTCAATAGTTACTGACCAAGTGAACGTCCCTTTGCGTTCAGCTCCTGTGAACGGATCAAACGCCTCTACAATATGTGGGGTTATCACCGCCCTACGACCGTCTGCCGTAGTTAATACCAAATCTCTCATAGTTTAAGTATGGGTTATGTTAAAGAACTCTTGTGCCTCTTGCACATAACAAGTATAAGCATAATGTTGATAACTACCAAATTTTATCCACAATTTTAACATATTTTAACATTTGAAGCCCTTATTTATATTTAGTCTAAATAAGAATAAGCTATTTAGAATCATTCTAAATTATTTCTTCAACTCTTTAACCTTTGCTTTATATTCTTCTATCAGTTGTTTAAGTTCTTCTCTTGTGTAATTTGCTGTTTGTTGGCTCTTTGCTCTTAGCTCTAAGAATCTTTCTTTTCCTATACGCTTTATTAGTTCCTCTCTGTACGGCTCTAAGTTGCCGTGTAAATACTGATTACAATAAACACATTGGGCGTGTACGTTATCTTCGTTAAACGTCACGGCTTTGTGTCCACCACTCGAATAGAAGTGCCCTGCGTCCACCTTTCCCTTTATGTTCTTGCCACAACTTATGCAGTTCTTTCCAACGTCTCTCAGCCTTATATATTCGTTGAATATCTTTTGAGCTTTTTTCATTAGGTCTTGTACCGTTTCGTTTTCTTCGTACCATTCTCTTTTTTGTTTTTCAGCGTCTTTAATTCTTTTGATCCGTACAGCTTCCCAAAAGGCTTCAGTACATTCGTCTTTTAATAGACAGTATCTAAGCTCTCCCATTTGGTTAGGGTACTTCTTCTCGAATAGTTCTTTGCAGTTCTTACAACGTGGCATTAGTTCTGTATTGTTTTACCTCTACCCTCTAACATAAATCTACTGTGCATATCGTATAGATGATCTTTATACACCTTCTCACAGTGCTTTTTTACGTCTGTGGTGCTCCATTGTTTGTTGTTTATGAACTCTTTTCTGTACCAGATTTCTAACATATAGCCGTCGTGGTGCTTCTCTAGTGTTCCTATTCTAAGTCCGTTTCTTGTTATGTAAGCTACAAACTCATTTTGTTTTGGAAATTCTATCATAGTTTAAAATTCGTTTGATGTAATATTAACTAAATTATTTGTTCTTTCAAAGTCTTGCCCTAATGCGTTAGCTCCATTGTTTAGGAATTGAACCCCTTTATGTAGCCTGAAGATTACAGGATCATTTGCAAAGGTAGGCTTTCCACCCGTTTCAGTTTCCTTTACTTTCTTAACGTGTATCTGTGTGTTCATCCATTCGGTAGAGCTTTGAACGTATCTATGAATTACTATAAAGTCATCTGCTCGGTTAACCCACTTACCACCACCTTCAGCATCTGCACTGTTTGGAGGAATCGGCAACCCCTCGTATTCGTGTTCCCTTGGGTGTACCTTTCTTAGTGCTTCTGTACTTGCGTGAGTGCATAAGTAAATAGTGGTCTCTGTTAGCTTAGAATATAGCCTTAGCTTACTTGCTACTTCGTAGTCATATTCGTGTTTGTTTACTCCTCTTGGTGGTAAGAAACTGTTATGCGGATCAATCATTAAACTATCATAGTCCTTATAGTTCGGCATAGTCTTAACCTCTGCCATAAACTCGTCTATGGTGTATAGCTTCTTAGTGGTGTCTACGAAATCAAAGTGATTTTCTATGAAGTCCTTTCCTTCCTGTAGCTCTGCTTCGGTCATACCTACAACCTTCCTACCCATATACAACTCTATCAAGTTTCGCTTTAAGCCATTCACGGTATTCTCTGAACTATAGATTAGGTGTTTAAGGTTGTTTATGGTTGAGTGTGCTAATAGATACCATAGCACCCAGTAAGTCTTACCTACGTTAGCGTGTCCTAAGACAATGTTAAAGGTCGCTCTTTTAAACCGTAGATGGTTATCTAAGGGAATATTCAATCCAAGTCCTTCAGGAATCTGATCCAGTCGGAGTAGCTCTAAGTATTCGTCGTTATCTCTATGATTTACTTTCATCGTCATCCTCTTTAGTATAGTAACCTTTAGCACTTAGTCCTTCACCTCTCCAGTCGTAGGGTATTTCTTTTTTATTTTTTTCTTTTATATCATTATCATTAACACTATCACTTACACTATCATTATCACTATCGGCTTTTTTGGGTTTCTTTGGGTTTCCAATTAACCCACTGGGTTTTTTGGGTCTACCCCCCTTTTTGCCGTTAGCCCTGTTTCGCTCTACGATGTTGTTGTATTTCTCTAAGTCTCTCTTTAGAGCTTGTTTAATAGGTTCAAATGACAAGTCTACAAATGGATTGTCTGTTTCTGGATCAAGGTCGTTAACATATTCTAAGATATGAATAAACAACTCTCCAGCATCTTCTTTTGAAAGTTTCCTAACTGTGTGTATAAGGTCACAGTATAGGACAAATGATTTTTTGTCTTTAGCCATCGCTTTTTTATTTATAAAACACGCTTAAAAAGAAAGAGAGGAAAGGAAGCGTGGAAACCTAATTACAACCTGATCGGGGTTCACCTCTCTAATAAGACGTAAACGTCTACCTAAAGTTGCCTAATACTCACTTGTATTGTCATTAGCTACCATAACTTCAAGCTCCTGCTCTGACAGCTCTTTTTCTTTGATTTGTTCTTCCATTTTTCTTTTTGCTTTGATTGATTTCCATTTTTCGTAAGCCTCTGATTTAGGCTGTGTTTGACCTAAACCCTTACAATAATAATCATTTCTTAGAATACATCGTGCCATTCTTTTCCAAGACGGTGCCCAACACTTAACCTCTAACGAGTGAGGAGCTTCGTCAGGTATTGAGTCGTAACCACGCTGTAACCATCCCGCTATAAATTTCTCGAACCTTTGACGGTAGTTTTCCTGTGTCTTTTTAGGTAGAGACTTTAGAAGGAAGTTGGTGTAGCTCTCCCACGTATGCCCATCTGGCTTGTCTATTGAAGTGTTGCCGTTAATGCTTCCACGCTCTTTAATGTACAATGCTCCACTATTAACACCAGAAACCCTATTGATTAACTTGTACCAAGTATTAGGCTCTAATATGTGATATAACCACAAGCCTTTCTTTTGATCATCTCCATAAGGCTGACATAATCTCTGATCTCCAAACTTAACCCCTGCCCTTGTCATCATATCGTAAATTTTATTATACGGCAAGTCTTTGTTTTTAAGGTGAAATATCCATATATCTTCAGTTCTCCAGTCATAAATCGGGTAAACATTGAATAGGTTTTTATTTAGTTTAGTCGTCCACTTATAACCCTTGTGGGTTAGGTCTTTTTTCTGAGAGGTTATTGCCCTATAACGGTGCAAACTCTCATCCGACCTAATACCAATAAACCCTGCGGTTTTTTTACCTTGTGAATACCACTCTCCAAATATAACCATTAATTCCTCAAACTCCATCTTTGGCACGTAGAAGTCGTACTGGCTTAAATCTGAGGCAAGTTCTGGTTTCTGTCTTACCCATACGTCTCTTCTGTTTTCATCCCAACATACCCACTTAGGTTCAAAATCACTTACTGCATTTCTCAAAAGTAGCTCCCCACAAAACCAATGCAACTCTATTACATCTGAATACATATCAATCATATCTTCAATGTGGTCTATTGTTTGCTTGTACTGCGCTTCAAGGTCTATAATTAAAAGTCCAACCTTTCTGTTTCTTTTTCTTGCCTCCTGACACACTAAATGGGTCATTACGCTTGAATCTTTACCACCAGAGAAACTTATGTATATTCTTTCAAAGTCATCAAAAGTTCGTCTTATCCTGTCTCTTGATGCTTCTAATACTGATATTTCTAATTCTTTTTTCTTGCTCATAACTAATATAATTCAATTTGTCTTCCTGAGTTTTTAGCTTCGTGCATTGTTACTAATGGTCTATTGTTTAAAGATAGCCATTTATTTAGATAGTTTAGTGCGATTTCATCTGCCGTATCTCGTTTTTCTGGGTCAATATCAAACCACGCACTTGAGTACCTTGACGGAACTCCTGACGCATAACATACAGACGCTTGACCCAACCACGCTATTCTGTTCATTGACTTATTAGATAGATAATGCTCACAGCTATTTTTCCAGTTTGTAATAACACCATCGAGAGCCACACTAAATTCATCCTCACTTGATAGTATTCTTCTAAAGATAGCTTCGCATTCTTCGTGATCTTTGCCGTCTAATTTAGTTTCGTAAAACCCAGCAAGGTAGCACTCCCATTCTTCCCAAGTGTGGAATATTCTATCAGGGTCGTTTGTATTTCCTGCTCTGTACTGCTCTATTTCAATGGGTAATAATTTATCGTGAACAGGAATATAGCTTTCGTTTGAATCCTCACTTATCCAAGCCCTTGAGAAATCTTTATCGCTAAATAGATGCTCAAGACCTGAAACTTGACAAAGCCTTAAAACCTCTTCCTCATCCATTCCTAACTGTTTAGAGATTCTACCGTTTGACCAGTTACGGTTTTTAAGCTCAATAACAATCTCACTCATTGCGTCTACCTGATGCTTACCTCTCGCTCTGTTGTGTCTAATCGTTGAGGCTATACGGTCATTCTTTCCGCTTTGCTCTGTTCTAATATCCACTACTGGCAAATAACCCTTAACACGATCTCTAACAACTACAGATTCCTTTCCTACTCTGTTACGGTGGAAACCGTCAATTACCTCGGTCATTCCTTCTTTATCAGGGTTTGACCAAGACACTATCGGCTGAGTATATCCATCATTCATAATAGAAACCTCTAATAGCTCCATTTCTGGCGGGGCTACCTTGTTAGGGTTGTAGTCGTTAGCTACTACATTTTCATTTACTACCCACTTAACGAAGTCTACAGGCTCACTTTTAAAGGGTGAGTGATTGTGTATAAACTCTCTAAGTTCGTTAATGTAGTCAACTGTTGCCTTTAGGTCTAAGCCGTTAAGGTCTTTTTCGATTTGATCTTTTATCGTTTTCATAGTTAAATATAATTATAATATTCCTTTTTTAATATATCCTTGTATCTGGTGTAGCTCTATTAGGCTTTGTGCTTTAAGTATTTCTTCTTTAAGGTTTAACCCTTTTATATCTGTTCCGTGGTTTACTAAAGTTAAGAACCTTGCATTTAGTCTTTTGTAGAGCTTGTCATTTTTTAGGTTGTTAGCTTGTTTGATCCCGTAGATTATAGAGTCGTGTCCTATTGTTGTGGGTGTTCCGTAACCAAGCATAGAAGCTATTACTCTGTATTTAAGTCTCTTCTCTTCTCTTAGATACTTAGCTATGCAAAACTTTTGATAAACTAATTCTCTTTTGTTGCTCTTTATATCAAGCCCGCTCTCTGTTATGTACTCTTGTATTTCTGTTAGTGTCATTTCTTTAGTTGTTTAAATATATGTTCTGCTTTCTCGTTAAAGGAAGCTCCTTTTCCTTCGTCTACTGTGGATTGAATTTTAATCTCCTTCCATTCGTTATCCCATTCGACTTCTTTCGTTACTAACTTGCTTAGTATTCTATTTGCTTTTTCTACCATTTTAATAATAATTTAAAGGTTGATAATACTGCCATTTCTTTAGGTGATAAGATGTATTTAAAAAACATACTTTCAATAAAAAACTCCTCAAACCCGTCTCCGTTACAATCTTCGTGATTGAATAGAAAATAACCTTTCTTTTCTGACTGCTTCAGGTGCATCTTCTCACCGTACTCATTAATATATGTTAACTCTATCATAGCTTTTCTATCTCAATATCTTTAATGTTCTCTGCTTCGTGTTCAATGTCTCTTTTGAGTTGGTCAGATATGCTTAAATCGTCTAAGCTCTCACCGCAGAATTTAATAGAACCAACTTCAACGGCTTCAGGAACTCTGGCAGAATGATAAGACTCACCTATCCAATAACCTTCACAGTGATTTAGTTCTACGTCAAACCAAAGTCTTTCACCTTCCTCGAAGTAGTCTCCATCTACATAAATACTATCCTCTGTTCTGGTAGCTTGTGCCATCTCTGTAGGATCAAAAGAGTTTTCTAGTACAATGTACTTTATCAACCCTCTTCCGTTCTGTTCGTAGCGTACTCTTAAAAGCTCTGCAATATCTCTGCATCTGTGAGTGCTTACGATAGTGTGAGCGTTACTCTTTACGTCTACTTTTAAAATTGTAAATACTGTTTTCATAACCTATTTGTTTTTTTTATTTCTGCTGTGAAGTGTGTCTTTTTTAGCTTGTCATTTACAGACCACACTCCCCAAATCGCATTTTGTTTGTTGGTTGCACTTATATCTTCTATAAACTCCCCCCTGTAAAAAACGCTATACAACTTATAAACTGGCTTCACATCTTTAGATTTTAGAGGGCTTTTACACCCTCTGTTATTTTTCTGTTTATCTCTTTTACTAACTCTTTTCTTTTCTTTGTGTAGAAGTTAAATAGCTCTTTATCATTTTTAACTCTCTCAATCAATTGGTCTAATTCAAATAAATTCATCTTTTTAATTTTAGTGGGTTTCCCCGTTCGCATATTGTAAAGGTACATAAATGTTTATAACTTCCAAACTTTTTCAACAAAATATTTCAATAAAAAAGGGGCAACCTCTCGGAAACCCCCATTGTACCTAACCATTTGAGATAAAAAATTATTTAATTCCGTTGACTAATTTGTATTGTAAATAGTCTTGATAGGTCTTATTATTGATCTTAAAGTATGTATGACAAGCCTTGTTCTTACACTTCATATAATGTTGAATCGTACCCGCTGAAGTCTTATAGGTCTTATTCCAGTTAGGTAGAAAACTACACTCAGGACAGTGAAACTTAGTTTCTCCGTAGTGTTGCTTGTGGGTTGTGTATGGTCTTAGTCTGTGAAATACCTTTTCTAATAATAGTACATCTTGCTCACAATACTTAACCATCTTTTCTAAGGCATCGGGGCAACGTTCTTCTATTACGTCAGTCCATAACTTAAAGCCTCCTGTTTCTAACTTCTTTCCTAAACCTAAGTAACGTGCTATCTCATTCAGCTTATAAGAGTGCAAACCGAATTGAGACTTAGCCAACTTTAAAGTGTCTAAGGTTTTATAGTATGGCTTCATATCTATTCCGTGATATAGTGCCCTTCCTCTTAACTGCTTTAGATCAAACCTGTCTCCATTATGCAATATACTCTCTGAAGCCTCATTGAGTACCTTTATAAACTTCTTTATTAGTTGCTTATCACATTGGTTCTTACTCCACGTTAGAGTATGTACTTCTTTTTCGTGTTCCCACTTATAAGATATACAAATGATTTTAGGATATTCAATTACATTCTCTGGATGAACGTATTGTTTTCCAGGCCTCCAAAGTCCCTGAATCTTTGCGTAAGATGTTTCTATATCCCATATTAAACGCTTCTTAATCATAGCTTAAATTTATTTTAAGTGTTACTTAGTTAGTCGCAAGTATACAAAAAAAGCAAGTATTAACAAAATGAACCACCACCAACTAACACCCTTCCTGTTAGATCGGGCTTCTACCTTCTGAACCTTTGCTTGTTGTTTAATGTACTTAGTCTTGTACTTATACTTCCATTTAGTTTCGTATCTGGTTTGCCATTTAGTCTTAAATTCTACCGTAGGCTCAAAGTAAACCGTATCTCTAATAGTTATTTGCTCTACTACTGTGTCATTTCTCATATAGTAAGCTGTTACCGTATCTGACTTAGTTATATAAAGAGTATCTTTTGGAATTAACACACCTTTGCTTTTTAGCTTCTCTGTGTGCTTTTTAATCTTCTTTTGGTGGTGTTGTACTCCGCACCCATAAAGTGCGTTTAGAATTAACGTGAGGGCTATTAGAATTGATTTCATTGTTTTAGTTTTAGTTCATAATCTTCTATTGCTTCTACTACTGATTTAACTATTCTTTCTTTCCAATCTTCTGTTAACATCTTTCTTACTTCCTCTTCGTTAGTATGGAAGCCTAATTCTAATAATACAGCAGGGTGCTTAGTTCTCTTTAGAATATAGAAGTTAGCTTTTCTAATTCCTCGGTTCTTTGCTATACCGTCAAAGTTACATATTAAAGAGTTGTTTAAAGATAGTGCTAGTGCTTGTGTTCGTTTTGATCCGTTAGTGTATTGAAAGACTCCTATCCCGTTTGCACTATTCCAGTCTCTACCGTTTCCAAAAGCGTCAGAATGAATACTAATTATAATAGCGTCATCTATTTCGTTACAGTGCTGTACCCTTTGAGCTAAACTAATATCTCTCCAAGTGTCAGCAGTCTTTATAACTTCATATCCTTTGGCTTCTAATACTTCAGCTATACGATCAACGTTATCCCTGTTGTTAACGCCCTCATAAAACTCTATATCATCTTTAACCATACGTTTTCCCTTTGTTACGTATTGATTTGTTATAGGGTGTATTCCCCCGTGTCCTGCGTCTAAGATTATTTTCATAAGAATATAGATATTAAAAGTCCAACACACAGACCAACTGAAAACCAATTTAAAGCCAACTGTTTATCTTTTCTGTCTCGTTCGGCAAGTTGTTTGCCAAGTATTCTATTAGCGTTTCTAAGTCCTTCTATCTCTTCTTGTAATTCCATTAGTAATAAATTTCGGGTTTAATAATATAATAACTCTTCTTCGGTTCTGGTTGCTTAACATAGCTTAGAGACTTTGCAATAATAAGAAACAAAACCCCTACCCATACTAAACACCATATAAGACTAAATAGTTTTACTTTCATTATAGATTTGATTTGCTTTCTCTATTGCTTTGGTTCTTGCTTCGTTTCTTGTTTTAAAGTTTGCGTTAGGGTTTCCAAAAGATTGTCCTTTCCACATAATGCTATACCAAAACAAACCGTTTTCAAATGCGTCTACTTGAGCATCTACGTAAAAACCAACCGAATCAAACTATTGCCAGCCGCACAGCAGTCAAATGTGCTCCTTGCGGCTGACAATAAAGTCTACATATACACCGTATTGCATTGAGAGGGGTAATCTATAAAACCACTTAGTTATTGATGCTGTAACATCTAAGCACTCTTCTTTAACTACTTCGTAAGCATTGTCTGAATCAAGTAGAAACCACTTTTCAAAGTCTTGTTTGCATTGTCCAGAAAGTATTTCTGTTAAGTTCATAGTTTAATTTTTAAACGGTAGGAGTTAAGAACTTTTCCTAACTCCTGATCCGTGGATAATTAGTTGAAAGCCATTATTAAATTAATAGTTCAGTACAAGTATAAGAATAAAAAACGGAGTAGCCAAAAGACCACCCCGCCAAACATTAAATTAAACTATGAATTGAAAGCAAATATAAGCAAAATATATTACTTATCAATACCTATCAAAGAATCTTTTGAACGAAGGAAAGTTAAGCCCCATCCAAAAACAATTACGCACTCTTCCATAGGTTTGCTAAAAGAGTACAATACAAGAGAAGCAACACACATAGAAGCCCCTATAATAGTTGTTATTAGTCCGTCTTTAAATAATCTATTCATCTTCATTTGTTTTTAAGGTTTTTAATATCTTCTTTAATCTCTGACAGGATAGCCAAAAGATTATTATAGCTTGTGTTTCTCATTTCGCTTTCGTGTTCAATACGGATATTAAGGCTGTCGATTGCCCCTTTGTTTTCTCCCGTTTCCTTAGTGTTCTGTCTAACGTCATTATGTAGCACCTTAACGAAGTAACCCATCACCGCAACTACAGCACCGATAACTAATTCTCCTATCTCTGTTCCTGTCATACCGTGTAGCATTTAGATTTCGTATTTTGTTAGCTCGTTAGTTACCCACGCTGTAACCTCGTCAATAGTTACACTGTTAGGAAAGTCTGTTCTCATTAGCTGAACCTCAAAAGATACTGCGTTTGCTTGTGGGTTTCCTAATGATAAACCAACGTTAACCCATCCCGTACCGTCTGAATCTACGTAGTAACTGTTTACACTTATTGCAGGGGCTTTGATCTCTAACCCTGCGTTGATATTTTGAAATTTGTAATTTGCCATAATATTAGTTTTTATACTCCGAGTTCTGCGTAAGTAAACCACCTACACGAAATATATCTGTAATTCAATCCGCTTGAT
>Ga0208794_1000762_pt1 | contig 17884 bp, 16 predicted proteins | sample 32_taG_FD_184106 | JGI IMG/M metagenome (GOLD analysis project Ga0208794, IMG submission 184106) | Marine viral communities from the Gulf of Mexico - 32_GoM_OMZ_CsCl metaG (SPAdes) (version 2) | ecosystem: Environmental > Aquatic > Marine > Oceanic | place: Atlantic Ocean: Gulf of Mexico... | reverse complement strand
GCCCGCTTTGCCACATCCTTGGACAGGAATGCATCGAACTTGTCGGCAAGATAGACCAGCATCGAGCCGCTCTCGAACAGCCGGATCGGCTCTTTCGGACCATAGTCCATCATCGCGGGGATCTTTGAGTTCGGATTTACCGACACAAAACCCGACCCGAACTGATCACCCTTGCCGATATTGATCAGATAGGCGTCATATTCAGCGTCATGCCCGGCTGCCAGCAGCTCCTCGAGCATGATCGTGACCTTCTGTCCATTGGGGGTTGCCAATGAATAGAGCTGGATGGGATGCTCGCCGCGCGGAAGCTCCTGGTCATGTGTCGGCCCGGCGATCGGCCTGTTGGTGCTGGCAAAGGCACCCCCGTTCTCCTTGTCCCAGGTCCAGACTTTGGGCGGCACATATTCGCTCATCACTACAACTCTTTCGACAGTGTCCTGAAATTACGGCGCGTGGTCCATCGCCTTTCACCGATATAAGCATAGATCACGCCGAGCGTAACCCTCCCCACCGCAGAACTTGCCAGCCCAAGCGCCCACAGCTACTGCTCGCCCATGAACACGCCCCCATTTGATATTTTCCTGGTCGCCACCCCCGGTCTCGAAGCCCCGCTCGCCGATGAAGCACGCGCAACTGGCTTCATCGATGCGAAAATCATCGATGGCGGGGTGACCTTTCCCGGCTCCTGGCCCGATGTCTGGCGTGCCAATCTGATGCTGCGCGGCGCCACCCGCGTTCTGGCACGCATCGCCTCCTTCCGCGGCATGCATCTGGCCCAGCTCGACAAGCGCGCGCGCAAGCTTCCCTGGTCCGAGCTCCTCCGTCCCGATGTGCCCGTCCATGTCGAGGCCAGTTGCAAGCGCTCGCGCATCTATCATGCCGGCGCTGCGGCCCAGCGGGTCGCCACCGCCATCCGCGAGGAATTGGGCGCGCCCATTGCTGAGGATGCCGTGCTCCGCATCATGGTCCGCATCGAGGACGACCTCGTGACCATCAGCATCGACACTTCCGGCGAGTCCCTGCACAAGCGCGGTTTCAAGGAAGGCGTCGCCAAGGCACCGATGCGCGAAACCATGGCCGCGATGTTCCTCGCACAATGCGGCTATACTGGCGCCGAACCAGTGCTCGACCCCATGTGCGGCTCGGGCACCTTCGTCATCGAGGCCGCCGAAATCGCCCTTGGCTTGCAGCCCGGACGCGGCCGAAACTTCGCCTTCGAACAGCTTCCCGGTTTTAACGCCAAAGCCTGGGCAGAGCTGCGCACACCTGCCGCCCCGACCCCGACCACGATGCGCTTCCTTGGCTTCGACCGCGATCCCGGCGCCATCCGCATGGCATCGGAAAACGCTGCCCGTGCCGGTGTTTCGAACTGCACCGGTTTCGCCCAGCAATCCATCGAAGACCTGACCCCGCCCGAGGGTCCGCCGGGCCTCGTGATCGTTAATCCACCTTATGGCACCCGCGTGGGCGAAAAAGGCCCGCTCATCGGGCTGCACCGTACCCTCGGCAAGGTTCTCAAGACGCGCTTTTCCGGCTGGCGCGTCGGCATCGTCACGGCCGACCGGCAATTGGCGCAGGCGACCGGCCTCGGCTTTGACCCGCCAATGCCACCTGTCCTGCACGGCGGCATCCGCGTCGGGCTTTATCGGTCCAGGCTGTAGAATTCCAGACGAACGCGATGCGTCCCTCCCCCTGTCAGGGTGAGGCTAGGCGGGGGTCGCGTCCCCCTAAGCCGCGCGCTCCCCCTCAGAACCCGCCACGTTTTCAAGCCGCACAAAGCCACGCTGCAACGCTGCAAACACTTCCGGGTCGAGCCCGGCACCCACTTCCTTTTCCATGATTTCGAACGCCGCCGACACCGGCATCGCCTTGCGATAGGGCCGGTCCGCCGTCAGCGCGTCGAAAATATCGGCCACGGTGACAATGCGGGTGTCCAGATCGATTGCGTCAGCCTTGATGCCATGCGGATAGCCCCGGCCATTGAGCTTTTCGTGGTGGTCCCCGGCAATCCGCGCCATGTCGTGGAATGCTGCTATCTTGGACAGGATTACCCGCCCCAGCTCGGGGTGCCGTTTGATTTCGGCCCACTCCTCATCATCCGGCTTGCCGTTCTTGTCGAGCACGCTGTTGGAAACGCCCAGCTTGCCGATATCGTGCAGCAACGCCGCGCGCTTGAGCCAGCGCCGCCGCTCGGGCGCATAGCCCATTTCCTCCGCGATCAGGTCGGTGAACAGGGCCACGCGATCGCTATGGCCGGCCGTAAACGGGCTTTTGGCGTCGACCACCTGCGCAAAGCCGGCCGCGATGTCGTCCAGATAGTCCTCATCCACCGCCCGCGTCAGCGCCCGCGGCTCGAGCTCCATCACGCGCTCATGCAGGTCATTGCTGAGCATGGCCTGCCAGAACCCGGCATCGTCCTTCATCCCCACCAGCAAGGTCACCAATTGCGGATCGAACCAGCGCCCGGAGCGCTCGGTCACCTCGGCCAATGCCGCCTCGGCTCCGCCGCGCATGAAGAACACGTCCACCACCTGCGCCAGCAATGCAATGCGCGCGAACAGCGAAATCTCTTCGCCTTCCAGTTTCACCGGCTGCCCGCTGCCGTCCCAGTGCTCGTCGAGATCGAGAATGCCCTGCGCCACGGCCTCGGAAAACCGCATCGACCGGGCGATCACCGCGCCCCGCTGGCATCGCGTCTCGATCAGTTCCTTGGAAATTTCCCCGCCATTGCGCGCAATATGCACCAGCGTCTGCAGCCGCTCGACAAAGCCTGACTTGCGGCCGGTATTGGCAATCAGAAAGCGCAGGATTTCAGGCAGCTTGGTGTCGACCACCTTGTAGTTGCCTTTGAAACTCAGATCATCGGCCAGATAGAGCTGGCAGATCCGCGCCGCATTGGAGCTGCAGCCGATATCCTTGAGCAGGATAGTATAATAGAGATCGGACAATTCGGCCTGGCTCAGGCCCAAACCCATGCCGACATGCATCCCGATCCAGCAGCACCGCAGGCTGTGGCCAACAGGCTGCCCCTCGGTGATATCGAGCGCATAGCTGAGCGCCCCAACCACTTCGGACAGGTACACAACATCGCGTTCGGCCACGGCACTCCCCTTTCGTGCCGTCCAGCCTATGGGCAAATCCTTAAGGTAATACCCAGATCCGATGTCCGCCGTCCGCCGCCATTCCAGACAATTTAAACCAAATGCTAACCATGTGATCAGCTATGCGGCGGCCGCATGCAACGATCCACCGCGCTGGCGCTTCCCTTCACATGTACATTTCGTAACCGCGTATGGAGGCATACCTAATGCCCACTGACTTGCGCATACTGATCGTTGAAGACCAGCCGCTCCTGCTGTTGGACCTGGCCGACCAATTGGTCGATTTCGGCCACCACGCCGTGACGGCTGGCACCGCCCGCACGGCTGCGCGTCTGATCGACACCAATATCGATGCCCTCGTGACCGATATAGAACTTGGTGACGGTCCGGACGGGCTGGCCCTGGCGCGCCTTGCGGCCAAAGCCCACCCTGGCCTGCCGATCGTCGTGGTTTCGGGCGGGGTCCGGCCCACCCATGCCCAGTTGCCCCCTGGCGCACAGTTTCTGCCCAAGCCTTACCGGGTCAGCGATATCCTAGCCGCAATCGACACGCAAAAGGCTGCCCACGCCGCCTGATACCGCTCCACCGTCACAGGGTTGTGCAAACCGCCTGCTAAAGAGCACGTCTTGACGTGCAATCAGCGGCCCCGATGGACATCTTCAACGATCTCGTCCTGCCCCTTGCCACCTCGCCCTGGGTCTATTTGATCGCCCTTGGCTTGGTTGTGCTTGATGGCGTATTTCCGGTCTTCCCCAGTGAAGTGGTTGTGGTCGGTCTGGCTGCCCTTGCGGCCTCAAGTGCCGTACCCGACATCCTGTTGCTGCTTCTCACGGCTTCTTTGGGTGCCATCATTGGCGACACCCTGACTTACACGCTGGGCCGGCTGATCGGAATCCGCCGTCTCCAACAGACCCGGTTTCGCCCCCTGGCCCGCCTGCTGCGCTGGGCCAGCCGACGCATGGGCCCGCGCGCAGGCATGGTGGTCCTGACAGCCCGTTTCATTCCCTTTGCGCGCCTGGCGATCAATCTGACCGCCGGCAGCACCGGTTTTGCTTATCGCAGGTTTGCCCCCTTCTGCCTCGTCGCCGGAGCAGCCTGGGCCGCCTATAATGTCGCCATGGGCTATATCGCGGGTCAGTGGTTTGCCAGCCAGCCCCTGCTCGGCATGGCCCTGGCAATCGGCTTGGCCGTCCTTATCGGACTTGCCCTCGACTTCATGGCCGCCCGCTTGCGCAACAGGCGACGGCCAATGCCCTGACCATCACTTCTGGGGAACGGGCCTGCGTCCCATACGTTGATCCTGCATACCAATTCTCATGGAACAGGAGACGACAAATGGACTGGAATCGCATTGAAGGCAGCTGGAAGCAGTTCTCTGGCAAGGCCAAGGAACAATGGGGCAAGCTGACAGACGACGACATGTCCCAGATCAATGGCAATCGTGAGCAGCTCGAAGGCAAGCTTCAGGAACGCTACGGCAAGACTAAGGAAGAAGTCCGCAAGGAAGTGGACGATTGGTCCAGCCAGATGCACTAATCCTGCCGCCACTTCATGAACAAGGCCCGGCGCTTTCGCCGGGCCTTTTCCTTGCCCAAACTACCTGGCCTTGGTCAGCTTCACAATGCTGGACTGGCCGGTGTTCCGGTTCTCGGTGACCGCGTACACAGCGCCATCGGGCCCCACCCGCACATCACGCACCCGGGCGCCGATATCGATATGCCGTTCCTGTGCCACGCGGTCGCCCTCCATATGCAGGACCACCACGGCCTGGGCGACGAGCCCGCCTACCAGGAACGTATCATCCCACTCGGGGAACTCATTGCCCTGGTAATAGGCCATGCCAGAGGGCGCAATTACCGGATCCCAATAGTAAACCGGCTGCTCGGTTTCAGCGCTTTGCGTAATGCCGCCCTCGATCGGCGCGCCGCCATAGGTGACGCCATAGGCCACCTCCGGCCAACCGTAATTGAGACCGGCCTCAGGCAGGTTCAATTCGTCCCCACCGCGAGCGCCATGCTCGACGATCCAGAGCCGGCCGTCATCATCCAGCGTTGCCGACTGCACATTGCGGTGCCCCAGGCTCCAGATTTCCGGCAGTGCGCCGTCATTGCCCTCAATGAACGGATTGCCGTCTACCGGCTCGCCATCAGGCGTAATCCGGAAAATCTTGCCCAGGCCGCTCTGCAATTCCTGGGCCTGGTCGCGGATCGGATCGTCCGAACGCTCGCCTACCGTCACGTAGAGATTGCCATCTTCGGTCGGCACAATGCGCGACCCGAAATGCAGCCGCCCGTCATAGGTCGGCTCTTGCCGGAAGATCACCTCGACATCTTCAAGGCTGGCGCCGCCGCCATCAGCCAGCACCAGCCGGGCCGAGGCCACCGATGTCCCATTGCCGCTCTGCCGCGGTTCGGAATACGAGACATAGATGCGACCCGTCTCTGCGAAATCGGGGGCCAGCGCCACGTCGAGCAGGCCACCCTGCCCTACAGCGTCGACCTCCGGCAGTCCCGCAATGGCCTCGCTCACCTCGCCCTCAGGCGTGATGATATGCAGCACCCCCGACTTTGCCGTCACCAGCATGCGGCCATCGGGCAGGAATTCCATTGCCCACAGATGCGGCAACCCCTCTGCAATGACCTCTTGGGTTACCTCGACCGGGCTCTCCGGCTGCGACGCACGCGTTTGGCCTTCGAAAGCCGGTACTTGATCTGGGGCGTTTGCGGGCCCGGTTTGCACGGGCTCCGCCTGCGCGAATGCCGGTCCGGCCATGAGGCCGGCCGACAAAATTGTTCCGCAGAGCAGACGGGCTGTGAAAGTCATAGGCTTCTCCTGTCGGTTATCGCGTAGATAACCGGCTAAGCCCTGGCGCCGCCAATCGTTGCCCTTGGATCAATCACGAAATGGAATGCGCTATTGCAGCGCATTCTCCAGATCGTCGCAGCGCACCCACCACTGGCTGGGCATGGCCACGTCGCGCAGGCGACCCAGAAATCCCTCATCGATTCCGAAATCGATCAGGCACAAATCCATGCCGTCGGAGCTGAGCTTGCTGATCTCGATCGTGGTGCATTCGTCCGGCCGGATCTCCCCGGCGCTGCCAACGGCCTGTTCGAGTTCCTGCTGGCTGGGGCAGGCGATCGGATCGTCGTCGATGGTTGCGGCTGTCTGCGCAACGGAAGGGCTGACGGCGCATAGGGTAAGCGTGGCAGCGCCCAAGGCGAGCAGGAAATGTCGAGTCATGATGCGGCTCCTTTTCATGGACAGTTAGAACACGCAGTCCGCGCCCGAAGGTTCCCCACCTGGTGGACAAAGCCGGAATTGTTACCCTTTTAGCTGCACGATCTGGATCAGATTGCCGCAAGTGTCGTCGAACACGGCCATATGGATGGTGCCCGCATCCATGGGCTCGACCGTCAACTGCACGCCCTCTGCCTTGAGCCGCGTCACCTCTGCCTGCAACGCTGGGCTTTGGCGTCATCCGGCCGACCATGCTAATATGGAGCCTCGCAATTGCCCGGTTCGGATAGGGACATGGCCGCACACCGCATCTTTTCCACCAGCCTTGCCAGCGTCTATCCGCTCTATGTCGCCAAGGCGGAACGGAAGGGGCGCACCAAAGCCGAGGTGGACGAAATCTTCCGCTGGCTCACTGGCCACGATCAGGCCTCGCTCGACGCCGAGCTGGCTAACCAGACGACATTCAAGGATTTCTTCGCCAATGCCCCGCACATGAACCCCAACCGGTCCCTCATCACCGGCGTCGTCTGCGGCATCCGGGTTGAAACCATCGAAGACCCGCTGATGCAGGAAATCCGCTATCTCGACAAACTGGTGGACGAGCTGGCCAAAGGCAAGAAAATGGAAAAGATCCTGCGCCAGCCCGCGCCATAGCCAGGGCTGCCGCACTGGCCGTTTCACAACGCCGCCAGCATACCTACATATTGGCAAAGCCAGGCTGCGCCGGGCAGCGGCCCTTCATGTCATCGCCAACAGGATAGAGTTCAGTGAGCGTAGCCTTTACCAAGGAAGACAGCGCCGAGACGGCCGCCGAAACCATGCTGCCGGAAAAGCCCATTCCTCCGGGCCCGAACCTCGTGACCGCCGTCGGCCTGGCGCAACTCGAACGCCAACTGGCCGAAGCCACTGCCGCCTACGAAACCGCCCTCGCCATCGAAGATATCAACGAACGCCGCCGCCAGGCGGCCAATCCATATCGCGATCTGCGCTACCTCAACGAACGTCTCCGCACCGCCCAGGTGGTCCCACCGCCTGAGAGCAACGACCTCGTCGCCTTCGGCTCCCGCATAACCATCGAACGCGACGACGGCCGCACCCAGACCTTCACCATCGTCGGCGAAGACCAAGCCGACCCCAAGGCGGGCACGCTGTCGTTCGCGTCACCCCTGGCGCGGGCGCTGATGGGCAAGGGTGTGGGTGACGTGGCGACGCTGGGCGAGGCCGAGGTGGAGATTGTGGGGATTGGGTTAGGGAACACGCGGCGATCCCATACCAACTCCCTAGTTGGATCGGATAGTGCCAAACAGACCAAATCTAGTAAGCATCGCTTCCGGGAGAATCGCGAAGGCTCTCCACAGAACAGCAACGTGCGGAGAACGAATCACCGAGAACTTGGCGACAATTAGGCATTGCTGGACGCTCGGAACTGGAGGGGGATTACTTGGGTGAAGACGTAGAAAAGCCGATCTGGCTGCAAGCCACCCTCAAGGACCTTGAAGGTCTAGAATTGGAACAACCTATCGCCGACTGCGATTCAGCCGAGTGCCATGAACTAGGCCAACTATACAGAAAAGCAGCGCAGGGGCCGCACGAAACGCCAGAGAGTGTTTCTGCCGCAAGGGTTTTTGCAATGTTGTCTGCAGCACTTGAAATGCACTTCAAGCCAAACAACAAAAGTGAGCCCTTCGGCGCGATGGTGATCATGGAAAACCTACGATCGGCCATTCCAGAGGACTTTCGCGGTACTCCTGTCTCAGTACTTGCCTACGCGGCTGAGAATGCAATCAATCCAGTGCTGAAGGCGCGGCTATCTGACCTTTGTTGGCTTCTGGAGCGAAAAAGGCACCAATTAGGTCGTGCCGCCATCGCATCCTATGTTGCAATCGCGGAGGGGCTGGGTTCGGGCGCCCTCAAGGATCGTCTTGACCGCGATGATCCGCTCCTGGGGCTTACAGCACGGGATGTTCTACGACGAGCGTTGTCGATGGGTCGGCCACTCGGCTGGGATAGTGACGAGGTTGTCGCCGCGCGGGAGCTGCTGTCGGCAATAAGGGCACGAGCTGTCACAAGCAGCAATCCGGTACCGGTCCATTGGTTTTTCGAAATGGACTTGGATTTTAGCATATCCGATCCGAGCGTCATCGCGGCGGAAATAGAGGGCTATCTGACAGGGGACGTTCCCGAACCCGGCTCCCATATGATTGTGGAGCTTTGGCGCTTGGCGGCTCGTGGGCATCATTACGCGAAGGACGAAGATGGAAAGAATCGGTGCCGGACAGGTGCCGCTGAAGCGCTGGTTGCCGAGTCCGAGAAACACACTTCCGCGATGCTGGCCTCGCACTGGCTCAGCGAGGCAATTGCCGAATATCATGGCGTGCCGGGGCAGAGAGAACGACGCACCCAACTTCGTCACAAATTAATCGACGTCCAGTCCGGTATTGCAGAGGAAATGTCGTCATTCTCCCACCCCATGGACCTCAGCGAAATCGCGGATCAGGTCAAGGGCCAGCTTGAGGGCGAACGTGATCTCATCGACTTGTTGTTGATCTTTGCAGACCTGGAACGATCCCCCTCGCCGAAAAAGCTCATGGAAGATGCTGTGAAGTCTATCAACGACCATCCGCTTTCTGCCTTGTTCGGTGCGTCATTTCACGACCGCGAAGGAAAAGTGATTCACAAATCCGAGGGTGGAGGTTTCGGTGATGGGGATAGCGGCGATGCTATCCGGGTACAGATCGCTCAGCAGGAGAGCATGCGCAGGGGTATCCACGTTTCAGGACAGGTTCAGGTAGCACGCCAATACATCAACGGGAATTATTACGTCGGAGAAGATACATTTCAGGCTCTTATCCGGCATAGCCCGTTCGTACCGGACGATCTGGTCAACACGTTCAGTCGGGGCTTTGCCCGCTTCTTCGAAGGCGACTGCGTAAGCGCTCTGTATATCCTGACGCCCATGCTGGAAAATTCTCTTCGCCACATTCTGAAACTGAACGGCCATGACGTCACAACATTCGACGACGCCAAGCAGGTACAGGAAGATCGCACCATATCGGCGCTTTTTGAGCAGATGCGTCCAGAATTGGAAGAGGCGTTCGGAGACGCCATTACGGCGGACATTGACAACGTGTTCTTGTCCAAACCGGGACCAAGCCTTCGCCATGCGGTTGCTCATGGCCTTCTGAACGACAGTAGCCCCTACGGTACTGACGCGATGTATGCTTGTTGGCTCATCTTTCGTCTGTGTTGCATTCCTCTCTTCGATCAGCGAGAGCGCATCGTCCTACCGGGATGAAACGCACTGAAGGCAAGCCGAGGCCCCGCGGCTGTTTCCGTTGTACTAACCACCCCCCTTCCCTTCCGCCGACTCTTCCGCTAGACAGCCCGCTTAACCACCATGTCCGGTCTTTTCCCCTGCGGCGCAGTGCTCAACTGCAGCGCGGGTTTTGCACGGACAGGTGTGTCCGGGCGATTCTCCCTGTTGCTCGGATAATCAGTTGAACGAGCAGAGCGAGCCCCGAATGCCAAAGCGTACCGACATCAAATCGATCCTCATCATCGGCGCGGGGCCGATCATTATCGGGCAGGCCTGCGAGTTCGATTATTCAGGCACCCAGGCCTGCAAGGCGCTCAAGGAAGAGGGCTACCGGATCATTCTGGTGAACTCGAACCCGGCCACGATCATGACCGATCCGGACCTGGCCGACGCCACCTATATGGAGCCGATCACCCCCGAAGTCGTCGCCAAGATCATCGAGAAGGAGCGCCCCGACGCGCTGCTCCCCACCATGGGCGGCCAGACCGCGCTCAACTGCGCCCTCTCGCTGCGCAAAATGGGCGTGCTCGACAAGTTCGGCGTGGAGATGATCGGTGCCACCGCCGAGGCCATCGACAAGGCCGAGGATCGCGAACTGTTCCGCGATGCCATGAAGAAGATCGGGCTCGAAACCCCGCGCTCCATGCTCGCCCACAATTCCATCGAAGCCCTGCAGGCGCTCGAGGTCATTGGCCTCCCCGCCATCATCCGCCCCAGCTTTACGCTCGGCGGCACCGGCGGCGGCATTGCCTATAATCGCGAGGAATATCTGGCGATCTGCGAAAGCGGCATCGACGCTTCGCCCACCAATGAAGTCCTGGTCGAGGAATCCGTCCTCGGCTGGAAGGAATACGAGATGGAGGTTGTCCGCGACAAGAACGACAACTGCATCATCATCTGTTCCATCGAGAACATCGACCCGATGGGCGTCCATACCGGCGACTCGATCACCGTCGCCCCGGCCTTGACGCTGACCGACAAGGAATACCAGATCATGCGCGACGCCTCTTTGGCGGTCCTGCGCGAGATCGGTGTGGAAACCGGCGGCTCCAACGTTCAGTTCGGCATCAACCCCAAGGACGGCCGCATGGTCGTCATCGAGATGAACCCGCGCGTCTCGCGTTCCTCGGCGCTGGCCTCCAAGGCCACCGGCTTCCCCATTGCCAAGGTCGCCGCGCGCCTCGCGGTGGGCTACACCCTCGATGAGTTGGAAAACGACATCACCGGCGGCGCCACCCCGGCCAGCTTCGAGCCGACCATCGACTATGTCGTTACCAAGATTCCGCGCTTCGCTTTCGAGAAGTTCCCCGGTTCGGACAATCGCCTCACCACCTCGATGAAATCGGTGGGCGAAGCCATGGCCATTGGCCGTACCTTCCAGGAATCCCTGCAAAAGGCCCTGCGCTCGCTCGAAACCGGCCTTACCGGTCTCAACGAAATCGGCATCCCCGGTCTTGGCGAAGGCGAAGACAAGAACGCCATCAAGGCAGCCCTTGGCACCGGCACGCCGCAGCGTCTGCTGCATGTCGCCGAAGCCATGCGCCTGGGCGTCTCCAATGACGACATTTACGACGCCTGCAAGATCGACCCCTGGTTCCTCGAGCAGATGCGCGGCATTGTCGACATGGAAGCCAAGGTCAAGGAATTCGGCCTGCCCCAGGACGCCGCCAGCCTGCGCATGCTCAAATCCATGGGCTTTTCCGACGCCCGCCTGGCGCAATTGGCCAATCTCAAGACCTCCGACGTCCGCAAGCTCCGCCACAGCCTCGAAGTGCGCCCGGCCTATAAGCGCATCGACACATCCGCGGCAGAATTCGCTTCGCCCACCGCCTATATGTATTCGACCTATGAAACCCCCTTTGCCGGCAAGGTCGAGGACGAATCCCGCCCCACCGACCGCAAGAAGGTGGTCATCCTCGGCGGCGGTCCAAACCGTATCGGCCAGGGCATCGAGTTCGACTATTGCTGCTGCCATGCCGCCTTCGCGCTGGCCGATGCCGGCTACGAGACCATCATGGTCAATTGCAATCCCGAAACCGTCTCGACCGACTATGACACCTCCGACCGGCTCTATTTCGAGCCGCTGACCGAGGAAGACGTCATCGAAATCCTGCTCACCGAAAAGCAGAACGGCACCCTGCACGGCGTCATCGTCCAGTTCGGCGGTCAGACCCCGCTCAACCTCGCCGAAGCTGTCGCCAAGGCCGGGGTCCCGATCCTGGGCACCCAGCCCGAAGCCATCGATCTGGCTGAAGACCGCGACCTGTTCATGAAGCTCTTGAACAAGCTCGAACTGACCCAGCCCAAGAACGGCATCGCCTATAGCCTGGAACAGGCCCGTCTCGTGGCCGAGCGTCTGGGCTATCCGCTGGTCATCCGCCCGTCCTACGTGCTGGGCGGCCGCGCCATGGCCATCGTCCATTCGGCCAAGGAATTCGAAAGCTATGTGCAGGACACGCTGACCGGCCTCGTCCCGCCCGATATTCTGCAGCGCTATCCCAACGACAAGACCGGCCAGATCAACTCGGTGCTCTCGGACAACCCGCTGCTGTTCGACGCCTATCTTTCCGGCGCCACCGAAATCGACGTCGATTGCCTCTGCGATGGCAAGGATGTCTTCGTGGCCGGGATCATGGAGCACATCGAGGAAGCCGGCATCCATTCCGGCGACTCGGCCTGTTCCCTGCCTCCGCGCAGCCTGCCGCCGGAAATCATCGACGAGCTCAAGCGCCAGACCCGCGAGCTGGCCTTCGCGCTCAAGGTGGGTGGCCTGATGAACGTGCAGTTCGCCTATAAGGACGACACGATCTACCTCATCGAGGTCAATCCGCGCGCTTCGCGCACCGTGCCCTTCGTCGCCAAGGTTATCGGTGAGCCCATCGCCAAGATAGCCAGCCGCATCATGGCCGGCGAGAGCCTCGCCAGCTTCAACCTGGTGGAAAAGACGCTCAAGCACATCGCGGTCAAGGAAGCCGTCTTCCCGTTCAACCGCTTCCCCGGCGTCGACACCGTGCTCGGTCCGGAAATGAAGTCAACCGGCGAGGTCATCGGCCTCGATACCGACTTCGCAGTAGCGTTCGCCAAGTCGCAAATGGGTGCTGGTCAAAAGGTCCCCACCTCTGGCAAGGCCTTCATCTCGGTGCGCGACAGCGACAAGCCCGACATTGTCGACATGGCCCGCCACCTGGTCGAAGCCGGTTTCGAAATCCTCGCCACCGGCGGCACCCAGCGCTACCTGGTCGACAACAACGTCCCGGCCACCAAGATCAACAAGGTGCTCGAAGGTCGCCCGCACATTGTCGACTCCATGAAGAATGGCGGGGTGCAGCTGGTCATCAACACCACCGATGGCCTCAAATCCATCTCCGACAGCCGCGACATCCGCCGCACTGCCCTCTATGCCAAGATCCCCTATTACACCACCATCGACGGCGCCCTCGCCGCGGTGGAGGGGATCGTCGCCCTCAAGCAGGGCGGCCTGCAGGTCCGCGCCCTCCAGGACTATTTCGCGGCTTGACCATTCCGGCCCCTTCCTTTCCGGGAGGGGGCCACCCGCTTTCAGGCCCACCTCATCCCATATGCCTGACGTCCGGAATGTGCTAGCAACGCAAGGCACGTGGATGGAGCATATGGATGCGCCTTGTTCTTTCCCTTTCTTGCCTTTTGGTGTCTGCGGCCGCAGTGGCAGCCCAGCCCGAGCCGTTCAATCCTTATAGTGCAGCGCTCCATGCCATGCCCCTGGCCGAGGCGCGTCCCCTTCTGGAAGCCGCTTATGGTCAGCTGGCCGATGCTGCTCAGACCATGGATCCCGCCTTCACCGCGCCGGGAGTAGCGCTGCTGTCCGCTCAAGACAGCGTCCCACCTGCCGTTTTCCTGTTCTGCGATGACAAGATGGCAGGGGTCATGGCGCCTGTTGACCCTTCCGCAGCGTCGGACATTCTCCTCCCCCTAAGTGGCCCCGGCCAGCCAGCCGCAGAAATCTTTCCGACCCAGTCGGGGATTGTCATCACATTTGAGACCGCCGAAATCTCCCTCGTCTACGAGGGGGTCGGCTCACCCAACAGCCAGGTCGTGCTTATCTATCCTGCACAGGTGTTTCGAACCATGACCTTGAAGCGCCGCTGCACTGACCTCGCGGCGCAGCAAGCTGATTGAACTCGACACGCAATCGCGCAATGAGTCACCGGCCTCCACGATTGGTGGAAACGAAGCTGAAATCGACCATGCCGGGCGGTTCCCCAACCGCCCGGCACACCCAACTCCCGCACGCGCTCAGGCTCTGACGCTGGCGCTGGCGAACGTCGGCAGCCCCAGGCTGAACACCTGTAGCTTCTCGGTTCGCCACAGCAGCAAGGACAAGGCCGCGGTGCGGCAGACCATGGCCGTGGCACTGGCGATGGCCGCACCCAGTCCGCCCAGCACAGGCACAAGCAGCACACCCAGCACTGCCATGATCAGCAGAATGCCCAGACCCACGATCAGCCCCTGGCGCTGCCGTCCCAGGACAATGAGCACTTCGCCTGCCTGACCGGCCATGGCACGCACGATCATGCCCAGGCCCAACACAAGCATCACAGGCTGCCCCGCAAGATAAGCCTCGCCAAACGCCCCCAGCAGCAACGGACTGGCGGCCAGCGCCAGGACGACCGACACGACCGTCGCCCAGAGCGTTAGCCGCGTCGATTGCAATATGCCCCGTTGCAGTTGCGCGCGATCCGCGCTGGCATGGCTCACGGCGAATTGCCGGCCAGCGACCAGCGTCATCGCATAGGCAACAAACCCCGCCAGTGCCAGCGCCCGTGCCGCAGCAAAGTACACGGCCACAATCTCGGGTTCAGACAACAGGCTTAGTACCAGCACGTCGGCGTAGCCAACCAGATCGTCCAGCCCGGACAGAACCAGCAGTGGCAGGGAAGCCGCCAGCCACAAACGGCCCTGCCCACGCGTGACCGGCCCCCTTCCGGACTGAAACGACCTTAGTCGGCGCGTCAGCAGCAACCACATCAGCAAGACGACCACGCCCATGCTACCAATCAGCACGGCACCAACCACTGGCAGGGTAAGGTCAACGCCGGCCGCGGTCAGACCGAGGCACACCAGGCCGATCAGGATGGGGCGCAGGATATAGACCGGTACCGCCGCCAGCCGGAACCAGCCAAAGCTGCGCGCCACGCCTTCGAGATAATATTCAAGTCCCAGGATCGGCAAGCCGAGCAGGATCAGCACCACGGTCAGGTTCGGCCCATCCAGGCCAAGCCAGAACGCCAATGCTGCGGCCAGCAACATCAGTCCAAGCCCGGCGCCGCAGACCGTCTTGAGCCCGAAACGCCAATAGCCTCCGAGCGCTTCATGCCGCGACCGCACTTGGTAGCGCGGCAGGAAGCGCACGCTCGATTCCGCAAAACCCAGCGCAGCAAAGCTGCCCAGCGCCAACATCCAGGTCCATAGCGTTACGAAACCGCCATAGCCATCTTCTGGTAAAAGCCGCGCCAATAGCACCTGCAGGCCAAAGACCAGGCCTGCGCCCAATACCCGAATGACAACGGCCAGTGCGGCGTCACCGGTGGTCGATTGCTGCTCAGACATAAAGCAATATGCACGCGACCGGCCGCAGAAACACAGCGATCCGCTCAACCAGGGCAGGCATGCGCGCATGCAGCCGCTTGAGCGCCGGCCGCACGGCCGGTAACCAGGTGGAGGCGTACAACCGGCCCCGCCACGTCAACGCTCTGGCATGTCCAGAAACCGCAATCGAAGAATTGGTCCAGCTCGCCTTGTAGTTGGCCGGATTGGTCAGCAGGTCATAGCTGCCGACCCCCTGCTCGATCAGCCAGGCAACTGTGAAGTCCATCTGCACCTTGCCGGGCGACAATTGCTGCAGCTCCCAGTCAAAGCCCCCGACAAAGGCATAATAGTGCCCCTGGCGCAGGAAGCCCAATTCCAGCGCCACGACCCGGTCGCCACAGCGCAGCACCGACAGGCACGCCCCCTCCAGCGCGGCCCGATCCCCGGGCAGCGCGGCCAGGAAGTCTTCCAGCCCCCGCATGGCGAAGCCGCTGCTGAACCGCCCCGTTTCGGCCAGCCAGCGGCGCTTCATTTCTGCGCACAGCCGCACCAAGGCGCCGAACTCGGGGTCTCCCGGCCACAATACGCCGAAACTCAGATCACCGAGGCGAGCCAGATGGTTCCGGCGTCGATTGCGGTTGCGCTTCTGCAGCTTGCCCAACTGGGCCACATACGCGTCCGGATGGGCGAAGCTGGACAGGTCGAGCATGGAAGCGACATTGGCGGACCCAGCGATCTGGGGCATATGCCCCACGACCGATTGCAACGCCGACCCGGCCAGCACCGATCGGGTCAGGACGACATCGCAACCCGATTCTTCGGCAGCCTCGCGCAAGGCGCGCCTGACCTGGGCATCGTCCCGGTCTCGCACCAGCACGCCACAATACTGGCTATGGGGCACACCCAGCGTTTCCAATCGTTTGACGCCAGCATTGAAGACAATCATCTGCGGCCAGATCGCGACAACCGTCTCGCCTTGCCACACGGTAACGATATAGGGCCGTACCCCTTCGCCGCAGAACTGGGCCACCCAGTTGCGACACCAGGCAAAGCTTTGGAAATAGCTCATAGGGTCAGCACTTGCAGCTTCCAGGGCCTGCCAGTCCCGGGCAACCGCGTCGATCTCTTCAAGCGATGTGAGCACGCGGCAGGTCAATCGGCCAAATCCGGACATGACGGCTCTCTCCATAGTTCGCACCCAATAGAACATCCGCGCCTGAACATGGAGTTGTTGGACGTGGCAAACGTGGGGTTAAAGGCGCGATCAAAAAGTTCGCTCAGCCTTTGGCGAAAAACTGGTCCACCAATTGCAGCGCGGCTTCGACATCTTCGTCGTCGACATCCAGATGCGTCACCCAGCGCTGTTGCCCGTAGCGGCCAGTAATGCCCACGCCATGCTCACCCAGATATGCGGTGAAGCGCTCGCCCAGATCGGCCACCATATCGACCCACAGGATATTGGTTTCGGGCATGGTCACCCGCAGCGCTTCATGTCGCGCCAGCCCCTCCGCCAGCGCTTTGGCGCGCCGGTGGTCCTCCGCCAGCCGGTCGACATTGTGTTCCAGAGCATAGAGCCCGGCCGCCGCCAGGACACCTGATTGCCTGAGCCCGCCACCCAGCATCTTGCGATGGCGCCGCGCTGTCTCGATAAGGCCGGCACGGCCCACAAGCACTGACCCGACCGGCGCGCCCAGCCCCTTGGAAAGGCAGATCGAGACCGTGTCGAACGGCGCGACAAATTCCTTGATGTCGAGGCCCAGCGCAACACAGGCATTGTAAGCCCTGGCCCCATCCAGATGCAGCCCCAGTCCGTGCTGAAGGGCGATATCGGCAACCGCTGACATGTAGTCGACCGGCAGCACGCGACCACCAAAGGTGTTTTCCAGCGCAATCACCCGCGTCGTGGCAAAGTGGTTGTCGCCCTTCTTGATCGCCCCCTCGATATCGCTTAGCGCCATGGTGCCATCGGCTTGATGCGCGATCGGCTGCGGCTGGATCGACCCCAACACCGCAGCGCCCCCCGCTTCATATTTGTAGCAATGCGCATTCTGTCCGGCGATGAACTCGTCCCCACGCCCGCAATGGCTCATCAGCGCCAAAAGGTTCGACATCGTCCCGGACGGTACGAACAGCGCTGCGTCCTTGCCCAGCATTCCCGCCATGCGCTGCTCCAGCAGGTTGACGGTCGGGTCGTCCCCGAACACATCGTCCCCGACCTCGGCCGCGGCCATCGCCGCCCGCATCCCGGCGCTGGGCTTGGTGACAGTGTCGGATCGAAAATCGTGACGAATGGCATTCATGGCAGGCTCCTGAGCGTTGCCAACCTTCTGCCAAGCCCGCACGCAAATTGCTAGGCCGCGACGTCGCCGCCTTCGACCTCGTCATTGGCCGCGCTGACATCGACCATGGGCTTGCGTGCCACGACCAGAATGCCGGTGATCGGCGCGCCGCGATCGAAGCGCAATACCGCCGTTTCAAAGCGCAGCACCTCAAGTCCCGCTACCACCAGCGCTTCACGCGTCGCCCGGATACCATGGGCGTAACGCAGACTGGGCCGCAGGAATAGCGCCTCCTCCCCCTCATGCGCCTCCAGCGAGAACGCCACCAGCCCGCCCGGACGCATGGCCGGCATCAATGCGGTAAGAACGGGCTGCAAGGCACC
>Ga0208794_1000760_pt1 | contig 17901 bp, 20 predicted proteins | sample 32_taG_FD_184106 | JGI IMG/M metagenome (GOLD analysis project Ga0208794, IMG submission 184106) | Marine viral communities from the Gulf of Mexico - 32_GoM_OMZ_CsCl metaG (SPAdes) (version 2) | ecosystem: Environmental > Aquatic > Marine > Oceanic | place: Atlantic Ocean: Gulf of Mexico... | reverse complement strand
GAACGACTTGCTCCCGCTGGCCTTGGCGCTGCCACCGATGATCGTTCTGGCCCTTGCCTATTCGACCATGCTCGACGCGGTGCTGCTGGGCGATGAACGGGCGACCGCGTTGGGCGTGCCGGTCGCCGTCCTGCGCATCGGGTTTCTTACCGGCGCGGCACTTTTGACCGGGTTGTCGGTGGCGGGTGCCGGGATTGTCGGCTTTATCGGGCTGATCGTGCCGCATATGGCGCGGCTGCTGATCGGGGCGACGCATCGGCGCCTGATCCCGCTGGCGGTGATCCTGGGGGCGCTAGTGCTGGTGGTGGTCGATCTGCTGTGCCGGGTGGTGCTGGCGCCCGAAGAACTGCCGCTGGGCGTCCTGCTGGCGCTGTTCGCCGCGCCGCCCTTTATTGTCATCCTGCGGAGGGTTCGCCGTGGAATCTGATCTCATTCTGTCGGTTGCCGATCTCCGCCTCGACAAGCAGGACAAGGCCTTGCTCGACGGGGTGAGCTTTTCGCTGAGCCCAGGCCGGTTTTATGGCTTGCTGGGGCCCAATGGTGCGGGCAAATCGAGCCTGTTGCGCATTCTCTACCGGGCCGAGCGGGCCTCGGGCGGCAGAGTGCTGCTGGAGGGCCAGGACATCAACACTATTGCGCGGCGCGACTATGCGACCCGGGTGGGCGCGCTCGTGCAGGAACAGGTGAATTTGGCCGGTTTGAGCCTCAAAGAGGTCGTGCGGCTGGGCCTGCTGCCCTTGAAGCTGACTCGGGGTGAAACCGCGGGACGGGTCAGGGCGGCGCTGGGGGAGATCGGGCTGCTGCACCGCGCCGATGACGATTCCGAGTGCCTGTCAGGCGGCGAGCAGCAGCGGGTGTTTTTTGCGCAATTGCTCGCGCTTGACCCCATGCTCTATCTGCTCGATGAGCCGCATAATCACCTCGATCTACATTTCCAGTATCGGCTGCTCGATCGGGTGCGGCAGCGTGGGCGCACGGTGCTGGCCTCCTTCCATGACATCAACCTGGCGTCGCGCTATTGCGACGAGGTGCTACTGCTCGACCATGGCCGGCTGGTGGCGCAGGGGCCAGCAGATGTGGTGCTGACCCGGGAGCGGTTTGCCCAGATCTATCGGGTGGATGGCGCGCTGGACGGTGGTCAGCTGCGAGTTGCAGGGGCAATCTGATCGCTCGCTGAGCTTTATGTTCGCAAGCTTGTCGAAAACGGGCTCTTCTCTGCGTCGTCAGGGTAGGGACGGCATGGCACCGACCAGTCAAAGCAAGGGGACGGAAATGAGGATTGCAGGTTGGGTACTGAGTGTGTTGATCGGGCTGTTTCTGGCCATCGCCTCGGCAGTGCCCAAGTTCATGAGGATCGAGGCGGCGACCAGCGCCATGGAGGTGGTCGGCTGGCCGATGAAATATCTGGTGCTGATCGGGGTGATCGAAGTGGGCTGTGTCATCCTGTTCCTGGTGCCACGAACCGCGCTATTGGGCGCCGTCCTGACAACAGGTCTGCTGGGCGGTTCACTGGCGGCCAATCTGCGGGTCGACAATCCGCTGTTTAGCCACACGCTGTTCTCCATCTATCTCGGGGTCGCAGTCTGGGTAGCGCTGTGGCTGCGCGAAGAGAAGGTGCGTGCGGTGTTTCCGCTGCTGCGGTGAAATGGAGAGGCCGGGCGGGTGCCCGGCCATTGCTTGTCAGCTGATCGCCCAGGTGGCGATGGGCGGGAAGAAGAGGATGGTTCCCAGCACCACCAATTGCAAGGCAATGAATGGCAGCAGCGCGGTATAGATGTGCTTGAGGGTGATCTCCTTTGGCGCGACGCTCTTGAGATAGAAAGCGGCGGGACCAAAGGGCGGGGTCAGGTATGACACCTGCATGTTAACCGCGAACAGGATGCCGAACCAGATTGGATCGTAGCCAAGCTGGATGACGATGGGCACAAAGATCGGCAGGGTAAGCAGGGCAATGCCGATCCAGTCGAGGAACATGCCCAGCACCAGCAGGATCAGCATCATCACCATGATGAGCACCACAGGCGGGGCGTCGAGCCCGAGAATTGCTCCGGAAACGAAGCGGTTGCCACCCATAAGGTTGTAGACGCCGACAAGCACGGCCGCGGCTATGCCGATCCAGATGATCATGCCGCAGGTTTCAAGAGTGTGGACCAGACTGTCCTGCAGCATCTTGAAGGTCATCTCGCGCCGGATCAGCGAGACCAGCAGCACGGCGGAGACACCCAGAGCCGCGGCTTCAGTGATCGAGGCGATGCCGCCATAGATCGAGCCGAGCACCACCAGCACGATAAACAGCGGTGCGGCGACAGATTTGAGGGCGCTGCCGATAGACTCCTGGGCCATCTCCTCCTTGGACATGGGCGGACCCATGTGCGGATTGCGAATGCAGATGAACAGCACATAAGCCACGTAAAATGCCAGCAGCAGCAGGGCCGGGGTGATGGCCGCAACGAACAGGTCGGCGATCGAGACGCTGGCGACCAGGCCGTAGATAATCAGCACGATCGAGGGCGGCATCATGGTTCCGAGCGAACCGCCGGCGCAGACGACGCCGATCGAGAGGCTGCGATCATAGCCCAGGCGCAGCATTTGCGGTAGCGCCAGAATGCCGAGCAGCACGATCTCGCCGCCGATAACCCCGGACATCGCCGCCATGAGGATGGCCACGATCAAGGTCTGCACTGCCACGCCGCCCGGCAGGCGGCCGGCCAGCACCCGCATGCCATTGAACAGGTCCTTGGCGATGCCGGAGCGGTCGAGGATCGCCGCCATGAGAATGAACATCGGGATGGCCACCAGGGAATATTCGGTGATGAACCCGAAGATGCGCGAGGTCACCAGCGGCAGGGAGTTGGTGCCGAACCATCCAAAGGTGAAAAGCAGTGCGACCAGCCCGGTGACCCAGGCGAGCGGCTGGCCGGTCAGCAGCAGCAGGAAGATGCAGCCGACAAGAATGTAGGAGCCGTATTCGATTCCAAGAGCGCTCAAGCCCATCGTTATTTCTCCCCGGCAGGCTTGGCCGGCGTGGACACGTCGCGGCGGATGGCTCCGATCAGATGCAGAAGGGTCTGCACGAACATCAGGACGACGCAGACCAGCACCAGCATCTTGAGCAGGGCGGGGGTGGGCGGATTCCACGAAGTGCCCGTGCCTTCAAGACGGAATTCTCCGCTTGGGGTGTGGGTGGCCTTCCAGGACATGATCCAGCCCGCATAGGCGAGGCCTGCGAAGAAGACCATGGCGATCAGAGAGTTGATGATATCGAGCATGCGCCGCCCCTTGGGGGATACGGCGTCGTAAATCATGCGGACGCGAATATGCTTGTCGCGGGCAAGCGCGATCGGCCCGCCCACAAGGAAGATAGCGGCGATCAGGAAAGTGGTCGTCTCATGCGCCCAGAAGGTGGGGCTATCAAAGACGTAGCGTGAGATAACCTCGAAGACGGTTACGCCAAAAGCGAGGAATATCGCCCAGGCCAGTGCTTTGCTGAGACCGGCTACAGCGCAGTCAAGCGGGGAACGGATCTCGGAATCGCCGCCATCGGCGGCCGCCGGAATGTCGACCTCGTCGGCCATCTGTTCTCTCCTGTGGCGACAAATTAGCGCCCGGCGAAGTTCTCCCCCGGGCGCATTTCTCTTTGCAGATGACCAGCCTAGAGCAGGTTGCGGCCTTCGAGATATTCGATGACGGTGTCGTAGTAGCGCTGGGTCATGTCGCTCTTTTCAGCCCAAGACTGCCACTCGTCCTGAGCGATACGGCGGAACTTGGCGCGTTCGTCAGCCGACCAGTTGATGATCTCGATATCCGGGTTCTGCTTGGCTTCGGCCACTGCCTCGGCGTCCTGCTGGCGCACCGAATAGACATGCTGGAAGATGAACTGGTCGACAGAAGCGCGCAGGATGGCCTTGAGGTCATCGGGCAGCCCGTCCCAGGTTTCCTTGTTCATTGAGATGTCGATCAGCGGCAGCGAGTGGAAGCCGGGATAGAGCGGATAGTTGGCAATGTCGTTCATGCCCTGGCCCTGATTGGCCGCGAACACGGTGTAGTCGGCCGCGTCGATCACGCCCTTGTCCAGCGAGGTGAACACTTCGGAGCCCGGCAGAGCCACGGGAGCAGCACCGGCCTTGGAGAAGATTTCGTAGACCATGCCTTCGGGTGCGCGCAGCTTGAGACCTTGAAGATCCTCGACGCCACGCAGGGGAATGGAGGCCACAAAGGCTTCCGGCTCAGTCGCGGCAGTGCCGATCAACTGTACGCCGTAGGGCTCGACCAGCTCAGCATAGAGATCGTTGCCGCCGCCCGACTTCATGAAGCCGAGCAGTTCGAACGGATCACTCCAGGCGCCCACCAGATTGCCCATCATGGCAAAGGCAGGATCCTTGCCGGCAAAATAGCTCGGGTCGGTCAGATGGCCCTGAAGAATGCCGGCGCCGACGGCTTCAAGCGTATCGGTGTGCGGGACAACAGCGCCAATCGGCAGCAGTTCAATCTCGATGCGACCACCGGATAGCTCGGTGACGCTATCGGCCCATTTCTGCTTGTTGATGAAGCCCGGTTCACCGGCGGTTTCAGAGGTCTGGAACGTCCAGCTATATTCCTGGGCGACAGCGGCGCCGCAGAGCAGCAGGGCCGCGACTGCCGAGGCGGTGGTGCTGACGACAAACTTGGAAAAAGTCACGATGTTCTCCCTTTCGATGCTCGATTTGATTTACGTAACGCAGAAGTGCATCGAAAACTCTTGCGCCGTTCGCTTGCCAGTCTGCACGGATTAGCGAGCCGATCAACCGGTTAAGGCACGGGGGAACTTCACGATACCCTTTGCCCCAAGCAAATGAGCGGCGCGGCGGACGCAGCGCGCCACACAGGGATCAGGGTCGCGCGATATATCGGGATCACAGAAGTGCTTGGCGAGGCCAAGAAAACAGGCGCAGTCTCGCCTGGCTGCGTCTTTCTCGATCTCCAGCAAGGCAGAAGACCTGATAGGTCTAGATCTCGCGGTTGTAGGTGCTGAGCGCCGGCGAGTTGCTCAAGTGCTAGTACAGCCGGATCGAAGAGAGATGCCGACGCAGATATTGGTCAAGCACGGGCTGGCTTTCGGCGATGCGTTCGCAATAGGACTGGAAGAAGCGGTCGCGGCACAGCGCGGCACTGGTCGGGGTGATCACCTGGACCGAGGAAATGCGGTTATCCCAGCCCCAGGTAGCGAGATCTTGAAATACGTCGCCGGTGTCTGCACAGAAGGAGCGGCCGGTGTAATGTGTGCCCTCGTAGAAGCACATCTCTCCGCCGGCCAGGTCTGGCCATTGATTGTCAGGGTCCAGGATGGGCCAATGCGGATCCTTGCCAAAATCAATGGCGGCCTTGCCGGTCCAGCCGCGGCCGCCGGGACCGGCGACATTGCACCAGAGCTTCTGGCAGCGCAGCACCCGGATCTCTTGTTCACCAGCGATCTCGCCAATGACATCATAGGCTGGGCCGGGGCCATCACGCAAAATCAGCGGAGCACGGCTCCAGGCATGGCTGCCATAGTCAGAGGCGGACATGGCAGACAGACTGGGCAGGAGTGAGAAAACGAAGGCAAGTGCAAAGGCCAGTAGCGCGCGCATGGCAATATTCCCCTCTCAAATGCGGTCGAACGTCAGCCTGTCCGGAAGATGCAATAAAGTAAAGCGCCGCCCGTTCAGGGCGGCGCTATTGGGTTCAACCTCGATTTACCGTACCCGGATGGAAGCGATGTAGTCATCATAGTCGCCCAAGGACGACGCGCCCGTGGTGTAGCTGCGGCAGGAGCGGAAGTTGGTGTCGGAACAGACCTGGACTTCGAGGCCGCCGGGATTGTCAAAGGACGAAATGCGGTCCGTCCAGCTACCCAGATTGCGGATCGCCTCGCCCTCTTCCATGCAGAAGCTGTCACCGCGCATGCGGGTGCGATCATAGAAGCACACTTCGTCATAGATGGGCTGCACGACCGGCGGGCGGGGCGGACGGGGCTGGGGATTGTTGCCATTGCCGACACCGATGCTGATCTGCGGGCCATCAGGGCCACCGATGGTGAAGCCGAAGGAAAGGCCGGGATTGGACGGATTGACCGGGCGGCCGCCGGCACTGAGATAGCTGGCCGAGACCCAGCCATCAGGGCCGGGTTTGACAACATAACACCAGGACGACTGGCAGCGCTGCACATCGACCTGCTCGCCGCGGCGCAGCGTATCGACAACGGCATAACCTGTGCCGGGGCCGGACCGGACATTGACATTGCTGGTGGCTGTGCCGGGCGCTGCCTGGGCGGCGGGCAGGAAGACGACGACCGCGGCGGCGGCCACGGCAATACCTGTGGCCATGTTCAGAAGATTTCTGCGGGTCTGACGATGCATGACTTGCTCCCTATGGCTCGGTCTCTCCGGCCCCGGACCTCCGGGACGACGCTTTTCGGCGACCGCGCCAAATTGTTTGTGACTCCAGAAACGAATTCCTGGCGCAAAGAGTTCCGGAGAGGACAGCTGGTCGTCGTTCAGTATCGACTTCCCAAGCGCCACCGGTGCGCCGAGATGCACTTAAGCAAAGCCTCGCTGAACGCAGTCTGAACGGGCTTGGTGCAAATCAATCCGTGCTGATCGGCCGCTTCTGCCCGCTTTCGTCGAGCGAGACATAGACGAAGCGCGCGTCAGTCACCTTGGTGCGGTCATCAAGCCGGTTGCGACGCACCCAAGCCTCAAGACCAACGGTGATGGAGGTGTTGCCGACGCGCTCGATGCTGGCATAGACGCAGAGCACATCCCCCACCTTGACCGGGGCAATGAAGGTCATCGCCTCCACCGCAACAGTGACGACGCGGCCCTTGACCCGCTCGACGGCGGCTATGGCGCCGGCAATGTCCATCTGGCTCATCACCCAGCCGCCGAAAATGTCGCCGGCAGGGTTGGTGTCGGCTGGCATGGCCAGGGTGCGGATGGTCAGGGCGCCGGTGGGCTCTGTCGCGTCGTTCTGCATGGTTCAGGGTCCTTTCACCGGCCAGCGGCCGAACGCTTCTTCCCAATGTTCGCGGCACAGCGAGACATAGTCGGCCTTTTCGGGGGCCACTGTATTGCCGTCGGTCTGCACCCGTCCATTGGCATCGCGGCGTACGACCATGGTCGCCTTGGCGCCGCACCAGCAGATGGTGCGGATTTCGCGCAGAGTATCGGCTATGGCCAGCAGTTCGACCGCGCCGGGGAAGGGGCGGCCGAGAAAGTCGGTGCGCAGCCCATAGCACATCACCGGGATATCAAGCCGGTCAGCCACGCGTGCCAATTGCCAGACATGCTCGCGGGTGAGGCACTGGACTTCGTCGAGAAAGACGCAGTCGATCTTGGATTCAAGCGCATAGTCGTGGATGCGCACATACAGGTCGACATCGTCGTCATAGAGTTCGGCGGGCTCGGAGATGCCGAGGCGGGAGCTGATAAGGCCGGGCTGGCCGCCAGCATAGGCGGCGCAAGTGAACAGCAAGACCCGCATGCCGCGCTCGCGATAGTTATAGGCTGCCTGCAGCAACAAGGTGGACTTGCCGGCATTCATCGCCGCATAGGAAAAATAGAGCTTGGCCATGGTCGCGCCTGAAACGGGGCCTTTGTTGTGGCGCAGGGACGGGGCCGGTGCGAGGCGAAATGCGGCGTGGTCCACAAAAAAAGGCCGCCCTGAGGCGGCCAGGACCGATCTTGTCGGTCGGGAAGGCCGGGGGTTGGCGGTCCGGGCCCTCCGATGCCGGCGCGGCGTTGGTACGCGGGGCCGGCAATCCTGGCCATTGGGGGGAGCCGGGATAAGGCGGACCCTATGGGGTCAAGATGACAAGGCCGTGACGAGGTGACCGTTCCATTGTCGTTGCCAGTACTATTCAGCTTCGGTTCAGGTGACAGAGGCCAGATTTGAAAGCATTGATGTGTTAGAGGATTACCATGCCGAGATTTTCGCGTCTGCTTGCAGCCCTTGTCTTGTCCTGTGCAGCGGCGATACCGGCGTTTGCTTCACCCGCTGGCGTGTGGGAACTGGAGACACGCGACACGCGGTTTGGGCTGGACCTGTGTGGCGACGGCACGCAGCTTTGTGGCGAATTGGTCTGGTTGTCCGACGCCGACTACAACGAGCAGTACAAGCCCTATCTCAATAAGCCCATGGCACAGGCGTTGCGGCCTTCCGGCCCGGGGAAATGGAAGGGCACGCTGCATCTGTTCGGGCATAAGTTGAGCGGCACAATCACCCAGCACAGTGAGAACCACATGACGCTTTCCGGCTGCGCGTTTTTGGTGGTCTGCAAGACCTATCAGATGTATCGGCACACGCCATGAAGCGGGCGGTTCTGGCGAGTTTGTTCGCGCTGATGGCGGTGGCGCCGACCCTGGCCTCGCCGGTCGGGGTGTGGGAGATCGAAATGCGGGATTCGCGCTATGACGTGACCCTGTGCGGTGACGGCACCCAGCTTTGTGCCGAGCTGATCTGGCTAGGCAATGGCGCGGACAGTGCGGAAAATCTTCCCTATCTCAACACCATGCTGATCGACCATGCCGTGCAGACCCGCCCGGGTGAATGGAAGGGCGAGTTGCACATTTATGGGCAGAGCGCGGCCGGGACGATCACCCAGGTGAGCGAAGATCAGATCACGCTCAGAGGGTGCGTAGCCCTTGTGATCTGCAAGAGCTACCAGATGTATCGCTATGGCGAATAGGGAGCTTTAGTTCACCGTTCGGGGGACATGCACCTTGCGGCGAGCCCATAGCGGCGGGATCGCTTCGACCAGCAGGATGGCCGCAAAGATCAACGCCGCGCCGGCATAGCCGATCGGGGGCAGGCGCTCGCCCAGCACCACGGCCGCACCCAATGCTGCAAACAAGCTCTCAGCCGAGAGGATAATGGCGGCATTGGCCGAGGGAACGTGCTGCTGACCGATGGCCTGCAAGGTGAAGCCGACCGCCGTGGAGAGCACGGCCGCATAGGCGATCTCGATCCAACCGGCCGAAATACCGGCCAAGGTCGGGGCTTCGGTGGGCAAGGCGATGGCGCTGGCGGCGATGCCGGCGAAGAGGAAGCTCACCGACGACACGAAGATGGGCAGGCCGGTCATCTTGGCGACGTGGCCGAGCAGCAGCACATGCAACCCCCAGAAGATGGCGCTGGCGATGATAATCCAGTCGCCGGTGTTGAAGCTGTCGAGGCCGCCGCCATTCAGGAAGTAGATGCCGACAAGGGCGAGTGGGACGCCGACGAATACAATGGGATGTGGTCGGGTGCGAAACAGGATGAACCCGAGCAATGGCACGAAGAAGACATAGAGGCCGGTGAGAAAGCCGCCATTGGTGGCGGTGGTCGTGAGCAGGCCAGCCTGCTGCATCCAGGAGCCGAGAAAGAACACCGTGCTCATCGCCATGATGAAGAACCAGTGGGTGCTGGTGAGCTTGACGGCCTTGCGCCGCAGCTCATGCAGGGCCAGGGGCAGGATCAGTAGCCCGCCAATAAGAAAGCGGACACCGGCAAAGGTCAGCGGCCCCATGGCGTCCATTGCCGTTTTCTGGGCGATGAAGGCAAAGCCCCAGAACATGGTGCAGAGCAGAAGCAGGAGGGAGGCGAGGGGGCGGGACATTATTGTGTGTATCTCGTGGATGGATTCCCCCTCACCCGTCTCGCCCTCCGGGCGATCCACCCTCTCCCCGAGGGGGAGAGGAACAAGGGGCACAGTGCTTATTCTTCTCCTCGGCGAGGAGAAGGTGGCGCGTAGCGCCGGATAAGGTTGCCTATTGTAGCTCGGTGTCGAGCGCCGTGATGAGCTGCTGGATCTCTTCAGGCGTGGTGTAGTGCACGAAGGAGAGGCGGAGGACGCCGTGATTGTGCGGGTCGATGCCGAGGGCTTCGAGGAGGCGCACGGCGTAGAAATTGCCGCCCGAGGCCATGACGCCGTGGCGGGCGAGGCGGCGGGCGATGTCGATACCCGGCTCGTTGGCTAGGACGGAAATCGTGGGGGCGCGGATCGCGGGGTCGGCAGGGCCGATCAGGCGGAGGTCGTTGCGGCTGCGCAGATAGTCGAGCAGGGGCGCGGCCAGCGTCACCTCCTGAGCGCGCATGGCGGCATGGGCGCGGCGGAATGGATCGGCGCCCTCGATCGATGCGGGCGCCAGCGCTGCGACCTGTTCGAGATAGTCCACAATGCCGGCGGTGGCGGCGATCTGGGCGTGGTCGGGGCCGGCCGGGGTCAGGCGGTAGCGCAGCTTGGCATCGTTGAAGAAATGCCCCTGATTGGGCAGCGCGCGGGCGAGATCGGGCCGGATGGCCATGACGCCCTGATGCGGACCATAGGTCTTGTAGGCGGAAAAGAAATAGATGTCGGCGCCAAGCGCGGCTAGATCGGGCAGGCCATGGGGCGCATAGCTTACGCCGTCAATAGCGAGGACGGCGCCGACGGCATGGGCGCGGGCGGCGATCTCGGCGACCGGGTTGATGTCACCAACGATGTTGGAACAATGCGGCGCGGCGACCAGCTTGACCTTCTCGTCGAGCAGGGCGTCGAGGCTATCGAGCGAAAGGCGGGCGGTTTCGGGATCGACCTGCCATTCACGCACTTCCATGCCGCGCTCAGCCAGGCGGCGCCAATTGCCGGTATTGGCCTCGTGGTCCTGATTGGTAACGATAATGGCGTCGCCGGGCTTCAGCCAGTCGGCGAAGGCCTTGCCCAGCACATAGGTGTTGGCGGAGCTTGAGGGGCCGATATGGATCCAGTCGGTGGCAACGTTGAGCGCCCGGGCAAGGCGTTCATAGGCGCGGTCCATGGCCTGTCCGGCGGCCTCGGAGGCGGCATAAACGCCATAAGGCTGCACCTTGGTGGCGCGATAATAGTGGTCGAGGATGTCGAGCGTCGCCTGGGCCGTATAGGAGCCCCCCGCGTTTTCGAAGAAAGCCTGGCCATCCAGGCTCGGTTCGGCAAAGGCCGGGAACAGGGCGCGAATACGCGACGGATCGAGGGGAAGAGTGGTCATGATTGCCCGCAACAGATTACACTCTCACTGGTAATCGAGCCGAGGACAAAAGCAAACCCCGGCTGTTGAGAGCCGGGGTTTGGCGGCGCCTGCCATGGCTTGGGGCCTGCAGGAACCGCTGGTCGACCTGCCGACGAAGGAGTGCGACAGGCCGGGTCTGGAGGTCCGGCGCCGGGCCGGCCTTAGCGGTTGCCCGGACCCATGGGGCGCTGGCCACCATGATGACCATCGCGATGGCCGCCCCTGTCGCCCTGCTTGCTCATATGGTTCTGGCGGTCGCCGCGTTCGGGGATGAGGTCTGCCTTCTGCTCGTCGGTCAGGCTGTCAAAGAAAGCTGTAAAGGCGGGCTGAACGGCCTTGAGTGCGTCGAGGCGGGCCGATTCAAGGGCGATGCGGTTGTCAAAGCGCTCCGAGATGTCCGGGCGTTCGGCGGATTCACCTTCGGCCGGCGGAGTCGGGCGCAAACCGTCGGTCGCGGCCTCGAAGGCGGCGGCAGCGGCCAGGGCATCAGTCTTGAGCGCTTCGAGCAAAACGGTCTGCTCATCGGTCATTTCGATGGCATGGCTGAGGCGGACGATGGCAATTTCGATGGCTTCGGCGCCGCGCTCGATATTGATCAGACCCATTCCGCCGCCATGGCGCATGCCGGGGCCGTTGCGGAAGCCGCGCTCAGTGCCGGAGGCGGAATCTGCCGCTTGAGCTTGGGTGGTCGCAGGCGCGGTGGTTTCCTGGGCCGTCGAGGGGGCAATCGCGCCCAGGCCGATGGAGGCGGTCATCAGTGCCACGATGGCGGTAGTGGAAATCGTCTTCATGGTCGTTCATCCTTTGCATGGGATATCGCCGGTAACCGGCACAGATGAGACCATAGGATGGGCCAACTCTTCGCGACCTTGCGGCTGGATGAAGAGATGGAGAGATTGGTAAGGTGGAGGGCCTGGCTTGATCGATTATCTCGTCAATCCGTTTCCGGATACTGAGGCGCTAGACGACTTCTGGCGACGCGCCTGGGGCGTGCCCCCGCCGCGCAATTATGGCCACGTTCTAAGCCGTAGCCTGGCGCATCTTGCGGCAAAGGACGGTGAGCGGCTGGTGGGGTTCGTCAACATCGCCTGGGATGGCGGGCTGCATGCCTTCATTCTCGATACGGCAGTCGATGCGGCCTATCGGCGGCAAGGAATTGCGAGCGAGCTGGTGCGGCTCGCCGCCAAGCTGGCGCGGGATCGCGGCGCCAAATGGCTGCATGTGGATTTCGAGCCGCATCTGGAGGGGTTTTACCGCGCGTGCGGCTTCGGGCCTACGGCGGCCGGGCTGATGGCGTTGAGGTGAGCCCGACGGCCTTGCGCACAAAGGTGCCTATCTCGCTGAACGCCTGACGGGCTTGAGGCAGATCGAGATCGAATTGATATTCGTGCGGCAGGGGTGGCGCCTGATCCGGCGAGAAAAAGAGGCTTGTCACCGGCACGCCAAGATCGGCGAGCCTAGTGGCAAACCTGCGGGCCTGCGGCTCCAACGGATCGGCACTTCCACTGGTGAGATAGGTAGGGGGGAAATTCTCGCCGATGTGTTCCTGAACGGAGGCCATCGCGAACCTTTCGTCTCCCATGAAGTCCTTCATGCCGCTATATGCCCACAAGACCGTGTTGATAAACCAGGCCCATTCTCCCTCGAAATCGATCGATTGGAGGTCAAATGCCCCGGACACCAGCACGACACCTTTGAGTTGGGTGGCCGATATGGCGGGCCTGATCCCGAGCCGTTCTGCATAGTCTGGGTCAGTGGTGAGGAGCGCGACCTGCGCGGCTATCTGCGCGCCGGCGGAGTCTCCCGCCAGAACGATGCGATTTCCGTCCAGACCAAGCTTTTCATCCTGCGCGGAGAGGTGTCCCAGCGCCTGGTTAACCTGCTCTACGGGACGAGGATAATGCGAGCCGAAACCGGTGGAATATTCAACCCCGACAGTAGCGAAACCTTCGGTGGTCAAAATCTGGAGGTAACGCGAGACGCCATCCTTGGTGCCGGCGATCCAGGCGCCGCCATGCACCCAGACGACAACCGGCATGGCTTGCGCCGCGGCAGATGCGCGGTTCAGGTCCATTTGATCGTCGGGCCCCGGGCCATACGCGATATCGGTCTGGGTGATCACGTCGGGCGGAAGATATTTTTCCAGTTTGGCGTCGACTTCTGTTTCGCCACGACTAAACATCCACTGGATAAGGAGGACACCTGGCCAGGGGCTCAGCCTGGCTGCCAACAATACCGTTGTGCCCAGCAGCAGCACGGCGCCAGCAGTCACAAGGAGAGCCCGTCTCATCATGTCAGCGCCGATCAACCGGTCCTTTTCAGCTCGCGATGTATTCGCGTAGGGCCTCGGCCTCGTGCTCGACTTCGGCGATCTTGAGCTTGACCACGTCGCCGATGGAGATAATCCCGACCAGCTTGCCGTTTTCGGCAATTGGCATGTGACGGATGCGCCGCCTGGTCATGGATTCCATGACATCGTCGATGGTGGTGGTGCGCTCGGCGGTGACCACGCCGGTGGTCATGCAATCGGCGATAGAGAGAGACAGGGCCCCAGTGGGGTTCTTGCCCAATTGGCGCACGATGTCGCGCTCGGAGAGAATGCCCACAATCTGCTGATTGTCGTCCGTGATGACGACAGCACCAATATTGTGACTGTTGAGCAGGGCGACGGCGTCGGCCAGTGTGCCCATTGCAGGCAGCGTGTAGACCACAACGCCCTTGGTCTGCAGGATGGTATCGACATGCATGGGGTCAGTCCTCCTGTAAGGGACCTTGAGTTTGAACCTGCCCCGGGCGCTCGGCAATAGTCCCAAAGTCAAAAAAAATGGCCGGCGCGAGGCCGGCCAGTTGGTCGTCAGGGGGAAACAATGTGGCAAAGGCTCATGACGCCGTGTCCGGGGTCGCCCAATCTGGACGACGCGCTGGACGGACGGGGTTTTGAGCCGGCAGGGGGACACGCCAAATAAACCGCGCCACCTCGAAAAGCAGGACCATGACCAACAGCGTCAAAGGCACCATGAAGATCGCAATCTGCGTATCGGGCTGGGCGGCAAAATCGGCAGCCTGGGCGGGCGTGACGCCAATCGCCAGGGCGGTTGTGCTCAGGGCAGCGCCGATAGCGCCAAAAACAGCCACGAGCCTGAAACTTTTACGCCTGGGGGACGTAGATTTGTGCATGGGATCGACGTCTCTTCCTCGCTTCCGATGCTGACAAAAGAGCATCGAAAAGCGGTTCGACTGTGAACCAAAGGGGGGCAACTCGGGACCATTTGAGGGCAGAACTGTGGCAGGCCTGGCCTGTCCGAAGACGGGAGATCGACGATGCGTATTCTCTGGGTTCTTGTCCTGAGCATCCTGCTTATGGTGCCGGCGTCCGCACAGGCGGCGATGGAAGAGCCATGGCGCGCCAGCGTAACCGGCCAGATCGAGGCGCTGCGCAGCGCTGACGGTGAAACGGCACTGTCCTTTGCGGGGGCAGCGTTCCGGGCCAATTATCGAAGCAATCCTCAGCGGTTTGTCGATGATGTGGCACGTTCCGGCTATGGGCCGATCGGTCAATCGCGCTCGCATAGCTTCGGGGCGTCCCGTGAACTCGCCCCCGGTGTGGTGCTGCAGGAGGTCGAGTTCATCGACACCGATGGCCGCGTGTGGGAGGCGATTTATCAGCTCGCCGATGAGCGTGACGAGGGCTGGCGGGTGCAGGGCGTAATGCTGCGCAGCACAACCGGACTTGGCATCTAGCGAAGTTTGAACGCGGGGCTTTTCGCGCCCCGGGGCTTGCACTAAACCCATTGCCGTCCAGCAAAGGAGGCGATGATGGGTTTTCTGTCCGAGGCATTGGGGCGTGTGGCGCCGTCGGCGACAGTGGCGATCAGCCAGAAAGCCCGCGTCATGGCCGCCGAGGGCAAGGATATTATCGCGCTCTCGGCCGGTGAGCCGGATTTCAATACGCCCGAGCACGTGCGCGACGCGGCCAAGCGCGCCATGGACGAGGGCCAGACGCGCTATACCAATGTGGACGGGATTGCCGAGCTCAAGGAAGCGGTGGCAGCCAAGTTCCGGCGCGACAATGGGCTCGACGTGTCGGCGGCGGACTGCTTTGTCAGCTCGGGCGGCAAGCAGATCATCTTCAACGCGCTGATGGCGACGCTTAACCCGGGCGACGAGGTGGTCGTGCCGGTGCCCTATTGGGTGAGCTACCCCGAAATCGTGCGGCTATGCGGGGCCGAGCCGGTGTTTGCGGTGGCCGATGCCTCGACCGGATTCAAGCTCAAGCCCGAAGTGCTGGAAGCGGCGATTTCACCAAAAACCAAGTGGCTGATCCTCAATACGCCGTCCAACCCGACCGGAGCGGCCTATACGGCCGAGGAACTCAAAGGGCTGGCCGAAGTGCTCATGCGGCATCCGCATGTCCACATCCTGACCGACGATATCTATGAAGTGCTGGTCTATGACGGCAGGCAATTCGCCACGATCGCACAGGTGGAGCCAGCGCTGCTAGCCAGGACCCTGACGATGAACGGGGTCTCGAAGTCGCATGCGATGACAGGCTGGCGCATTGGCTATTGTGCCGGGCCGAAGCCAATATTGGCCGCGATGACCAAGCTGCAGAGCCAGTCGACCACCAACGCATCATCGATTTCGCAATGGGCGGCGGTGGAAGCGCTGAACGGGCCGCAGGGATTCCTGGCCGAATGGCGCGATGTGTTCCAGGCGCGGCGCGATCTTGTGGTGGCGGGGCTCAATGCCAATACCGGGCTCGACTGCCTGACACCGGAGGGGGCGTTCTACGTTTTCCCCTCGTGTCAGCGGCTGCTGGGCAAGACCAGTGCCGGCGGCACCAAGCTTGTGACCGACGAGGATTTCGTGCTGGCGCTGCTGGAAGAGACGGGCGTGGCGCTGGTGCATGGCACGGCCTTCGGCTTGCCGGGGCATTTCCGGCTGAGCTATGCGGCGAGCAATGCGGAGCTGAAAGAAGCGATCAAGCGAATCCAGGGATTCTGCGCGGGGATTGCCTGATCCATAGATCTGCCGCTGCCTGAAAACAAAAATGGCCCCGCCCGAGGGGATGGGCGGGACCGTTCGGTCTTTGGCCGGAGCCGCTGACCTTGGAGGAGGCGGGGTCACCACGAACCGCCGCCGTCGAGGGCACTATCTTATGCCGGGCATTGTCGCACAAACGCACAATAGGAAAGGCTGCCATGCAAATTCATGTGGCGATGGCCTGACGGCTGGCCAGCCAGACGGGCAAAAAAAAGAGGCTCCAACCGAAGTTGGAGCCTGATGATAGGGCCGAAGCCAAATCGCAAGTGATGGCCCGGATGCAAGGGAGGAGGATTTGCACCAGACCGGTGGATCGTCGCCGCGGGAGGAGGATGCGGTTTCGATCCGGTGTCGCAAGAAGCGGGTCCGAGGGAGGAGGATACGGAGCGGCTTCACCAGCGACAAACTCAATATAGGTTTTGACCTTTTGGTCAGCAATGCATGTGTCGGCATGACAGCCATGCATTAGGCACAGCGACAATCTGTCCAACAAATAGGCAAACTGACAGGTTGGCGACAGGTTCCGGGTGGCGGTGAAAAAAAAGGGCCCCATCCGAAGATGGAGCCCGATGATCGGCAGAACCGATCCAAAAGTGGGGCAGAGAGCAAGGGAGGAGGAGAATGCCGCTCTGCCATGGACCTTGGATCAAGGGAGGAGGAGATGATCCTTAGTCCGGTATCGCGATGCGGGGTCCGAAGGGAGGAGGAGATCGGAGCGCGCCTCAGCGATGGGTGCTATATGAACTCTACTGATCTGATAGACAATCCCGAAACCGACATGTCAGCCATGCGTTTTTGCGAGGGAAGGTTACGTGCCGGAACAAAAAAGAAAGGCCCCGCTCGAGGGGAGAGCAGGGCCCTAAGGGGGACAGGTCAGGAACCTGTCAGGAGGGAACGCAGCGAGCGCAAGGGAGGGAGGAGAAACACCCGCTGTGATGGGTGGGCATATAGGGGGCGCGGCCCGGCGCGCCAATCCGCCAAAGGTTATGCCAGCCATGCAAACTTTGCATGGCGATGGAAAAAACCCAATAAAATCAGAGGTTGAAGGCCCGGGTGCGGCGCCCTGTCGCGGGGGCGCGCGGTGATTTTCGGCCGAAAATCGAGCGCGATGCCGGATTTTGCAGCAGACGATTGCGCGTTTTTTGACCTTGAGGGGGCGGCAAGGCCGCGCGATCCGGTGCCTCAGGTCGCAGATTCGAACCGGTCTATGGCGTGCTGCAATTCGCCCAGATGCGAGATGCGCATATAGCGCGGTTCTTTGTCTGGCTCTTCGGCATGCTCATAGGACCAGGTAAGATCGTGCGGCACATATGCCGCATAGGCGCCTGCGGCCAGGGCGGGCAGGATATCGGATTTAAGGGAATTGCCGGCCATGATGGTGTGATCCGCGCCCTCGGTGTGGCGCTCGAAGATGCGACGATAGACCGGCTCGGTCTTGTCCGAAACCACCTCTACTGCAGCAAAGTATTCGGCGAGGCTGGAGGCGGCCAACTTGCGCTCCTGATCGAGCAGATCGCCCTTGGTGATCAGGATCAGGCGGTACTTGTGCTGCAACTGTTCCAGAGCGGCGTCGACATAGGGCAAGGTCTCAAGGGGATAGCCGAGCAGTTCGCGACCGGCCGCCAGGATTTCGGCGATAACGGTGCCGGGGACGCGATGCTCGGTGATTTCGAGCGCGGTCTCGACCATAGACAGGGTGAAGCTCTTGGCGCCGAAGCCGTAGAACTGCAGATTGCGGGCGGTGGCCGAAATGAGGCGCTCGGTCAGGTCCGGCGCGTCAGTGTAGTCGCGCAGCAGATCGGCAAAGCGTTGCTCGGTCAGGCGGAAGAACTGCTCG
>Ga0208794_1000759_pt1 | contig 17928 bp, 18 predicted proteins | sample 32_taG_FD_184106 | JGI IMG/M metagenome (GOLD analysis project Ga0208794, IMG submission 184106) | Marine viral communities from the Gulf of Mexico - 32_GoM_OMZ_CsCl metaG (SPAdes) (version 2) | ecosystem: Environmental > Aquatic > Marine > Oceanic | place: Atlantic Ocean: Gulf of Mexico... | reverse complement strand
CTATGATGTGCGGAACGCCATCCAGATGAATTGGCACATGCAGTTTTGGAATGAGTGCGCCCCAGGCGGCGCGAGGGAAGACCGGAGCACAAAGAATATAGGGCGTCTCAATGCCAAGGTCTGTCTGAACACGACACACGATTTCCTCGCCATCGCGCATGCGGTGGATGTTTCCTTGTGTCGGCACCTGAATGTGCGGAGGGGGGTAACACCGGTGTCTCGCAACCCGGCCTTACGTGGCGAAGTAGCCGGCGATCTGCTTGGCGCGCCGCGACGGAACTCCGGCGGCGTCTGCGTGCCGCGGCCAGTCGGCGATGGCGGCGCGAACCGGATCAATGAGCGCGGCGATCGCTGCGGGTTTCATCCCGAGCGCCTGCCCGACTGCCTCTACATGCTTCCTGCCGGGCTGGCGCCCCTCTCCGGCGATGGTGAGATGGTGCTCGCCGCCGGGCCCATCGGAGAAGCTGACGTCGTAGGCCGGCGACAAGCGCCAACCGCCCCCAGCGTCCATCAGGAAGGCGTGGTTCTTTAGGTGATCATCCCGATTGTGGGCGAGGACGTTGAAGGCCATCCTGCGGAACATTTCGTCCTGATCTCCAGCATGCCGGGTGGTCCAACGCACCAGCTTATGCAGGTTCTCGTAATCGGTGGACGGCTGGCGGAAGTCGACGTCGAGCATGCCGGCGGCGGTATGCATATGCACCCGTCCGGCGCCTCTGCGGTCAAAGCGCTCAACGGCAAAGAAAGCATCGCCGCGCCCAGAGCGCAGCACCATCGTCCAGGGCATGGCGATACCGGCCGCCCGCGCCATCCTCGCGTAGGCCTCTTCCTCTTCGATCGCGGTCGGGCTGTCGGTTGTCGCCCGGTGCTTGATCAGCACCTGCCGTTCGCCGCGCTCCGGGGTTCGCCGATGGTCGCGCACGCGGCCGGTCTCCACATCGAGCAGGGCCACGAGTTTCGGCCGGGCGCCGGCAGAGCCGCCGGCCGCCGCGCGGGCCTTGCGGAGGTCCTCCACGGAAGCGTCTTCGGCCATGCTGGTCGCGAGATCGGCGAACCACTCGAGGTCGACGCTGTTCGGGCCGACCACTCGCTCTTCTGGACGATAGATGAGGGCGCCCATGCCGTGGGTGCCGACGATCGCCAGACGGTCAACCGGGGTGATGGCGGTGCGACCGCTGCCGCGGCGCTCGAGTTCGCGGGCGATGAGCAACCGTCCCCAGCCGTCAGGGAGCGAGTCGCCGAAGACTCCGGGCAGGCCTTCGAAGGCGGCCGTATTGCCGGTGCGATAGAGCCCGGCCAGCGTCTTGATGTGGTAGGGCGAGATCGGGAGCGGGGCTGCGACGAAAGAGGGGTCCCATTCGACCGCAGCGGAGCGGCGGGCGGAATCCCAAGCGATCTGTCCCACGGGGCGGACATCGTCCGAGTCGAAGGCGATATCGACGCGAAGACGGCGGGCCATGGTTACGAACTCCTGCGGGTGCGAGCGCGCTGTCGCGTCGTTGGCTTGTCGAGATCATCGAGACGAGTCGCCTCGACAGCCGGGAACAGGGTGCCGAAGCCAGCGATGGCGTCGAGCGCGTCAGCGAGGGCGAGCAGGCCGGCGAGGCTGATCTTCCCCTTCTGCTCGAAGACTTTTAGGGTCGCCAGAGGAACTCCGGACCGCGTGGCCAGGTCGCTCTGAGTTAGCCCAAGTGCGAGCCGGCGGTCGCGAGCAGCCGCGCGAACCCGATCCTGCATCTCGGACGGCGTGTCGAGGTTAAGCTTAAGGGTTATTATGATGTCCTTTATTCGTCTTTTTTGCCATTATGGATACTATATTGGTCGTTATCTTGGGGCAAGAAGGAAGTAGACCTGGTGCCCCGCACGCGATGACGCATTCCGTTCTTTGGGATCGCAGCAATGCGTGCTCTGTATGTCCCACGGAACGGAATGCGTCAGCATAACGGCCTACATAGGCCGTATTCCTTCGAGCGGCGGACTTGCTTGCCGACCGCGCCCTGTAGGAGGACGCGCATCTGGTCCACCACTGGGATCGGACGCCAGATTGTTGTCGATTTCTCTCGTGCAACGCCGGCTCTCGTGGTCCATTGCTTGACCACTTCCCGAACGGGCTCACGGTGTTCCACCGCCAGACAATCTCGTCGAGGTATCGCTGAAGGTGCTGCCTGCCAAGATTATGGTAGACCCCGACCAGGGCACGTTGCACCTGGGAGATCAACGCCTCGGCCGTGTTCACGTGCGCGCCGGTCTCTGGATTGGCGTATTCTTTCTGGCTATGGATCACAGACTGATGGTCGGCCATGGTCTTTCCGAGTCCGATGTAGCTCTTGCTGCCATCGGTCATTAGACTGGTCGTCGCCGGATCGACCCATTCCAGAAGAACCGGCTCGAGCGTGGTCCGTTTGTCATCAAAAACGACCCTGGCGCGCGCCTGTCCGTCGCGAGATGCCGCGACGAAGATCATCGGCTTTGCTGTGCCCTTTCCCCTTTTGTTGTAGGCACCTGACAGAGACTTCGGTGCTCCTCCGACATAGGCCTCATTGACCTCGACGATGTCCTCCAGAGGCAGCAGCTCACCATTCCGGTCGTCCATCATCTCTCGGATCGCATGCCCCATTTTCCAGGCGGTCTTCTGGTTCACGCCAAGTAGCCGCGCCATCACGACCGAAGAGATCCCCTTGCCCGATGTCAGCACCAGGAACATCGCGGAAATCCAGACACGCAAGTCGAGCTTGGTGCTATGCATCGGGGTCAGTGTGGTGACCGTGAACTGGAGACGGCAATCACGACACTGGTAGAGCCCAGGGCGGCATGTCTTGCCTCGTAGCGGCGACGAGGCCACCGACCCGCAGTGCGGTTTCTGATTATCTCGCATAGAGCTTCGAAAATATTTTCGGCCTAAGGGCGGCGCCCATTTTGGGAAGGGGTTTGCCGGGGTCTATGTCCTTGGCATGAAGCAAGATACACCACTTTCGAAAGATGATCTGGTCAAGTTTTTTGGCCTGAAGCCGGTGAAGAACGACGACTACAGAGCGTTATCACGCGTTTTGAAGGCGCTCGGGATCCGTTTAGTTGGCGGCACAACACGGTGGTCTGTTGTGTGGAAAGCGCTTGGGCTTGCAGAGGGGCAAGTGCCAGAGCGAGCGGTAGAGCTTCGGCAACCGTTGCTCGATGCCCGCGCGACAGCGGAACTACTCGGTGTTGATCCTTCGACCCTTTATCGCTGGTCGAAGGGGCAGGTGCCCATCGGTATGCCACCCTTTCCAAAGGTACTCGATCTATCGAACGGGAGGGCAAATGCCCGCAGCCAGCGCTGGCGTCGAGCTGAGGTTCTGGCTTGGCACTGCCACCAGGATCTTCCGGTCTATGTACGGCGATCGCCGGTCTTTGGTGCGCTTACCCCGACAGCATGAGTATTATCGCCTGAGTGGGGGGCTGCAAAAATGGTGCGCAACTTTCCCATACAAGACACCCGGACCATATGGACCGGGTGTCTCTTGTCGTCTCAGTATAATGAAGTGACTGACGGTTTGGGGTCTGATCTTGTCGCTGACGTCAGGATTGACGGTGATCTATGCCACCGCGTTCTCCGGGCCTACGGTTGCAAGGAAGATTTTGTTTCCGACGGTTTGGAAGGGTAAATCGCCCGACCCCGTGGCAAGCTCACAGATGACTTGAGCCCCGAGCAGAAAAGCGGTCATTGGGTCATCAAGGCGCAGTTCGGGCGGGAGGGCCATCGTATTTGGCATCAGCGGTTCTGTGGTTTTGAATGTCAGGAAGAATGACCACCCGCCGTCCTCTTTCTCGAGGGTGAAGCGCTCAAGCGTCTCGATAGAGATTCGCTCTGGGATCTTGTCGGAGCGGTAGCTTGAGGGCCACCTCCCTTTTGCGCGGAGTGCTTCAAGGACGAGATTCTTATAGCAATTCCAAGGGGAAGGGGTGGTCTCGATCACGGTCGTTCTGAACTTCATTTTTATTCTCTCTTTCTAATCCCAACCTATGGTGTTGGGGTCTGTGTAAGCAGATGGAGACGCGGTCTCGCGCTCCGGTTTTAGGCGGTGGCCGTGAGGTGATGTCCTGCGGGGCCCGTATAAGTGATTTGGGTACGTCGAATTCGGCGCGGAAACGCGATTAAGAAAAATCTGGATCTTTTCTGGGTGACCTTGCGTCAAGCAGCTTGGGGGCGCTGCAAATGAAACCCTTCGGTTTGCGGGCCCGCTGTCTGCCGTCGCCCCACTGTGGGCGGGGGCGTTGTCTAATCTCTGAGTTTTGGGACCAACCCGCCCGGGGCGTATCTCCCCTGGGATGACGCTCAACGCCCTCTTTGCCAGCAAGGTTATTGCCGCATTTTCTGTCTTGGAAGAGGCGAAGAACTGCGAGGGCTGTTCTGCGCGACCCCTGGTAATCAGGGGGACCCATTAGACCGCCCGCGAAGCGCTTGGTCGTGCGCTGAGGCGGAACTTCGCGCTTATACGGCCGCACGAAGCAATCTCTCTGTCAGCACGCAATCAAGGTACTTGGGCGCGATTGATAAGGCCGCCTGCGGGCAATGAAAGATGACTGGACAGTATTGCTTGCGGCCATTGAGCCGCGCGTACAGGGGCGGGTAGGCACATCGGATTGGCATCCGATGAAGCTCCAGTTGCTGAAAAGCTTTGCGCTCGTTGCCCGGTCTTACGGCTGGCGACCGCGGGATATGACGTTAGAGCGCGCAGCAGATTGACCGGGATTTCAGCAGCAATGGGAAAGACTCTCATGCTCGGTCTCTCAAGCGCCTTGACGAGCTCCGCGCCTTTTCTGAACTTCTGCCCTTTTTGCCAGCGGGCCCCATCAACTTTCTGCCTGAGCGCCGGGCGCCAGCGCACAAAGAGATCCCGCAAGAATGGGAAGTCCAGTTCATCTCCTGGATCGAGAGTGTCACGAATAACTCCTGGGGTCCGGTCGCAAAGGAATTCACTGAAGATCAATGGGTTGTAGAACTTGTGACGCAAAAACTCCAGGTTTTGACGCAATTTCTCTGGAACATTTTGAAGCGCCCGGGAACCGTTTAGTTGGGGGCACAACACGGTGGTCTGTTGTGTGGGCAGCGCTTGGGCTTGCAGAGGCACAAGTGCCAGGGCGTGCGGAAGAGCTTCGGCAACCGTTGTTTGATGCCCTTACGACAGCGGAACTACTCGGTGTTGATCCTTCGACCCTTTATCGCTGGTCGAAGGGGCAGGTGCTCATCGGTATGCCACCCTTTCCGAAGGTACTCGATCTATCGAACGGGAGGGCAAATGCCCGTAGCCAGCGCTGGCGTGGAGCTGAGGTTCTGGCTTGGCACTGCCACCAGGATCTTCCGGTCTATGTACGGCGATCGCCGGTCTTTGGTGCGCTTACCCCGACAGCATGAGTATTATCGCCTGAGTGGGGGGCTGCAAAAATGGTGCGCAACTTTCCCATACAAGACACCCGGACCATATGGACCGGGTGTCTCTTGTCGTCTCAGTATAATGAAGTGACTGACGGTTTGGGGTCTGATCTTGTCGCTGACGTCAGGATTGACGGTGATCTATGCCACCGCGTTCTCCGGGCCTACGGTTGCAAGGAAGATTTTGTTTCCGACGGTTTGGAAGGGTAAATCGCCCGACCCCGTGGCAAGCTCACAGATGACTTGAGCCCCGAGCAGAAAAGCGGTCATTGGGTCATCAAGGCGCAGTTCGGGCGGCAGGGCCATCGTATTTGGCATCAGCGGTTCTGTGGTTTTGAATGTCAGGAAGAATGACCACCCGCCGTCCTCTTTCTCGAGGGTGAAGCGCTCAAGCGTCTCGATAGAGATTCGCTCTGGGATCTCGTCGGAGCGGTAGCTTGAGGGCCACCTCCCTTTTGCGCGGAGTGCTTCAAGGACGAGATTCTTATAGCAATTCAAAGGGGAAGGGGTGGTCTCGATCACGGTCGTTCTGAACTTCATTTTTATTCTCTCTTTCTAATCCCAACCTATGGTGTTGGGGTCTGTGTAAGCAGATGGAGACGCGGTCTCGTTTTGCGCTCCGGTTTTAGGCGGTGGCCGTGAGGTGATGTCCTGCGCGGCCCGTATAAGTGATTTGGGTACGTCGAATTCGGCGCGGAAACGCGATTAAGAAAAATCTGGATCTTTTCTGGGTGACCTTGCGTCAAGGATCGCAGGGGTCTTGCAAATGAAGTCCTTCGGTTTGCGGGCCGACCGTCTGCCGTCGCCCCAGTGGGGGCGGGGGGCGCTGCCTAACTTCTGAGTTTGGGACCAACCCCTCCGGGGCGTAATTCCCGAAGATGACGCTCAACGCCCTCTTTGCTCGCAAGGTCTTCGCCGCATTTCTTGTCTTGGAAAAGAACAGGATCGGAGAGGGCTGCTCTGCGCGATCCCCGGTAATCTGGTCGGCCCGCGGAGCGCTTAACCTTGCGCTGAGGCGGTATCGTTACCGTCGCATGTCTTGTGGGTGGGCCTTCTTGGCCCGCAAAATTGAAACCGCGCCCAGTACATGGCCATTTGTCTCGCCTTGCTCAACGGGTGAGGGCGCTTTCAAAAATGGTCAGCTGAGGATGCCGCATGGGTGGGTCCACGGCACCGCCGGTCCCCGTCCCGCGGGGCGCTACGGATTGCTCAGTGGCCCCCGGGACATCGCAATCTCAGTTAAGCGGCAAAGACCTCATGCAAGTGGTGCGGACATAAACACCACCCCGGTTTCACCGGCGGCAACCGCGAAGGTGTTTATGTCCGCTGCGCATTTAACCGGAAAAACCAGCACCTTAGCGGTTTCTCTATTTTCCATGATCAACCTCTTTCCTGAAAGGATATCTCATGCTTGATCTCTCTGGCAGACCCCCTGCCGTCTTGTCTCCTGTTGCAACCCTTGCGGCCTCCACCACCCCCTCGGATGGGTCCAGCTTTGCACAGTTTCGCGCTTATACGGCCGCACGAACCGATCTTACCGCTAGCACCCAAACAAGCTACTTGGGCGCGATTGACAAGGCCGCATCGATACTGAACCGGCCGTTAACTGCGATTGAAGCAGACCTTGATGCTATTGCGCAGAGGTTCCCTTTGAAGGGTTTTGACCTCGATCATTGGCCGACCGAGCGCGCTTACAAGACGTTCCGGGGCCGACTCATAGCTGCGCTCAAGTCGTTTTGCGGTGTTCATGCCGAGAAAGCCCGCTTGCGGGCAATGGAGGATGACTGGACAGTATTGCTTGCGGCCATTGAGCCGCGCGTACAGGGGCGGGTAGGTACATCGGATTGGCATCCGATGAAGCTCCAGATGCTGAAAAGCTTTGCGCTCGTTGCGCGGTCTTACGGCTGGCAACCACGGGATATGACTTTAGAGCGGGCCCGGCAGATTGACCGGGATTTCAGCGGCAATGTGAGAGACTCTCATGCGCGGTCTCTCAAACGCCTCGATGAGCTGCGCGCCTTTCCTGAGCTTCTGCCTCATTTGCCAGCGGAGCCCGTTAACTTTGTGCCCGCGCGCCGAACGCCGGCGCACAAAGAGATCCCGCACGACTGGGAAAACCAGCTCATCACCTGGATCGAGAGTGTCACGAATAATTCCTGGGATCCGGTCGCAAAGGAGTTCACCGATCGGCATGAGCCGCATGCGCATGTGATGAGGTCTGCTTTACGCACAGCTTTACGGGCGGGATTGGATATCGGCATGGTCAGCCGTGAAGAAGGCGATCTCAAAGCCATCCTGGCTTGTGATGAAACGCTCTATGCCATCGCAGGTGAGTTGTTTCGCCGGCAGCACGAACCGAAGTCGAAGGGGCACCTCGAGCCGCGCAGCGCCCGCAAATATCTCAAAGCCCTCAACCAGCTGCGCGCGCATCTCGGGCTGGATTGCAGCGGTATCCGTCAGGTCCTGGCGAACAACAAAACTGCGCGCGCAGGCCGCACGGCCGAAAAATCCATGACCAAGGCCAATCGCAAATTCTGTGAACGGCTTGTGGAAAAGAAGCACCTGCGGCGCCGTTTCCTCACGTCCTTTTTGACGCTGCGCACCGCCGCCGAAAAGATCTTGGCGCAGGCTAAGGCCGAGGGTCGCAAACTCACAGCGCTTGAGGTCTCCCAAGTTCGCATGCTCGGGGTTTGCGCATGTTTTGCAGCTATTGAAATCGGAGGGGCCCCGTTGCGGCGCCGCAATGTCATGGCGCTGACATGCGTCGGTGAAGACGCGCAGTTCCGCATCCCCAAGAAAGGTAAAAAGCCCTTCAAGGTCTTCTTGCCGGCGGCGGTGACGAAGAACAATGCTGTGATCGAGTTCCCGATCGCGCGCAACAAATACGGCGCATATGACACGATTTGCTGGTATCTTGAGGTGATCCGCCCGCTTTTTGCGCATGCAGACACAAGCCCCTTTCTTTTTCCTGCGGTACGCACGCCCGGGCGCTCTCTCAACGCGGACTTCTTTGCCGCGCACTTCTCGCAAGTCATGCGTGCGGTTGTCGATCTGCCGATGACCCCGCACCAAATGCGCCATGGTCAAACGTCGCTTTTGCTCGATCGCTATCCCAACGAGATCGAAGTGATTGCCAAGCGTATCGACGATACCGCGGCCACTTTGCGCCAGTTCTACGGCTGGCTGAATGCGCTCAAACTCGTTGAGCGGGGCCAAGACATGATGATCGGATTGATGGATGACTAAGACTTACGACACCCGCAGTCGCTCAGAAATTTTATCGGCGGCGCATTTTGATCCTTACCGCACAGCCCCCAAGCTTGGTGAGATCTGCTTACGTGAGCTGCGCACCTTGGATAAGTTCTTTAGGTTTGCGCAAGCACGCGCGATCGTTGTGCCTACGCTTTCGGATTTTCTTACGTTTGCAGAAGGGGATGCTTCGCCACGACAGTTGGAGAACCTGCGCACCGCGTTTGACAGGTTGGTCCCGCCAGGGACCCCGGTTCTTTGCACAATACGTGACGCGATCCGTGCAAAGAAAGGTGTGCGCCGTAGCTGTGACCTTCGAGATAGGCAGGCACTTGGGGCGGATCCTTTGATGGCTCCTTACTGCAACCTAAAAGGGTTCAAGGCAGTAGCGCTTGAAGACCTGCGCGTTTTCGCCAGGTTTCTCGCGTTCACAGACGCGCGTGGGATCACGGTACCCACGGTCGATGACTACCTCGCTTTCGTGGCAGATGTGACGTCGAGCCGCCGCTTGCGCTCTCTCAGGGCCGCCATCGATGTTTTGATGCCGGGCAGTCCTGCCGCGCATGTGATCCTGCCCGAGGCAATCGCCCGCAAAGAGCCTGCGCAGGTTGCCAAAGCGGGGTCGGTGCCGCGCCCTGCAGCGCAACGGCGCATTGCTTATGATGCCCTGCCGTCCGCTTGGCGGGCCAAATTGAGTGCGTGGCGCACGGGTCTGGTGGCGCTGCATGAAGCCGTGCCAGCCGTCTCCGTGATCGACAACACCGAAGATATTTTGCGTGAATATGCAAAAGTGCAGATCGATGCAGGTGCTCCAGTCGCCATTACCATTGAAGGGGTTCGGCGTATGGAGGCATCGCGCACGGCGCACGCCAAGACGCGTCAGGCCCCAGCCTATACATCTCAAGGGGATCGGCCCGCTACACGACATACCGCTGTCATGCGGCTGCGCCAGTTTGGAGACGCCCTTGGAATTGACAGGCTGACGTTGGAGGCGATCCGTACGCATGAGAACGCGCTACGAGCTGACTTGCAGTCCGTCGTGCCTCTGAAGTTCGGTCGCTATGAACAACTGCCTGATTTGAAGGAAACCTGGCAGCTGGCCCATGAACTTTTGGAGCAGAGCACTGAGGCCAAGCGGCGTCATACCAAGATACGCCTTCTCAACGAGGCGTTCTGTATTGCCTTTTGGACGCTGATCCCTCTGCGATTGGGAGACGGTCAGCTCATCTGGGGGGAGGATATATGGTATGATGGAGACTGCTACCGCATCGATATCACGACAACGAAAGAAGATGAGCCCTTACGCGGCAGATTACATAAACGGCTGGAGCCCTTTCTGAATGCTGTTCTCCTGCGCGGAATGAATGCGGATCATCTGGCCCATCTCCGCGCGCTTTCCCAGACGGAACAAGTTCCGGTATTGCGCGACGTATCTGGCAAAGGCCTCGCAGGCGGATATCCTTCCAGCGCTTGGCGCAGGCATATGGGGACGGGGGCGCATATTGCGCGTACTCGGATACATACAGAGCTTGGACAGTTGGGGCCGGAAGGGGTAGAAATGGCGCTGGCTCTTACGGCTCAGCGCGATGCGCGATCCCAACTCGCCTACCAAGCGGCACAATTTGAAAGGGCGCAGCGGGCCAAGGGCCAAAGCATGATTGACGGGCTGCTGGCGGAGGTGCTCGATCCGTAAGCGTTGGTAACGCTCGATCGGGCGCCGTTTGTCCGGCGCCAGGACATGGTTTGAGTTTTGTCCGGATCCCTTTGGCGGCGTATTTGGTCTTGAGATGGTAAGTAGTGCAATCCTATCGTCGCAGGGATGCTATGGCTTTTATGCGACCTTCTATCCTATCGAGGAGCTCATGGAATCCGTCGGAATGGTGTTCATCCTTTGTGTGGCTCTAAAGGAGCTTAGCCAGCATGGCCGGGGTTCGGACTTTCATCCTGCAGTAGCGTAACGCTCTGGCTTTGAAGGCGCGGAGCCGTTGTGACTGAACTACTGCGCCGCATCATATTCTACGTACGCCCTTGCGGTCCAACTCCTTGTGGATGGCAGCCAGATCAACGTTCTCCAGTTCCGACTGCGATTTGACTGCCTGAGCTGCGGCGATCCCGGCGCCTTGACCCGCGACAGCGCAGCACGCCATGTTGCGCGTCGCGGCGTGGGCAATACGGTCCCCCCCGGTTGCACGTCCCGCGACCAACAATCCTTTGATCTTTTTAGGCAGCAATGATCGATAGGGAATGTGCATGTAACGCCCCGTCGTCGGCAGGATGAGGATCCCATAGCCGTCGATAAATTCCGGATAAATACCGATGCTGTCCTCAAAGCGCGCTTCGTGGCGCACATCCGTTTCTGTCATATTATAGATCGCATCGATCTTGCGCGTGTCTCGGACCCCCAGCGTCATACCGAAGTTGCGCAGGCGGACGCCTTCGCATCCAGGCGCAAACCTGCGCAACGCTTCAATGGCCATCATCGCTTGGCGTCGGCCTTCGATTTCGAAGTGAGTAAGGTCCTTCGGGTCGGTCCCATCGCAATTGTCCAGATGGACCAGGTTCATATAGGTCATCTCACCGCTGTCGTGCACCGCGCCCCAAGTGCCTGCGATGGTGGTCAGATCAGCGGGGATGACCCCGGCTTTGCGCGCAGCTTCAAACGGCTTCTTGAGAAAAGGCGAAAACATCTCGTCTTCTTTGCCGTCGGTTTCGACTGTCCATTCGCCAGTGGACCAATCGGAATAGGTCTGCGGGTTGGCGTGCACCTCTTCCATAAACTTCTTCTTGTCCACGCCCGCGACGTGGAACATGACGCTTGCAGCCTGCAACTCTTCCCGAGGGGGGTGCGTGACGGGCGCTCCGGCGCGGTGGGCGATGTCGGCATCCCCTGTGGCGTCAATGACCACTTTACCAAGGATAGCTTCCCGACCGGCTTTGGATTCGGTGATAATGCCGATGATACGGTCGCCTTCCATAATGGGCGCGACGAACAGACGATGTAGCATCGGCACGATGCCAGCTTCTTCGACCAATTGATCCGCAACCACTTTGAACCCTTCGCTGTCAAGCTCATAGCTGAGGGACTGGGCTTCGGGGACAGCGGCTCCCATCGCCTTGGCTCGTTCTTCAAATTCGCGCCCGATACCGTTTGCTTCAATCGTGTTCTCATGGCGATACCAAGCAAAGCCTTCCACGCCCACGGTCGTGATATTGCCCCCAAAGCAACCGAAACGTTCCACCAGCGTAACATCAACCCCTGCACGTGCAGCAGCCAGAGCTGCGGCCAAGCCTCCCGGGCCTGCGCCGACAACGAGCACATCCGTGGTATGTAAGACATCGATTTGGCGGGACGGCTCAGTGATTTGCATTTGTTGCTCCCGTAGAAGGTCGTTCAGGCTATGCGCGGTAGTTGCACGGCCTCTACCCGGATCGCAACGGCTCGGGGAAAAAGGAGCGCAGGAAAGCAGGCTTTTGCGCGGCCCCGCGAAGACACATTATGTCTGCAGTTTTTGGCGCGTCGCGGTGCACCAGCTATAGGCTCATCAAAGTTCTGAAACCGGCCGCTCGATCTTGATGCTGCGCCGCAATTGGATGGCGTCGAGGGATGGCCCCCCACCGCTGTAGCTTTGCGTTGGCCTCACCCTTTTGGGCGCGGTGTAACTTTTTTGGCTAAAGTGCAGGATTTCATTATCGGCCCCCCAAAATCGTTCCCAGTTTATTTTTAGGCGCTGCAAGTGCCGCTCAACCTGAACCATCAAACTGGAAAGGATACACAGATGGGACTGGATATTGGTTTTTACCGCGATGGGGAGGAGGTGTTTTGCCTGCGCAACCACGACGGTCTCTTTGACGCGTTTGCGAAAGGCTCTGCCGGTAATGTCTATGAGGCGTATAGTGACTTCTATGTCACGCTCGGCACGTTAGCAGTGGTTGCGACCATGCTAAAAAAAGAGTTCGCCGCCTCGGGCCTCACTCTCGCCGATGCTTTGTCCGACGTCCCCGAGGAATTTTACGATTTGGATGCACGGGCTGCGGATTGGAAGGACCTGCTGCGCTACTACCCTGCGGTTGTCACGTTCCTTGCCAATGATATCATTGAAAACGGCCCTCTCATCTGCAGCTGGTCTGCCTGAAGGCGAGGCGCCGGGTAGAGCACAGAAGAGCTTCCGGTGCTGCAAGACAGAAAACCCTACTCCCCCCTCCGCCGCTGACCGTGCCTAAATTGGACGATGACCGTCTGCGGGAGCTTGGAGTAATGTAACGTATCACGGCACGACGTTTGTCGTGCCTTCCAGGCTGCAGTTTACTCAAAACTATCGACAACGGATTGTCGGGGTTATACTACTTAGTAGTATAAAGCTGAGGTGATCCATATGAGCGTGAAAGCATCCGTATCCATTAGCGAGGCCCAAGAGGCTTACGCGCGCGATCTCGTGGCTCAGGGGCGCTATGCTACTCTGAGCGCCGTCGTGCAGCAGGGGCTGGAACTCCTGAGGGAGCAATCACAAGCGACTGATGCACTGCGGGAGCTTCTGGCCAAGCGTCAGGCTGGCACTTTTGTATCACTTGATGAGGGTGAGCGCCGGACTCAAGATATGATTGCGCGGAAGAAAGCCGAACATGGTCTTTGAAGTCGTTCGTGGCGACGGTGTCGATCACGATCTTGACCTAATCTTCGAATTTCTCATCAAGTCAGTGCGAGAGTTCGGGGAAGACGGACAACGTGCTTTTATCCTCGCGGAGCAAAGACTGGCCGAGATAGAAAGCGCCATGCGCAGCTTGGGCGAGGCACCCTATCAGGGGACTCTTCGTCCACATCTCGGCAAGCGCATTCGTAACGTCACCAAGGGGCGCGCCATCCTCTATTTCGATGTAGACGATCACCAACACCGAGTACGTATTCTTGCTATTTTTTTCGGAGGCCAAGACCACGAGGCACGTATATTAGCCCGCCTGTTGATTGTCACTGAGAACTGACGCTTGCAGCCTGCAACTCTTCCCGAGGGGGGTGCGTGACGGGCGCTCCGGCGCGGTGGGCGATGTCGGCATCCCCTGTGGCGTCAATGATCACTTTACCAAGGATAGCTTCCCGACCGGCTTTGGATTCGGTGATAATGCCGATGATACGGTCGCCTTCCATAACGGGCGCGACGAACAGACGATGTAGCATCGGCACGATGCCAGCTTCTTCGACCAATTGATCCGCAACGACTTTGAACCCTTCGCTGTCGAGCTCATAGCTAAGGGACTGGGCTTCGGGGGACAGCGGCCCCATCGCCTTGGCACGTTCTTCAAACTCGCGCCCAATACCGTTTGTTTCAACGGTCTTTTCATGGCGATACCAGGCAAAGCCTTCCACGCCCACGGTCGTGATATTGCCCCCAAAGCAACCGAAACGTTCGACCAGCGTAACATCAACACCTGCACGTGCAGCAGCCAGAGCTGCGGCCAAGCCCCCCGGGCCTGCGCCAACAACGAGCACATCCGTGGTATGTAGGACATCAATTTGGCGGGACGGCTCAGTGATTTGCATTTTTTGCTCCCGTAGAAGGTCGTTCAGGCTATGCGCGGTAGTTGCACGGCCTCTACTCGGATCGCAACGGCTCGGGACAAAGCAGCGCAGGAAAGCAGGCTTTTGCGCAGCCCCGCGAAGACACATTATGTCTGCAGTTTTTGGCGCGTCGCGGTGCACCAGCTATAGGCTCATCAAAGTTCTGAAACCGGCCGCTCGATCTTGATGCTGCGCCGCAATTGGATGGCGTCGAGGGATGGCCCCCTACCGCTGTAGCTTTGCGTTGGCCTCACCCTTTTGGGCGCGGTGTAACTTTTTTGGCTAAAGTGCAGGATTTCGTTATTGGCTCTCAAGAAACGTTCCCAGTTCATTTTTAGGCGCTGCGCGCGCCGCTCAACCTGAACCATCAAACTGGAAAGGATACACAGATGGGACTGGATATTGGTTTTTACCGCGACGGAGAAGAGGTGTTCTCTCTGCGCAATCACGATGAATTTTTTGAGGCGCTTGCGGAAGGCTCTGGCGGGGATGTCTATGAAGGCTACAGCGACTTCTACGTTACGCTCGACACTTTGGCTGTGCTCGAAGGTATGATCGAAGACGGTTTTACCGACTGTGGTCTTTCCCCAGACGAGGCTTTGGCCGACATTCCTGATGCGTTCCACGACCTGGATGCGCGAGATACGGAATGGAAAGATCTGCTGCGCTACTACCCTGCAATCGTTTCGTTTCTCGCTGAAGATATTTGTGAGAACGGCCCTCTCATCTGTGGTTGGTCCGCATGAAAAGCATCTGTGCGTGGCAACAAAGGTGCTTGCCTGATGCGATTGGTAAAAGCGCAAGTCAGTGAAATAATGCTGAAACACGCGTTAGAGCATCATCGCGTGGAACTGATGCTTCACCTCGTTGGGCCCGGTCTTGCCGTCGAATAGGCGGCTTTAGATAAACCGATGGCGGAGCTTGCTCATGCTGTCTTATGCCGGGCCTACCATTATCCGTCCAATAGGCGGCTGTAGATGGGATTGCCGGTTCGCCGGTAGACCCATTTTATCGGCTGGCGGCAAAGTTGTCTCTGCCGCTCTGGGTTTGTGTACACTGCGCGTTTTTTGTTCAATGTTCGGATAAGCGGCCCCTGTACCGGCTCCAAGGCTAAGCTAGGAAGAGATGACAAATTTCATAATCGACAAGCCGCGTATTGTTTTTATCCACTTGCCCAAAACCGGTGGCACATCGGTGCGCGACGCGCTTGGGGAGCTTGAAGGGCGGTACTTTGGTCATGTGCCAAAGCGCTTTCGAGACCGACACAGCTTGGCAGTTGTTCGCGAGCCAAAAGCTCGATTTCTGTCTGCTTTCCGGATGTTCAAGTTCGGCAATCAGTTGGATGGGGACTATTATGCCGAGCCGCGATGGCCCGATCTGTCCATCTCGCAGGCGCTTGATGTGCTGGAAGACCCATGGATTGGCTTTGACCGCAGTCATCGAGACATCCCTTGGAACCTCAAACATCATATCATTCCCCAGACCCATCCGTTTAACTGCTTGTTCTATGCAGACACGGTTCTTCGGTTCGAAACCCTTGAAGAGGATTTTGGGGTGTTTTGTGCGAACTTGGGGATCACAGCAGAATTGCCGCGACTTCGCGCGTCTCGGAGCGGCCTGAAACACGAGGAGCGGTGGCGGCCGGAGGAAGAAGAGCGCTTCATGCGCCTGTTTGCCGATGACTATCGCTTTTTGGGGTATGCTCCCGGTTGTCCTGAACCCACAAAGAAACAGTATAATCTCGAACCTTTGAGGCCCAAAGAAAGGACGGTTTACGATCTTTGGCCAGCCTATTTCTCGGACGAAAAGATCTTTCTAAAAGATGCCGCGCAAGCGCTGCCTGAGGAGACTTCTGCGCTTGAGCCCTTCGCAGATGAGATTATCCCGGGCTCTCCAACGGGGGCTTGGGCGGGGCGGTCAAAAGATCTGGTAGCCCATTTTCAGAAGCTTCAGCCGGAGTTTTCTGGGGCTTCTCGTCTCGCGCACCTGCTGGCCTGTACGATCGTCGTGCTGCGCAGGGACCCGGGCTGCGAGAGCGCCTTTAAACTCTTTTGGCGGATCTTGGATGAACAGTTTGAAGTGATCCGGTCAGAGTTTTCCCTACGCTGGTTGGTGTCGATCGCAGATACGGTCGCAGATTTGGGCCGAAGTTCCGGAGAATGTGCTGTTGGGATGAGTGCCAGTATCTACGCAAATACGGCGAAGCTGCATGAGAGCGAGCTTAAACTGTTCCACCCAAAGCGTCCGTGGCCCCCGCGCAGACGCTTTTCATCGGGAGGGGCATTGTTTGATGGCATGCTGACCTATTGGGTGGAGAAGGGAGATATGATCGACAATATGTTTGCGCGCTCAGCGAAGGTGGCGGCATCGGAGCCGATGGCCGGAAAGGTCCTGATGGAGGTGATTGAGCGACTGAAGCTTGGCCCAACTGTCTATAGGCGGTTTAAGCGTATATCGGGGGTGAAGGCCGCGCCCCTGGTAGACGATAAGATCAAAGAGCGGCTACAGCGGATTATGAAGAACAATGTTTGAGCCGGTGGTGAGCGCACCCTGTACCGCTCTCGTGTTTGGGGGCTTCATCGGCGCTCGGTCTCAGGATGAGACAAGCAGGAATGTGATATGAACAAAGGTCGTAAACCCGATATCCTGTGTATCGGCGCGCAGAAGGCAGGCACGTCTTGGCTACATGTCACCTTGGCAACAAGACGGGACATTTGGGTGCCGCCGTTCAAGGAACTGCATTTTTTTGACCATAAGTTCATTGCTGAATGCCGGCGGTGGGCGCCGTGGCATGTCAAACAGGGACTTCAGGGCGCGCGCGCGCGCCATCTCGCAAGCGCCTCACCCCCAGATGAGGCCTATCTGGCGTATCTTGATCGTCTGCAGTCCGCGCCCATTTTGAACGGCACATGGTATAAGTACATTTTTTCCCGCGCTCCGGAGGATCATAAATGTCTTGATGTCACGCCGGAGTACTCATGTATTCCAGATGAGGGTGTGGACTTTTTCAAGCGCTTTCTGCCGCAGAGCAAACTGATCTACCTCATCCGTAACCCCTTGGATCGGTTGAAGTCTCAGTTACGCATGAATGCACATCGCAGGGAGAAACTGCCTTCATCGCCACAGGAGTGGGAAGCGCTCTTAGACATGCCTGCGCTTCGTACGCGCGGAGATTATCTGAACAATGTGCCCCGGTGGAGCGCACGTTTTCCGCCAGATCAATTGCTGTACTTACCCTACGGAAAAATCGGAAAAGATCCTTTGAGCCTTTTGCGCAAGATCGAGCATCATTGTGGCTTGCCTTCCTCTGATTACCCGCAAGCTGCGGAGAGGGTCCATCAAACGGCGCCGCTGCAGTTGCCGGACTATGTCATTGAGCGTTTGGAGGAGCTGGCTGCGCCCCAGGCCGCGTTTCTTCGAAGCCATTTTGGCGAAAGCTTCTATAAAGAAACGTAAGAAAGGGGCAACGAACATTGTCTGACGTGGCGAAGGTCAAACTTGGCCTCAGCCGTCACGCAAGGTGACCTTCGACATGGCGGCAATCCTGATCAGATCGAGCTCATACTGGGCATCCATGCGGATTTGGAGCTCTTCATCGATTTGGACAATCTTACTGAGAAGCTTTGCGCTTTTAAGGTGATGGCAAGCCTCTTGCGACAGGGCTTTGCGGGTTTGAGGATCAATAAGCTCAACATCTATATCAAGCAGGGCTGCCAAG
>Ga0208794_1000758_pt1 | contig 17933 bp, 12 predicted proteins | sample 32_taG_FD_184106 | JGI IMG/M metagenome (GOLD analysis project Ga0208794, IMG submission 184106) | Marine viral communities from the Gulf of Mexico - 32_GoM_OMZ_CsCl metaG (SPAdes) (version 2) | ecosystem: Environmental > Aquatic > Marine > Oceanic | place: Atlantic Ocean: Gulf of Mexico... | reverse complement strand
CCTTACCATTGTTGTATATAGAAGTAACATCTGATGCACTAAGTTCTACATGCCATATTGCTAATTCGTCAATTAAACCATCAAATCTTTGTTGTGTGCTACTTCTCGCACCAATAGATGTACTTCCAATATTGGAAAAACTACCTGTTGCAGAAGATATATCTTGCGTTTTATTTAAACTTCCATCAAGATATAATTTACAAGTACCACTTGTCCTATTTACAGTCATTACTGCATGATGCCATGTATTTGAACTTAAAGAATTGTTAGTTCCAAGAACCGAAATTGCAGGATCACCATCATCAAAAACTACTCTTAATCTATCAGAACCATCATCTGCTTGAAAGTCAAATCCTGCATTTGGAGATGATGAATCTCTACTCCATATAATTGATTTTATAGCATCTCCAGAACCTAAAGTAACATTTATCCATGCAGATACGCTAAAATCGCCTGTACCTACATCAAAAGCAGAATGATTGCCTAAATCTAAATAATCATTAGAACCATCGAAATTAAAGGAATATTTGTTTGCAAGACCAGTGATCGGCTGACCTGATAACAGGTTGCCAAGACCGAGTCCCATGCCTAAACGCATATTAGTACAATAAAGTTATTTGTCCTGCAGTTAAAGCAGCACTAGATGAATTGGTAATATTTATGATTGCAAAAGGGTAAGTAAGTCCTTCCTTCAGATCCATAGTAACTGAGGCAGAATCACCTTGAAAGGTAACTTCGTATGTTGCATCTTCATTACAATGTATGGCCCTGGTTACATCAAAAGCGTTTGTATCAGCAGCTCTTTCTGTTGCAGTTACTGCAGGGGAAGCACTTCTCTGAACTGAAAAGTCTCTATAAGTATTTGTTCTTGCCATGATTTCTCCTTTGGTTTGTGGAAGGTTCTAAGGTACTGGCGATACCGTGAGTGAACCATAATTTTATGGAATTTAAGAAGAAAGAAGGGTATGGTTCAAGAGGGAGGGTGGGATTATGTAGTATTATCGTATAGAGTTAATCCAATTATCAATGTTTGCATCATAATTTTGTAATCTATTATATGCTTCTTCACCAATTCTTTTCTTTAATTCTAGTTTACGCTTTTCAAATTCTGGATCATCTTGTTTCTTACCAGGTGCAATTTTTGATACAGTTAATAATTTTCTATTTCTAAGTGAGCGTTTTATACTATCTGAATCTTTTCCAGTTCCTTCAATAGCATTATACATATGGTCTATATAAGTATCTTCACCACTACGCAGTGCATTAAATGCTTTAGTCATATTTTTTCTAAATTCAACAATATCATCATCAGGATTACCAATGTATCTACCACCGTATCCTTTGGTATTCTTCCATCTATAATAAGCTGAAATAGCATTATCTGTCTTTTTCTCCTCTAAGTTGCCTAAACCAAGAGTCGCCATCATATGACCAAGAGGTCTATTGATTGGTGCAAATCTTTCTCCAAACTTTATTATTCTATCTTGCGTTTCAAGATACTTATATCTACCTTTACCTGTACCTGCAAAATAAAGTTCTTCTGCAACAGCATAAGGAAAGAATACTTGAACAAAATCTGATAACTCATCCATATTCTTATCTGCTGTTGATTGTATTATTTGACCTAAGCTACCTGCAAACATAGTGTATAAAAATGAATTAACAGCAAAACCTAAGCGATTCTCATTAAATTCATTCCATTTAATTTTTAAATTATCTTCCCCACCATATGCAAATGCCAATAACATTTGTGCTGCTATACCAGATGCTGTTGTTCCTACAATATCTCTAGTAAAAGACTCTGCTACTGTATGCAACTTTTTAAAATCTTTTTCCTGTGCTGCCTCTATTAATAATTGCTCATTTACTTTTAACTGTCTAGCAAAAGACCTAAGTTTCATTTGTGCATAATTTTCAAATTCAGTAACTCTTCTAAACCATCTATTATGCTCAATTCTTGATTGCTCACCTCTTCTTTGCGCTCCACCCGTTAAATGAGCAGGAGATCTTCTGACTAAAGCATCGTATAGTTCTTGAGGCGCATTTCCTTGAACCATAAGTTTTGCATTTTCTTTTGAAAATCCCATCTCTCTTAAATAGACTTCATCAACTGCTCTACCCTTACCTTGCTTGAATCTTTCTACTTTATCTAAAGCTCCAATAGCAGCAAGAGTTTCTTGAAATTCATTTATATGCTTGTATAAAAATGCACGGCTCTGTAATTGATTTATTGCCCTAATTGCAGATGTAATTGACCTATTAGGGTCTAATGAAATATTCATAGGATCATTTGTTATCGCACCTAATCTCTGTAAGGTTTCCCTCAGAACTAATGGATTTTTAGAATATTTAAACATACTTCTCATTAGTCCTGTCATTCCAGTAAATCTACCAACATTACCTAATACCTCTGGAATATTCATTATTAATGAAGCAGAGAGAGCAGTTTGTCTTGCTAAGCTATATCCTGCCTGCGCAGATCTTAATAGCTTTCCACTACTTGAACCAGAGTCTAATATCTCAGTTTCTACAGGAGCAGAGCTTAATGCACGAATCATTTCGTGAAACTTTTCTACATCTCTCGGAGAACCCTCTTCCAAGATACGCTTTTTCATTTCTGGTATAACACTTGTACCTGCATTTTCCTGTCCAAATACTTTTGCAACAGCAACACGACTAGAACCTGTTTCACCTAATCTTCTAGCATATTCAAATGGTCGATACTCAACTAATGGTATTAATTCACCACCTATCTTAATTGCATGAGGTATGTTTTTCCATTTACGGCTATGCTCTGCTTGAGTAGTTCTAGTAGCAGTTTGAGGACTACCACCTACAATGGATTGCTGTAATTCATTAAAGTATTTACGAACATTTGTTTCAGATTGTCCTGATGCCTTTGAAAAAGCATCTACTAAGGCATTATACTCGACTCCACCATTTTCTAATATACGATAAAATTCTGTACTCATTATGCGAGGTGCTATATCTCTACCCATTACTCTAAAAGGTCTTATTTCTCCATTTGGCCCTTCTTGCATAATTTCATTTGCTTCAAATATCCGTCCTCGTTTTTCGATTAAATCTTTATGTCTTTCTACAATCTCTGTTTCTGCACCTTTTGTTTCTCTATTACCCTCTATTGATCGTAATAAATTAGATTGAAATACTTTATTACCATTTATTTCAACCTCTTCAAATCTTGAAAGATTTCTATTTGCTGTGCCTTTACTACCAATTAAAGAACCACTAACATCTAATGCAGCATTCAATTCTTGAGACATTTCTCCATATGTCTTTTTATCAAGGTTGATTGTTTCTCTGCCCATGTTTGCGCCCTCCATAGTAGACTGAGTGCCTACCATTTGAAGTCTTTCTACCATATCACCAGAGATAAATGGAAGTTTATTTTGTAGCATTCCTTTAGGTTTTTGAGTGCTTTCTGATACCATAGGTCTTACAACTTTAGGGTCATCTTTACGAAGCCTTGCTATTGCATTATTATATAACCTATCAATCTCTGCATCAGAGTATTTAGTGACTTTATGCTTTGTAGAACCAAAAAACTTCTTTAATGATTTAGGATTAAGAAATCCAAGAAATATCTGCATTTCAATACCATTGGATTCTGCCTTACCTTGAATATCTCTTTTTAATTCATTAGTTCTTTGATTTGATTTTTCTAACCTACTTCTTTGCAATTCACTAATATTAGGATCTTCTAATAACTTTAAATTCTCTTGGTATGTTTTTTCTAAATTATTGTACTCTTTTTGATATTCTAAACCCAGACTTCTTTTTTGACCTTCTAATTCACTAACAGGCTTAACTTGTCTTTCAATAAGTTCAACAGCTCTTCTACCTACATCTGCAGGATGTAGGGGTACTTCAAGCATAGGATTAGGTTGAAACTCTCTATTTAGAATATCTTTGCCTTCTAAATAATCTCTTAGCTGTGCTTCTTCTACAGCAGATCTTAATTTTTTATAGTCTAACTTTTCTTTAGCAAGTTCTGCATCAATAACTCTTACCATCTCTTTTCCAATTTCAGGTGGACTAAGTGGTACATATTCATACGGGTCATAACCACGCTCTTTATTTAAAATATCTTTTCCTTCAAGCCATTCGTTGTATCGTTTGATTTCTGCTTTATCTTTTGCATCTAACTCTGCTTCAATATCTTTTATCTTATCTTTAAATCTCTGCCTTCTAACTTTCAATTCTGATTCTAATGCTTCACGAGACTGAACCAATTCTTTTGGTCTTGCAACTGAAACATCCATAATATCTTGAACACCAATTTCATTTAATCTTTTTACATTAAAATCAATTCTTTCTTGTAGTCCGTCTAATATTTCTTGATTAGCATTGCCTTTTTCCAATGCTTCCATTTCTTCTGCTAATCGTTTTATCTCTTCATTTAACTGTACTCTTTCACTCTCAAGTGGCTTATTAATAACCTTACCAGGTCTTAATACTTCTTCAATTAAACTAATAGATGCGCTTCGCTCTGCTTCTTTCTGACTCAATCCTTGTTTTTTTAATGATTCAATTTTTGTAATAAGATTTGGACTTTCTACTTGCAGTATTTCGATTTGCTCAGGAGTTAATCCAGTACCTTCTTTACGAGCTTCCTTCTGTAATGCTTCTAACGACTCTTGTAACTTCTCCTGTTTAAGAAAATCTGCAGTAGACTTTAATCCTTGTTTTTCTAATTGCTCTATAGTGGACTTGATATTACTAAGTTCAGATTCAACTCCCTTAGATGGTTCAAGTACAACTACTTCACCTCTACGAACTTTTTCAGGAGACTTACCTTCCATAGCAAGTTCTTGTGCAGTTTTTAAGCGATTTCCTACTTCATTAGCTGCTTCGTGAAATTTCATTCCTGTTCTATCTACAATCACTTCAATTTCATTTGCAACAATATCTTGCATTCTTGCAGCTTGAGGTTCAGTAAAGGACTTTAAGAATTTTAAACCAAGTATCATACCCGATGCGTCAATATAATCTGCTCTTGTTGGTAGTCTACCTTCTAATAATGGTGGGACAGTTCCAAGTCCCAATGCCTCAGTAAGATATTCACCAATTTTTCCACCTTTTGCTGAACCCATTGCTCCTAAAAATCCAACCGTTCCTCCCGTAACAGTTCCTTTAGCTATAGCCTCTATTGTCTGTATAAGGTCTATCTTACCTGTATATTCTATTTGTGTTGATAAATCTTTACCTGCATCAAATGCTGCAAATCCTCCTGCTCCTCCTGTCATTCTTTCTACTGCACTTTTAGCAAATACTCTTGCTTGTTCAATAGGTATTTTTAAGACTTTTGAAAAAATATTTGTTACTTTATCTGCATACTTAGCAACAGTTTTAAGATTAGATAATCCTGTACCTAATGCTGCTCCATATTTAAACAATAGATGATCAACTGGCATCATCATAGATATAGCACCAGACATTATTTGTTCCATTTGACTAGCACTAAATAGTTTTGCATTCTCTGCATCACGAGCTAGAATATCTTTATATAATGATACATCTGTTGATTGCTCTGCTGCTAACATTGTTCTAAATACAGCACCAGTAATAGACTGTTCGAATCCTAAATCAAGTATCTCAGATGGTAAACTTAAATCACTACGAACCTTTTTATATGCTTCATATTCACTCAATCCTTTTTTCTTTTCTTTAGATATTTCATTTAAAAAGAATAGACGATTTTGAGCTTTTGCTATATCAGATGCAGGCATCTTTTCTTCTTCTGGTTCAACTATATCCCAACCATACTTTTTAAGCATTGCTCTTCCTTGAAGTGATTTAGCGAGTAAATACTCATTACCATTATAATTTGGAATGGGCTTAGAATATTCATTAGCATAAACTCCAGGTTGTGGTTTTTCAGGAGCTGCTCTTAATGAAAAGCGAGAAGGAAGATCGAGTATTTCTTTCGCTGTTAAGCGTGGTGCTTTTGTAGTAACCTTAGCTTCAAATTGCTCAAAGCTACCAAGATTATCAAATTTTTTAGATGCTGCATCATAGAAGATCTTACGCTTATTAGGGTCTTGTAGTTTTTCTTGAAACTGATCAAATGTTCCTAAATTATCAAATAAATTAGAGGATGCGTTATATAATACTTGTAAAGATTCTTTTGGCATTAAAAACCTTCAAGAGATGTTCTTCTATCTGATGGCATACCTACACTTGTACTTTCACTAGGAACAGTAATAGTTGGTGTCATATTTAACTTCATACCTCTTAATTCATTAATCTGCCTTAATTTTTCATCTCTTTCTGCATCTGATAAAGGAGGTAAATTATTTGTTTTTCTCCAAAAAGTATTCATTTCATCATAAAGATTTTCTATAGTTTTAGTAATCTGAGCAGGTGTTAATTTTGCTCTTGATTTTTGACCAGGTGGTAAATCAAGTCCCAATCTAATTCTTGCTTCTTGCTCTCTCTGTTCTTCTTCCAATGGAGTAGGTTGAGCAGCAAGCATACCAATAGATTCTTTAGCTTCTCTCTCTTGTGTTGCTATAGCAGTATCAATTTTTTCTTCAGCTTCTTTAAGAACTTCTTTTTTAATAGGTCTCAATCCTAATTCAACTTCACTTTCTAAAACTCGTTGTTTTCTTTCTAATTCAGTAGGTGGTCTACCAACCATACCTGCAGTTTCCATAGCTCTTTTTTCTGCAGTTGATATCTGCCTAGTGATTGCTTCTTGTTCAGCTTTTGTAGGTGTAAAAGTAAAGTCTGGAGAAATAGAAGAAAATGCTTGACTTGCACCAACTTTACCATCTGTCCTAATAATCATTTGCTTTCCTTTAAGAATAGCTTCTCTATTAGCACTTGATTGCTCAATATTACCAATCATACCATTAAACAAATCTAACTCTCTTTTAAGGCGATTCTTTTCTTCTTCTTGCTTTCTAAGCCTATCTTGCAAACTAAGTTGTGCTGCTTGTTGAATACCAGAGGAGACACCTTGAGCGAATCCACCTGCAAAGGCTTGTGCGGCTGTTGGTCTTTTCTTTGTTTTAAATTTAAAAGCCATTATTTACTCCTTAATATGGTTGAGGCATATTTCTAAGTGAACCTGCATCTGTCGGAGCAGAAGGATTTCGTGTAAATGCACCCGTCAATGCTCCACCAATCGCTCCACCTACTGGCCCACCAACTGCAGTCCCGATTGCTGTACCTGCTGCACCTAAGATACCTTCCCACCATTCTGGTTCTTGATCTATACCTGCTTGTATCTGCGCTCTTCTAGTTTGTTCTTGCATCAATGCTCTTGTCATTTGATCTTGTATCTGCTGTTGTGTTTGCTGTAAACCTGCCATAGTAGTAGCTTGCTGTAAACCAAGTCTTGGTACTTGCTGTAGTTGTTGTGCAGTTTGCGCTTCTATACCTGTAAGCCTATCTAATAAACTTCTTTCAGCTCTTTCTTGAATACCAGGAGTAAGAGCTTCTAATGCTTGAGCTTCTCCACCTGCACCTAAGATACTACGCTCTAATTGACTCATAAGTTGTCCTCTTTGTCTAGCACCAACTCTTTCAGCCATTTGTCTTTGCGCTTCTCCAGACCTTTTAATAAGGCTCTCAAGTTCTCCGAGTTGTTCTTCAGTCTTAGCCTCTGTTTCTTCAAGTTCTTTTCTTCTACGAAGCTCTTCAGCCCCTTGTCTTGCTTCTTCAGGAGTACTAAAAGATCTACCATCAGGAGTAGTATATAAACCTGTTTCTGGATTATATTCAGCTATATCACCTACAAGTGATTGTTTGTTCTGTATAGAATTTAAAAAATTTCTAGCATTCTTTGCTGCATTCTCTATTCTTCTACTCCTAAAAACACCTTCACCTTTACCTGCTTGAACTGACCATTCTCTTAACACCTTACCAGTTTCAGTATTGACTACTTGATAACTGACTAACGTACTTCCAATTTTATTTTTTTTAATTTGATATTTATCCATTTTACAAATCCTTTGCTTTCTTTATTTCAGAGAAATGCCACTCTTCATTTAGTTTTACAGCTAAGTAGAACTTACCATCTTTTGTGCATATTCCCATATCAGTATCTTTCCCTTCTCTGGGACTAAAAAAACCTTGTTTAAGGTTAAATATTTTATCTTGCTTACCATCTGTAAGTGTTTCAATCGTTTCTGACATTATGGATTACCTCCTTCTACATCGTAATCTATATCTATGCCATCTATTCTTACATTACTTTCTACACCATAAATTTCTATCTCAATACTTTTAGCCAACTCATTTATTCTACTTGAATGTGTTTGTAAGGTAGTATGTTCAATCATTTCTTGTGTAATAGAAGGTGTATCACTGCCATCTAAATAAACTTTGTAAGACATAGCAGTTCCAGTACCACTACCTTTGTAAGTAATATGCAGTTTTGTAAAGCGTTTAAACTGATCAGGTAATCCAAAATCAAATCTTTTTGTTTTTAGTAGCATTGTAGAAGTTGAGTCGTTAGAAGTGCTGCTAAATAAATTTGTTACTTTTTTTGTTCCATTATTAAATGTCTGTAATTCTTGAGTTTCATCTAATACAAATTGACTTTGATATTGTCCTGAAAATCCACTGAACTTAGACCAAGATTGCGTATCAAAGTTGTACGCATACATTGTTGTAGCATCAAAATCGTAATTAACAACTAATGTGTTTATATTACCATGATACCCTAAAGACAATGCACCTTCATTGACATTTAAACTTAAACCTTGATAAGTATCTCTAATTAGTAAAGACAATTCAGATATTTCTAATCCTCTAAGTAGGCTTACCTGCTTATTATCAGCAAAACAAATACCATAAGGTGTATCTGTTACTGCGTGTTTATGCAGACATCCAGTACCTGCTATATGTCTTTCTAAAATAAAATTAACGGATTGTGCGCTTTGTATTCTATAGATATATATGTTTCTTGTTTTAAATACATACAATCTATTTTGAAACGAATGTAACGCAGTTATTTCATCACCATCATTCTTACCAACATCAACAAACTTTGTTCCAACCACGGCTTCATCGAGCTTAAAGTTATCAGTAAAGACAATGCGATTCTTTTCACGAATTGTTTGGTCGTTCTCATCTTTAAAATCTATATTCCCATAAAATGCTTTATTACCTACTACTGTTGCTGTATTCCATTTTATTGGCTTGAGCCTTGTTTCTGCAGCCCTACCTGTAAGTGAATTATAGGTTGCGAGCTTTAATCCATCATTAGGAAGATACCAAGTTGCTAACTTATCTGTTGAAACTGAACACACAAAAGCATCTTTTTGATTCCACGGATAGTCATCAATTGGTGTGCTAATTATATCATAACCTTCACCTCTCCAATTACCCCACGGTACTAAAGTAGAAGATACTCCTGTTCTAAGTGTAGTTCCACTAACAGATTTTATGTTTGCTATAAATGTAGTTGGTTTTTCCAATTCAGCAGCAAAATCTGACAAACTTGTTTTATCGGAAATATTATCACAAACAATAACTGCTTTATCTGCAACAAAATTAGAATTAGTAAAATCCCATGCTCCATTACCTGATAATGTATTTTCATTGTATTCATTGTTTGTATGTGATAAATCATGTGCATCATTAGTTGTTGCACCATATGGCTCTAAACAAGGTATCCAAAAACCAGGATTAGATACAGTAGATATTTGACCACGGATAGCAGTCGTTACTGAAGAATCTTTTGCTCTTGGGTCATCTGAAAAACCATCTTGTATATCATAAGTAGTAACTAAGTACCAGTCTACATCATCTGCAGGTTGCCAATATAAATTAATACCTGTAATTCTTTTATTCCAACGAGCAAGGTCTGTACCCGTATCTATAACTAATTGTATGCCTGGATATAACTTACCATCAGCATCAACATCATTTTGTGAAAATACACCGATGTCACCATTAGCATCTCTTCCTAATTCACTTTCTTGTATATAGTCATAGATAAATGTAACGGTATATTTATCTTTATTTGTAAAGGTATCATCAACAGAAGAAGCTCCAAATCCTAAAGAACTTGATGAAGGAGAATATACAAATATACCTACTTCATTTACTGCATTAATTACATTACCTTGATCAAAAGCGTATTCTAAAGGAACAACTACTGGTGCTGTAAGCTCTGTATCTTCTAAAACCCATTCATTTACTGATTCTGCCATAGGAGGTTCTCTAAAACGAAATTGAGTTCTTGATTGTCCTTGCCCAAAAATATCTCTTTTAATATGTCCATACCATTTAGGGTCGTTTAAAAAAGAACCATCACTGATTCTTAGTATTTGATTATGTACTAAAAGGTCATGGCTAGGAGCTTCCTTAACAGTAATATCGTCTATTCTATAAGTATCATACCCTGAATAATCCACTGAATAAAATGCAATACCTGCATTGCTTATTTTTGGAGAAAAATAAAAAGTATTTGTACCTGCTAAAAGTCTAGTTGTATCAATATATGTTTCACTAAGATCTGAACTCTGAACTTTTAATTCTACTTTTCCTGCTCCTGTAATATTAGACAGTGTAAATTGTAATTTATAAATTTTATTTTTTTCCAAACTCCCTGCCATATCAGCATTGGTTTGTGATAATGCTCCTTCACCAGAACTACGAGTATAAGAAACATGAGCAGGGATTGATGGAGGTTCACCTGCATTAAATGCCCAACCAGTGCCAAATGTCCAAGAACTACTTGTAGATAAAGAACCATTAGTAATTAATTCACTGCCTAAAGTAGAATAAGTATTTACTGTTGTCCAAGAACCTGAAGTTCCCTCTGCAACATCTGCCCTATATACTTTATCCGTATTAGCAACTACCCACCATTCAGTGCTTTTATTATTACCACTACCACCTTTCTCAGTTCGATAACGAAGAAATTCTGTGCTTGTATCAAGAAATAATGAAGAAGATTCTGAAAAGGCTTGTGAAGATTTAGCACTACTTGTACCAACTTTTGTAATACTACCACGCTTAGTATTGATAGCATTATCAAACTCTTGGAATTGACTATCTGATATATCTAATTCAGATTGATAGCTTACCAAGCCACCTGAAAAATCTCTTATAGTTTTTCTAGCCATTAAAAGTCATTATATGGAACAGTTAGAACTGTACTTCCATCTCTGGACTGTCTTTCAAGTATTACTCGCTGTTTTTGTTCTAACCATTCATTTTTAAAATATGAAATTAAATTTAGGTCTCTAAGTCTTTCTGAAACCCTCCAAGCAGGGTAGTAAATTAATATTCTTTGATAACGCTCATCAATCTCTGGTTTTGAAAATGTTACAGTAATGTTACTAGCTGTGCCAGTTGTTGCATCTTTTACAGTAAAAGTAGTAGAATTATTTACTTGAGAAACAAAAGTTCCTGCAACAAGATTTGTACCCACAAGACTCATACCTGCTCTTACATTTTCAGTAGAATCCATCGTAACAGTATTAGAACTAGATGAAAAATCTATTGTAGAATCAACAAACATTTTATGTGGTAAATAATAATAATAAACTTTTATTTCCTTTACTTCAGTAGGAGTAGGGAAGATTCCTAATTTATCATTATGAATATAAAATGCTTTATCTGTAGTAATATTACTCATAGAAGAGTCATCTGAAATATCATTGATTTCATTAATACCAATTCTCTGACAAATACTACCATCATAATCTACTCGATATATTCTTGTCATAAACTCTAATGACTCAGAAGTATTTGTAGCTCCTAATCTATTATTTTGAACCAATGTCCAATCAACTACAGTAGTATTTGTAGTATCTTTCATAAAATATTCACTTTGATCTACAACTGAATTACGAGTCGCATATCCTTGTAATAGGTTCGCCTCGTCACAAAGCTGATACTGAGCTTCGTTAATAAGGTCGTGTATAATTGAATCAGATACAACAGATGTAGAGTCTACACCTGTAATATTTCTGACTTCTGTTGTTATTTCTGATAAGGTCATAATATTTCCAATAAAGAGGGGGAAGTTAATCCCCCTCTAGGTTATTGATTACTAGGCATCAACATCAGTTCTTGCAGTAAGATACTGAATAACACCATAGTCCTTGTTGTTATAGTCTGATATGCCTACACCGTAGATTTTGCCTGCAGAAATACCTAACTGATTTCCGTAGTCAAAAGTCTTTTCGACCCAGTTCATACCACTATTGTCTGCGAAACAAGCTGCTTGCGCACCCATGAAGATGTTTCTAGCAAAAGGTACATCATCACCAGAACCTGCATCAGCTCCAGTAGTAATACCTTCGTGAGAGTGAACAACCACACCATCCCAGATACCTAAAGCACCTGAGAATAATGGGTTATCATTACCACGAACATTAGCTTCACGCTGTGCAGTCTGCCAACCATCTAGTGTAAACAGATCATAAGCAACTTCAGGATGTAAGATAAGAACATAGTATTCTTTTCCATCAACCCTTAGTGGTCTGATCTTGTAGTTATACCCACCACCAATCTTAGCGATTGTTTTCATTGCACTAATATCATCTAATGCAATTTTATCAGTTGCAGTTAATGCACCTTCAGGATCTTGTCCATTTTGAGCATATCCCCCTGCTTGCGCACTGTAGTAAGCGTGGTTATTTGCAGTCTGAGTTAATGCTGAGAAAATATCAGCATCAATTAGCTCTGCATACTGCTGTTTAAGAAGATCAAGAGCAGTGCTTCTGAAATTGTAAAGCACTTTACTGTTCTCAAATTTACCTGTATCTCTTACAGCTAATCTCTTTTGATTAAGAGATACTGTATTAGAATAGGTAGCTAAGTTTTGCTCATTACCTTCTAATGCTGAATCACCAGTAATTGCAGAACCTGTAAGCTGAGTAACAAGACCGAAGGTAACATCTTTACCTACACCTTCTTCTACTTGCTTTACATGAATTGCATTTCCTGGCCCTTCGCCCATGAATTTACTAAAATAGATTTCTTTACCGACTTCGACCTGGAGTTCTTTCGCCCATCGCGAGACCTCTAAGCCTGATGCCCAATCTGCTGCCATTTCTGACTCCTATTATTTAATATCCAGTAGTCACATCCATTAATGCTTTCCTACGAACATCACTTGGTAACTTTGCCCATTGCTCTGGTGTTAGACTATCATAGTCCGTGTCCGACTCGTTTCCTGTGCTAACATTAGACAGTGTGGTCGGTATCTTTGTTGCTTCCGTTGCTTTCTGTGCTTTATCTACCTGTGAGTTCGGGACATCATTAACGGGTTGTTGATTCTGGATGTTCCAAACATTATAAGCATCCTCTATAAAAGTGATGCCTCTTTCATCGCCAAATGCAGCTATCTTCGCTAACTGTTCTTGACCTAACTCTGGATGCGCTTCGATAAAATCATTCATCATTGCATCCATAGCACTATTATACTCTGTCTCAGCTTTCTTTGCCTCTTCAGCTTGAAAACGCTGTTCTATTATATCCTGTGCTTTTTTAGCAGCCATAAACTCAATATACTCTTTCTGCTTTGCAGGATCGTATTCATCGAACTCAGGTTCTACTTCAGGCTCTGGTTGAGGCTGCATAGAAGTCTGTAGTTCTTCTACCATCTTGCGCAGATCACCAAGTTCATTGGTCTGTCTGCCGTTTAGGCTTTGTAAGTTAGTATAAGACTTATCCCTTTCCTCAGCGAACTTCAAAAGCTCTTCAACGGAATCAAATTGATTATCGCCTACTTGTAACTTTTGTTCTTCTGATTGTGGGGTCTCGGTTGATTCTGCTTCAACCTCAGCTTCTTCATTTACAGGAGAACTTTCATCATACTCTTCACCAGATAGTTCTTTTTCCTTATCAATATATTGAAACTCAGATTCATTCATTTGACATTACTCCTTCTCCACTTATTTGTGGGGGTTTTTGTTGTTGTTGTTGTGACTGGATTTGAGCTTGTCTTTCCTGCTCAAACTTCTCCAGTATCTCATCGGAGGCTTCCATGTCGGATAGTTCTACGAATAATGGAAATAAGCTAGCATATCCATTACGAACTAATTCCCCAACTTGGTTCGCCATTAACGCTCTCATCGTAGGAGTATTTTGACCTTGATCTAAGACCACATCAAACTCCATGTTCGAAAAGTTCGTTAAAAATTTGTTTATGATTTGGTTCACTTCTGCTTGTTCTTCAGGTTCAACTGATTCAAACTCTGAACCGATAATTCTTTGTATCTTCTCTACAGAGTAATACTGTTGCATATTACCTATCGCCATCTCTAGCGTATTCTTCTTACAAGTATCTAAGTTCTCCATTTGTTCCATTAATGTATTCATGCCTTGACGAATACGAGTTTGTACAGCGAGTCCTGACTCCGTAGAAGAGGTTGCCCTACCCATCATCGGGTCTGTAGCACCACTAATTTCTTTTGCATCGAAATCACTACGCTGTTCAAATGAAGCTATCGTTGGTACAAGTGCTGTATGCTGATTAGACCATTGACTCATAAAATCAGATATTCTTCCTTTGTAACCAGGAATACCGATCCATTCTCCATTTGCAGAAGCTCTGTTCATCTGTTCAGCAGTTACCTTGTTTCCTGTAAAGATACCACCACCTTTTGGAGAACGATTAATAATATCTAAGGCTTGTGACCTACGCTTATTCTTTTCTCTTTGAGGGTCTTTTAAATTCTCTACCAATCCAAAAGTTTCTACGGTATTACCATAATCTTCAAAAGTATAGAAGAATGGTATCAACGGAAACTGATTATGTCTATAAGGATTTGGTGTTTTTTCCTGTAAGACCCTTGCACCTGCAAAGATAGTAACATATGTCTTTGGTACTGTCTTTGTAGCTACTTGAAGTTCTACAGGTGCAACTTCCATCTCAGGTCTTTCCATTATCTGCCTAATAGCTTCGTTGGCTTTTCTTTTGGTCTTAAATCCTTCCTGAGAAAAACGACCTGACTTTGGATTTACAATAAAAAATTCTTTCTCATACTCTCTTTCCCATAACTCTACAATACGAATCTTCTTCTGATGTGCATCCATATTATAGGCTTCCATGCTCTTATACCCATAGTTAGGGTCTACATTCTTGTATTTGTTGCCCATTTGCATCCCTAAGAGCGTTTCCTCACCCATAAGGGGTTCTTGTATATCTTCAGCTTTTTTAATGTCTTTAAGCGCATCTGGGAACATATTCTTCGCTTGAGTAATAGATAATAGTTTAGTACGAGCCAATCTACCCCACTGTGAGCAATCGGGAGTGGTCGCTTCGGGATCCATCAGTACATTCGCCCACGACTCCCTTTTAATACTTATCTTACTATCAAAGTATTCACCTGGTTCTACGGACATATCTACCCATCCTCTACCTGTGATCACACCGTCCTTGAATACACGACTGAAAACATTGTGTAAAGATTGACTTTTATCTAGGTGGTATAATAAAGAAGTAATTAACTTAGCTTCATTATCATCATTCATTTCTACGGGTCTGGCACGGTACGATGTTCTGCCCTGCCGTTCAATTCCTGTCACTAGATTGACCTTCGGAAGAATAATGTTAAGCTGAAGAGGAGGACGACCTTCAGCTCTTAACTTGGAAATGTCGGCATGATCCCATTGTCCAGTTCCGTACCCACCCGTGTAAAAATACATAGATTCTCTTGCAGACTTCATAAACTTCTTGTTACTACTCTGCATTGCTTGAAAAACTTCGTGTAAATATGCTAAATCGCTCATGTACCCATCCAACTTGTTGCTTGTCTAAAGAAACTAGGAGTTCTATACGAATCCCTGCGTTTTGGTTTATTCGCACCTTCAACAGCATGAACCAGATACCTGACACAGTCCATAGCGTGGTCATTTTTCTTCACAGGCTCTTCTGGTGCGCTTTTTTCACTATGCCCGTGTTTTAATTCTTTCCATTTGTAATCCATCATCTCATCTAATAAGAATCCCATATTCCTGACATCAAAGAATTTTAATTGACAATGTCCGTTCTTATCTGTCGTTAAGTATCGTGCTACCCTGTCAAATCCTGCTCTTTTGTCGTTATTGGCTCTCTCCCACTGTATGCCATACTCTTCCCACTCATCAGCAATAGAATAACCGTCCCTCTCCGTCCTGTTAATAGAAGGATCTGCGATAAACTCATAGTCCATACCCGTTTCCAATCTATCTTCAACCATCGGAACTATCTCATCTATACGCATCTCATCGCCATAAATTATATCATAGACAAAGATATTCTTCTCGTCATCTACGGCTGCAAATAGTATGCAGGTCGGGTTTTTATAACCATAGTCGTAAACCACATATCTATTCCACCACTTGGGCATTTCAAAGGGTTTTATCACATGAACCTTTTCGTCAAACATCGGATAAACCAAACCTGCAAAATCATCCCAACTGCAATATACATAGCGATTAACCCACATTGGAGGCATGGAGAGTAAATGTTTGATGTAATCTGCAGGGAGGTGTGGGTTATCGCTATAAACCTTGACTTCTTCGTCTGTTTCAGGTGGAGGTACATCTGGTGTCCAAGTACGAGTTTCTATCAGTCTGTAGTCACCTTTTGTCTTATTTTGCTTTTCTTTATGCTGTTTGAACTTCTTCCATACCCAATCATGTCCTGCAGGGTTGCAAGTATGGAAACTACAACGCATAACACCTTTCTTTCTCAACTGACCTGCTGCAGCAATAAAGGTTTGCTCAGAAACCTCTTCTAACTGGTCAAAGGCATACCACCCTAGATTCATTGACTTAATACGCTGTATCGAGTCCCTAGAGTCATCTAAAGCCATATATACGATCCTTGAACCATTTTTGAAGATGATCTCTCTATCTTGAGACCTGTGCTTGGAAACAAAACCACCTGCTAAGTCCAGGAGTTGAATCAATGTCGATTTTTTGAACGCATCTAATACTTTTCGTCCCATAAGTCCTAAGTTATTCTCATACGCTGCACTCTGTTGGATCGCTTCCATGCACATAGCCTCGGTCTTTCCCGTACCTAAACTGCCTGCAAGCAAATGATGCTTGCTCCAACCTGTATATAAATGAAATTCTTGCTGATGTGGTAACGGATCAGTTGGTGTCCCATCTGGGAACTTATATGTAATTAATATATCGTTACTCATGCCTGATTCTTATATAACTCTTTCCAATCTATTGGTAAGCTACCGTCCGATTCCAAATCAAATATCTTTATCGCTGTGTCCACAATCTCCCTAGATTCTACTTTATCCAATCCGTATAAACTCCGTAATATGTCAAGTAAGAAGTCTCTAGGTGATAAATATTGAATATTGCCTTTGCTGTCTACGGCATATGGATAATACTTCATTTTATATTCTTTATCATTTTACTACGCTCTTTTGGTGTAATTCCTGCGACCATGACATTTACTTGCGTATTATTGTTCTGCATCCTGTCCCTGTACTTATGTGGATCTAACGCTTTTAATTGAAAGATACGCTCTGCTGTGTTTTTCGCCTCTGAAGCCTGTTCATACGATAGTTTCTCTAATCCGTCTAAACGCTCTTGATTAAAGGACTTACGCAGAACATCCACAGCTTGTGCAAACTGAGGGTCATTTTTCATTGCGTGCTGAATACTGCCGTAATAGAACCCCATTTTATTTGCTGCTATGGACGGAAATCCGTGGCAATCAACCATTGTCTTTAAGAAAGCATCTTTTTTGTCGTCTGTAAATCGAACCTTTTGACTGGTGTCGATCTCTAGTGTTGATAAGAAGTTCGCATAATATTTGTTGTCATGCAAGTTCTTAACTGCTTTATTGACGGCAGATTTCTCCATCTCCTTCGGTGATTTTTTTCTGTGTGCGTCTTTCAAATTGGTTGGAATATATAGTAGAAATATCATTAGATGAAATAGGTAATTCTTGATATTGTGAAATTTAAGGAGGGCGATGTTTTGCTGAG
>Ga0208794_1000753_pt1 | contig 18063 bp, 33 predicted proteins | sample 32_taG_FD_184106 | JGI IMG/M metagenome (GOLD analysis project Ga0208794, IMG submission 184106) | Marine viral communities from the Gulf of Mexico - 32_GoM_OMZ_CsCl metaG (SPAdes) (version 2) | ecosystem: Environmental > Aquatic > Marine > Oceanic | place: Atlantic Ocean: Gulf of Mexico... | reverse complement strand
CCGTATTCCCAAACACCTTTAGTTTTTTGCATTGCTCCTACAACATACCAATCATGATCATCTAAATGTTCCTCAGAAACATCAAATTGTTTATGGATAGGTTTATGTAGTATTGCTTCTGCATCACTATGATTTAATATTGTTTCTAGTATCATTCGTCTATTTCATTAAGTTTAATAGATGATTCATTACGTTCAAGTAGATAAGAGAAAACTAATTCTGCAACTGGGTTTGCTACTTGTACGTGTGCTTGTACTTTAATGTCTTTACAGTCGTCGCCAACTTCAACATTATTAATATCAACACTTACATTGAACATGTCTGGACAATGCTTTAAAAGTTTCTTACCAACAAATCTCCAAAATAATCTCATAATACTTAGAATTAAAAAGGGCTTTACAGCCCTTAATGAAAATTAAATTAATTAAACAGATGGATCTACAATCGGCTCAACAAAATCTTCTTCAGCAAAGTCTGCTTTCAGAATATCTTCCATACGTTTGATTGCCTTCTTAAAACTTTTTACTAACTCATTTGCGTCAGCTACTTTGTCTTCTTGATTTACAATCTCAGCTACAGAGTAGGAGTGAATATTAACTCTTAAGCCTTCAAGAATTGTTTTTTCTTCTTCATATGATTGTATAGCAGACATTAAATTACTACGTGCTTCAAGTAAATCTGCATCACCTTGAAGTTTTGCTTTTCCTGCAGCTAACTTTAGATCACTTAGCTTTTTAGCCTCTAGGTTTGTTGCTGCAATATGAGCATTAAGAATTTTTGGAACTTTACCCATTAGTATAAAGAGTTTAAATGTAATTGTCTTCTATTATAGGCTGAAGACTTTACCTTATAGATTATTTGCTTTACGAAAACTGGCTAGTATTTCTTCTTCGCTTTCTACTTCAAGATTTAATTTTAGTAGTAAACTATGTGCAATAGTCATATACATTTCAATTGGGCGTTCATGAGGAAGTTTATTGTCTGTATAGACTTCATGAATAAATACTAATTCACTTAAAATCTCATTTAAATCTTTCGCCTTTACGGTTTCGATTGCTTTCAGTAGTAGACTTTCTGTTAATTCTCCTTGCATTATATTTTTCTCCTTGTTTAATTAAAATTCTATAATCTATATAGAATCCGATAGGTAATAAAAGTAATAAAATAAGTATTGTAATTGCCATACCTATTAAAAATTATAGTTGAGATACTTTAAAAGCTCGTACCCAATTATCCATTCGCTTTACATACCCTGATTTAGTACTACCTGTTAGTTTTTTAGGTAGTTTAGGTAATTCGTTTTGAAAGCCAGATTTTGCAGCTTTTTCTTTTAAATTTTTTCTAAAGTTGTCTTCGAAATAAACATCAGTAAGCATAGCTATAATAATTTATAATGTATAAGTAAATATTTTACGTAAGGAGTATGAAAATCAATTCCTTCGAATTGAAATTCATCTTGCTCATTATTGAGAGCGTTCTCGTAAGCTTCTTTAAGCTTTGGGAGTTTGCATATTGGTAATTCCACCATGATTTATTTAATTGAATTTAGTGAAGGAAGCAGGATTCGAACCTGCACGGTTAGCTATAATCAATCGTTCAGTTTCTCAAAGGTGTTTATACCCCGTTTCTAATACCTATCTAACCTGCTTATCAGCGTCTACCAATTTCGCCATTCCTTCATGTTAAAAGAGTAGGTTAACTTCCTACTCTTTTAAATTCTTATTCTCCTAAAAATTCTTTTTGAATCTTATAAAGTTGTTTTCTTAGGCTTTCTAAATATTCAACATCAGCTTTAGCATCCTCTATTTCATGTCGAATATTTAAAATAGCTGCTGGACTCCAATCCTTTCCTCTACGAGAACTAATTTCAGCTTCCTGGCTAATTTTCTCTTGTAGCTTTTCTTCTGCTTCTATTAACTTCCCTTCCAGTGTCGCTATATCCTTCTTTGAAGATAGCTTTGATTTCGATAGAGCTATTTTCAACTCTGCTTCTTCTTGGTCTTCTGGTGAGGCTTTCCAAAGTGTCATCAATTTTACTTCTGCCATTGTTTTCTTCTTTTTGTTTATGTTTAGTAAATTCTTTTAGTTCTGTTTCTGTAACTAGTTTTATCTTACTTTCTTCAGTGTTATAACCATTATAACCTTTTGGAACATAGTAGTTTAAACTGTTATGTTTAAGTATTTTACCTATTCTCCAAGGTTTACTACTAAACTCTTCGTGGTAATAATGCCAACCTATAACCCAATCTCCTACTTTAAACTTAGTAGTTTCTTTAGGTGTTTCTTGATTAAGTAATATTTTAGAATAATCCTCTGCTTCTTCTTTAGTAGCAAACCACTTACAGTATTGTTTATCTACCCAGAATTTGTGTCCAACAGATATACTACGAACTTCATTATTGCTGGCTTCTATCTTTCTTACTTCCCCTATTTTAAGTTGATGTTGTGTACCTGCATATGCCCCCCAGTTACCATGAGTAAATACTACATAAGTGTTTTTACTCCAAGGTTCTATATGTTCTTTATCAGGTTTATGCCCTATCTTTTCATAAAACTCTTGTGTAGTTATCTCTTTTTCAGCGTAAACTTCACCATCAAGATCAGAAATAGGAGTGTGGTTATAAAACTTACGTATTTTTTTACTTACTCCACATACACACCCTATACTTAAAAGAGATAAATTAGGCTTACCCTTCATCCATTCAGTTACTACTTCTTGATTTTCTTTAGTGATTTTAACATACCAACTAGTTTCTTTTTCCATAATTATCTAAATAAAGCTCTAAGAAATACACTACTACCAATAAGTAATAAACCAAGTACATGTAATGTAATTTTTATATACTCATTTGTAGTAGTATTTGGTAATATACTTAATGTAACAAGATTTAGTATTAAACCAATTATAAATAAACTTCTATATAATAATATGTATTGCCGTACATCCATGATTTAACTATTTAAGAATTCTAAGTAGGAAAATTAATCCAATTGCTACACCAATAGCTGAAATTGGGTAAACTATGTATTCAATCATCTTCTTTGTCGTTTACAGGTTCATAATATTTTTGCATTAGATTATAGGATATATCAACATACACACTTGCATCAGTACCAAGAGAGAAAGAAGACGAGGTGAGATCTTCTTCTTCTTTTGGTGGTTCTTCAGGAGTATTAAATATTTCAATTCCTATAATTATAATACCGCTTAGGAGAATAGAGCTGCCTATTATCCATAATAAAATTAAAGTTATTATCATAAGTTTTCTTTAATCCACTTATTAAAGTCGTCAACCTCTTGTTTAGTTGAAGTCATAGCATAATGTTCTGCTAAATTAAATAGTAGCTGTTCAACCTCTTCACGAGTGTATAGTTTAACATCAAACTTATCCTCAATTTCTTGAGTATTCATCTGTCTAGTGTTATGAGAATACTCAGGCTTAACCCACACAACCTCGTTGTCTTGGAGTTTGAGTTCTTCTACCCATTCAGGCGCATGTCCTTGAATAGTTGCACTAGTATCATTATCTACTTTTACATACTCCAACTCAACCTCTTCAGGCTGATGTTTAGCATAGTATTCTATGAGTGATTGAGGGATTTGGGGGAATATTTCATCTACTCCTTCTCCTTTGTCATTCTCTATGTAGTTATTAAGCTTAGGATCAGTTGTGGCTATGATTTTAAACACTGTTATCCTAAAGTACTTAGTGTACCTAACCACCGAACCATCATTATTAGGATTATAACACCAATCACCTTCTTTTATCTCATCATCTGAGAGTATGTAGAGGTGTTGCATAGTACAACCTGATAAATCTCCTTGACTCCATTCTTTAGATGTTATCTGTAGATTTCCATTACAATCAGTATATAGATTGCTTTTATCAGTAGGCAACATTATTATTTTATGTGTTCTTTTCATACGTCAATAAGTTTTCTTGTATCCATTCTTCTTCTGATAATCCATCTACACCTGAAGTAAAGCCATGTAAATTACCTTCATTGTATGCTTTTCTACATAACTCTTCAACTTGTTCTAATTTATACAATCCATAAGTATAGTTCAGTGCTATAGGTGTTTCTGGAACTATAATAATTGTATTATCTATTACTTTAGGAATATATATTGTAGTGACACTTTCATCTTCATGGTGAGCAAATACTTTTTCATAGCTAATGCTGACGTTATCTACGGGGTTAATGGCGTAATCGCTTATGAATAAACTGGGTATAGCGTATATGTTAGGATAGTTGTAAAGCGAGTCGTTTGAAGTAGCTATTATCTTTTTATAGATAGCACCTGTAAATACTTTATCTTTAGATTGTTGCCATATTGTCTTTCTGAGACTATCATACACCCAATCACCTTGTACAATAGGATCATCTGATAAGATATAGAGATAAGGTTTGTCACTATTCTCTGAGATTATTTTATGAGTTTTTATCATATTAATGCGGTTAAATTATTGCAATGCGGTTAGATTGTTGCCCGAAGAAAAAAAACTATCTCAAGGTGTAAACCTTGAAATAGTAAAGTGCATATAGCATAGGTTACGCCATGAGCACCATACATACTGCGATAGTAAATATTAGTCTAGCTCAATTGAATTACCTTCTGAATCTATACATCGTATGAAGAAAGCATAATATTCAGTAGGCTTTCCTTTAGGACATAAAACCACACTATCTATATAATATTCATCATCCACGAACTCAACTTCACCCTCCTTGTTCCACACTTGGTGTGTTCCTCTACCGAATAAACTAAAAGAGCTTCCGTCAAATTTAGTTTCGTTTATATGCTTTAAAAAAGCAACAACACTTTTTAAAGAATCAAAAGTTTTAAAGAGCCTCAACTTGTCACAATTAACTAAATATATCATAAATAAAACGATTTGCTAACACAATCTATACACCATAAAGCAGTATAGTATTGTGCTAAGATTAAACAGAACAAAAAAGCAGTTTTATATCATGCTTAGGATATGTTAACACCTACTAGAAGGCAGTATCTTCTTCTGATGTAGTTGGAGCAGCCACTGTTTTAGCAGTAGTTGCAGTACCAAGCATATCAGCCATAGATTTAGTACTAGCAGATGTAGTTTGTACCTTGAAGTTAGTTACTTCCAAGATACGCTTACCAGCTTTATCTAGTACTGCAGAGCCGTCTTTATTAGTAGCAAAGGCAATAGCTACTTTGATAGTCTCTCCAGCCATAGGAAGTTCTTTTTCCTTGCTGTCATGATGGATTATTTCTTCCTTAGTTAATCCAAACTTGAACTCTGTTATTGGCATTTCTTCACCTCCGTGAGCTTGCAATGTTTCAATGCAACGTTCAACGTTACGAGCATCAATAGCTTTGAAGTTGATGAAAACAGAGTGCTTGTAAGTTGCACCACGAGAACCTTGTGCCAATTTAGGGTTAACCCATATTTGTGGCTCACCAACAACTTCAAGGTAATCTGTTTTTGGACCGTCGATGATTTTGTAAGAAGCGATTGTTTCTTTCGAGATTTTGTAAGTACTCATAATTGTAATTGTTTAAGATAAATTGTTTAAGATAAAATTTTGAATTCCCCCTAACTTTAAGGGGCTTTGAAATAAGGTAGAGACTGCAAACTAGTTGCAGCCTTCTTGATTTAAAATTGATAACATCTGCTTATCTATGAAGTCATTGATTTCAGGATTATAAGCAGATGAAGTTGCATTGTATACTATAAAACTTTTGACTTTGGTGAGTGCATCACCATCAGTAGTGTTATGGTATATTTCATGAAGCATAGCATTTTGTGCTTCTTTTGGAAGTTGAGGTATTGTAGTAAGCATTATTTGTAACGTTTAAGAGTTAATTTTATGAACTTCAATTTCGTAATGCTCTCCACGCTGTGCTAAATACTGACGTGCAGATAATCCGTAGTGTTCCATGTGTCGAGATGCATGGAATTTACGAACTTTTTGAGCATCTTTTCTATTTGAGTAGACTCCAATGATTGTAGTTGAATCTATAAAGTCGCCTACATTGACGTTTGTAACTATAAATACTTTCATAATTACTTGTAACGTTTAAGATTTGACAATTTAGGTTGATGTTTCATGAACTTTCTTTTGGACTTTAGGAATTTCCGAGTGAAAGTTGATGAAGGAGAGCCGTATTTTGGCTTTGTTGGGTACGAATATGCGCTAGTTATCCCTAATAAAAGGGGTAATGTTAGGACGGATAGACGTACGTAGAACTTGGCTATTTTGTACATTGTGGTATATATTTATAGATGTAACATAAGTAACAAAGGGTGAATATAGTAGAGAAATGGGTGAGAAGGATTTAGCAGCTACCCATACAACAACACACACAAAAAGTGCCTTAGCATTACATACAGAGGGTTTTTGGGGTAATGTTAATATTCTCCACTAATATAAAGGGGCTTTGAATTAGGGGTGAATGTGGCTACTCAAGGGGTTATGTTGCGGACTGCGGATAATTGTACTATTTGGAGATACCCCTCCCTTAAAAGGGAAGGTCATCATAAGGTGTAATCTCTCCGCGCTTAATGGCTTCAATTTCTAACTCGTGTAAGTAGGCTTCATGCTCGAAGGTCCACTCAACTCCTCGAAGGACATGGATAGAGTTAGGGTCAAGGTTGTCAATAAGTAAGTTCATAGTAGTAAAGTTTAAGTTATCAACTACATTAAAGGGGATTTGAATTTAGTAGTTGTTACTTAGCTCCTGAGATTAATTAGTATACTAAAGAAGGGGTGGGTACCCTAAACTCAATTAACTGGAGGGGGGTTTGGAATGGGGTGGACCATATTCTAACTTACTCACATAATTTTATATTAGAATTGATGGGGGGGGTACTTTATATAGTGGAGTAGATAGATTAAGTAGTGGGGGTGTTTTTATTTAGCTTGTAGATTAGGGAGTTTTCACACTCATCTAATTTTTTAGGATGGCAGTTTATATATTTACTTTGGAAGTAGGAGGATAGTGCGTAGGATATATTAGTGTCAACCCCAACAGAGAAAGAGGTGGATATGCTATAGTATTTTCTCCTGTTGGTGAGTCTAAATTTTACTAAGTTGTAGGATACTAATTTATCTAGGCTATTTGATATATCTTCTGATTTAGTTTCCTTTCCAAATTTTACCCAAGTTATAGGGAGTGCTTCTGAGTTTAGTAGTTGATTGTGTAAATCTGAGATGTAGATTAATCTTGCAAGTCTAGTGTAGGATATTGGGGATTTAGATTTATTAAGGGAAAAAAGTATAATTTTGTCTAGAGATGACAATAGTTTCATATATTAATTTTCTGTCCTACCAATTTCCATAATAAAAAGCAGAATATCAAGTTTTTCACAACATTTATTTTCTTACTACTTTTTTGTATTATTGTATAAAACTTACCGTAATGAATTGGAAACGAATATTAATTGAGATTGCATTGTTTATACCGAGGTTACTTAGACCGAAGAAGGAGATTAGTAAGGAGGATATATACCCTTCAGGAAAAGAAGTATTAAGATTTACTCATGACATCTTAGAGGTAGAGGACCATATGAGAAGAAAGCTTGATGTGTTTCAGGCTGATTATATTAGTACCAATATTTTTGAGAATGGTGTTAAGGTAATTACGCAGTCACATAAGATTAAATTTTCTAGAACGTATGAAGTAAGGAAAGATGGACACCCAAGGAAAAAGGATCTTATACAGGGATATCCACTTGCGCTGTTTATGGATATGTGGGAGAAGATATTAAATGAACATGTGATTTATTATAAGAGTCCAAATGAATACAATCCTGATCCATATAAACAAGAAGAAGTATTTCAAATGGGAGTAAAGAGTGTAGTTTTTCTCTTAATGGTAGATGATGACGGATATCCTCTTGGATTTATGACCTTTGAATTTCATAAAGAGACTAATCTTAGAAAAAAGGATTTAGATGGAATGGTTAATTTTAACAAGTTAATCACAGAAAAGATTCTCCAGAAAAGAAGTCTATAAACTATTGAGATTTTACGTAATTTTTTATATTTTTATATAACTAATTTATTCTACGTAAAATCTTGATACTTTATGAAAACACCAGTATTAATGCAGAGAGAGATTTTTGGGGAGACTATTCAGCAGAATAGTAAGACCCAATTTTTCTCTGCAACTGATCTAGCTAAGGTCGGTAACAAATGGAGAATGATAAATGGACTATCTCCTTTCAATCTCCACTCATTCCTTTCTTCTAAGGGTACTCTTGAATTTATTGAGGAACTTGAGAAAAAATATAATCAAGTTATTGTAAGAGGAAGAGGTAGAGGAGCTCATACCTGGGTTCACCCACTTTTATTCATTGATATAGCTTTAGGAATAAACCCTAAATTAAAGGTAGAAGTATATGAGTGGCTTTTTGATAATTTGATTAAATATAGAAACGATTCGGGGGACTCATATAAACAAATGAGTAGTGCAATTTTTATAAGGCATAGGAATCATAAAACTTTTCCAGACATTATTAAACGAGTTTCTAATTTTATTAGAGCTGCATTAAAAGTTGAAGATTGGCAAAAAGCTACAGAAGTTCAACTTAAACAACGGGACCAAATTCATGTAGCGATTACACTTTATAGTAAGGTTCTTACCAATGTAGAACAGATAACTAGATTGGCAGTTAAAGAAATATTGGAATTAAATAAGTAATAATGGATGGATATGAAACAAGGAGATAAGTACAAACATAAAGAATCTGGAGCCGAAGTTATTATCCACTCCTACCACCCAGAACATAAAGAAGTTTGGTTAATGAGTTTTGGGCTACCAGTATTTAACGAAGATAAGTTTAACGAATTATTTGAGAAAGTATGAAATTAACAAAATTAGAAAGATGGGATAAAATATATCTTGATAAGGATAAAGCAAAAGAATCTGAAGTTAATACTTACTTAGATTGTAGAGATGGTATTGTTGAAGCTTATGAATACCGTGATGAGTCTGGGTATGGTTCTAAAACAAGATTATTTTTATGTAGTAATACAAAGCACGAAAGCAAAGCATTAATTAGGCAAGTTTATAGTGGTGAAGAATGGAATGAGGAAAGTATGTATTTCGATTCAGATTCTTTTGATTATTTGAAAGCTATAGTTAATGGTAATAAAGATGAGCTTGGTGGTAAATACACTTTAATTAGAGATTATTAAAACTAATAAATAATGAAGTTGCCTAGAAAACTAAAGAAGCGAAAAAAGAAAGTATTGAAAATGATGTACGAAGCGTCAGCACAAGCTTTAGATTATAAAGTACCAACACAAGAAGAATTTGATAAAATATTAGAATTAATAACAGATGGGAAAGCCAAAAAACCAACTAAGGGATGACAACTTTAGCCGTAAATTATATAAACAAACAGGAAGCCTCACTGAGAAAGACTTAAGAGAGTTTATATCAGAATTAGACTTTGGAGAACCTAAGTTTGTTGTATATCAAAAGTGTATTACTCAGGGTGCTGTAAAAAGAACAGAGTTTGATTTAGGGATTTGCGGTAATCCTAAATGTATATCATGTAATGAAATAGTAAAAGCACTTAATAATTATGGAAAATAAATACTACACACCAAGTATAGAAGAGTTTCACGTTGGTTTTGAGTATGAGATTTCAGCTAAGGAAGAAGGAAGAAAACTTGTGCCGTTTAGAAATGGAGAAGAGTGGAAAAAGGAAGTGTTTGAAACAGAGTTCTACTTTGTCAGAGGAGTTCTAAACAATCATACGTCTTGTATAAGAGTTAAACACCTCGACAGAGAAGATATAGAGAGCTTGGGGTTTGAGTTTAAAGGTAAGGCTCTAAGGTCTTTCTTTGAAATGGAATGCCAATTTGATTTACCAGACACAAATTCATTCTGGTGTAAGACTCTAAAAATTCAGTTAGATGAAGAACATAGAACTGTAAAAATTGAGGGTTATATAGCTTCTGCTTGTGAAGAAGAAACATTATTCTCAGGGAAATGCAAAAACAAAAGCGAGTTGAAGAGAATCTTAAAGATGATAGGTTATGAACAAGGATGAACTAAGGAAGATAAAAAGAAATACAGAAGTGCCTATATTCCCATCTATACAGACAATTGCTCATGAGGATGGGGTGGAATTTAAAACATGGGTGCAGGTTAAAAATAGTGATTTGCTTGTATACCACACTAGAAGATGTTGGTATCTTGAAAACAAGAAAGAGCAGATTATAGGTATTGAAATGAAAGAGTTTATTACAGATTGTGAAAAAACGTCTGAATACTATATGATTCCAGATGAAGGAGATTTTGATTATGATATAGAAGCGGTATTCGAAGAAAATTTATTTATATAGTTATGCCAAGATATGATTTTAAATGTACTAAGTGTGATCTAATAGAAGAGAGAACTTGTAAAATAAACGAAAGAGATAATCAAATTTGCTCTTGTAATTCATCTTCTAAAATGATACAACAATTTTCAATGCCTAATATTTTAGGAATGGATTCACAAGGATCTTCTGGAAATAAAGAAGTTCCTTTTGAAGATTTTGATGCAGATTCAATTATTTAAAAAAATATATGAAAATATTAAAAACTAATTGTATATTGTAGAAGTAGAACTTAGTAAAGGTGGTTGTTTTTATTAAGCAATGTTTATAGGTAATTGTAGATGAAGAAGCTCTCAGAAATGAGAGCTTTTTTTATTTTTACCGTAAATTTATTGATTTAATAAAAAATTAGTGTGATATTAGAGGTATTCCTATCTCTTCTTTGTGCCCACGCAGGTTTTCTTCCTTATATGCGTGGGCTTTTCTTTTACAAGAATATATAAATTTAGATTCAATAGCAATAATTAATTTATTTTTCTATACCACTATTTTATAAATTTTTAGTAATATTCCCCTTTCCTATAACACAATTTGCTATATTTGAGTATAATCTTATAAAATATGACACGAAAAGAAATTGAAGAATTTGGACAACGCCTTGTTAATTATATTGGTTTTAATGTTGGAGAAATAGTTTGGCACCGCAGTTCAAAAGATGAAGGAGTAATTACAGATATTGGAGTTACTTTTGATCAAGATGGCTGTACAACAGTTTTGTATGTAATATTTGGTCCAGGAGTTGTTGTAAAATGTAATCCACAAGAATTAACTCATAATAAACAAGTAGAATAATGGGAAAAGGAAAACGCTTAAGAGAAAACAGAAAAGGGAAGAATAATAAATGGGAACATATCCCTAATGGAATGATGATGGTAGTTCCACCTTTATCGACAGTAGCACAACAAGGCACAATGCCCTTTGTGATTCCTTCTCCTTACAATAAGAAAAGACGTAAAAAAGAGTTAAATGAAGAACTTAAAGGAATTAGTTGATGAGATTGAAGATGACATTTTTCTTAGTAAAGATGTATTAACTCGATCAATTCGCATAGCTTTACCAGATGACCAGGTTGTACTTGATATCTTTGAGTTTGAAACTTCAACAGTGGGTAGTAAAATTGTATTCACACCAAGTAAGTATAAAATTCATGGTAATTTTGAAGATTATACTACAACTATAGAAGAAGAACCAAAGAAAATTGTAGAAGTAGTCGAAGAGAATAAACCTATTACTCAGGAACAAATAGTAAAAGAACTTAATAAACATACAGAAAATGGAAAAACTAAAGAAGACAGGATTTGATGTTAATGGGTTTCGCCCAATGACTAATCATATTGCTTTAATTTTAACAGATGAGGATCTTGAAATTTTAGGATCCCCTCATGCTAAAAAAGAAAAAAAGTCCAAGATTGAAACTGGACAATCCTTATATAAGGGGGACGCAGTTGAAAAAGAAGAAAAAGAGAAGGAAAAAGAAAATAGAACTTATACAGTTGCTGGGTTAGCAATGAATCTTGTAGATAACGAAGATGGGCTTGAGTTAGGAGATGAAGTAAGTTTGTTTGGGCAAACAGTTATGACTGAAATTGTTGTAGAAGGTAAGGTATATGTTATTGTACCGTATTTTAAAATATGTTCAATCCACAAAGAAAAAGTAGCTTGATACTAGGGTGGTGGCATTGCAATAAATGTAGAACAGGTAACCATCATAAAGTCTATGATGGTTATACTGTTTGTAATTGTGGATACAAAAGGAAGCTAGATGGAAAACACAATGAATCTTCGAGTTCCCCTACAAAAGACGTTTAGTAGATTATATGTTACATTGATGTCTGGACTGCTTAGACTAACTGATACTGAGTTACTTGTACTAAGTGAAATAGTTTGGGATATTTATAAAACAAAAAATGAAGAATTAGTCTTCTCACCAGAAGGAAGGCAGGAAATCAGAAAAAGATTATTAAATACTGGAAAGAAAATGACACAACATAATTTTAATAATTATCTAATGTCATTAAAGAAAAAAGACGCTATCAAGTATGTTGATGGAAAGTATGTTATAAATCCTTGGTTGATACCAAGAGAAGAAATCTCATTTAAGTTTAAAGTTGATGAAAGATTTACCAGTATTTGATCCTCAGTCAAATTTTTGGAAAATGTATCCAAAATTTAAATCTCTTAGTATTTATGCTGAGCTATATAAAAATGATAGGTCTAAAGCTAAATACAAATCGTCTACAGATATGTGGGCGATTGTTGCTTTTTGGGAACCAGAGTCCCCATATAGTAATTTAGAAGAAAATCCTGAAAGTGCGCTTGGACAATGTAGATCTCTATCTAGAGATTTAACTGGAGATGATAATTGGTGGTATGAGAATGAAGCCAGGCTCTCTATATATAGAGAAGAGTATGAAAAATATAAACTTACTCCTGCACTTAGATCTCTTAAACAGTGGGAGAAAAAACTAAAAGAGAGAGATGAAATTCTAAATGAAACATCTTATATAATTGGGCAAACAGATAATAATGGTAGACTTGTTGGGTCAAATGTTGAAATCCTAGATAAGATGTTATCTAGTAGCTCAAAACTTTGGGAAATGTATTTTAAGATACAGGAACAATTATTAGCTGAAGGTTCAGGAGGTACGACAAGAGGAAATGCTGAAGAGTCTGCATCAGATTTAGGTAAACTATGATTTACGAAAAAGAGTTTAATACGATATGCAAAGAAGTATATGATCAAATACTTAAAGAGTACCCACATTTTGCTGATCAACTTACAGAAACTAAAGTTCGTGAGATGGTAAAAGATGCTTATAAATGTGTTCAAGATCATATAGTTGAGGGTTCATTAGCTCCTGTATATTTTCAATCTTTAGGAAGATTTGTAGTAAAAGAAGGGAGAAAAGAATGGCTAAAGAATAAAAGGAATGATATCAAGAAATAATTTTATACTTAAAGAAATTCCAAATTTAATTCCAGATACTACTGAGTATTTTAATTTTTGGAGAACCCACAAAAGACGATGTATAGAAGGATATTGGGTTGGAGGAAAATGGATGCCTGGTCCCTTATATTTTTATGTAAACTTTTGGCATATACTTCTAAATAAAAGCAAACACTCTAAGGTGAAATCGTTAGCAAAGCCTTATCTCAGAGATATAGAATGGGATAAGGCTTATGTGTATATGGAAGCTAAAGGCTTTTCTGGATTTAAGGAGGATGAAAAGGAAACTTGTTATCGCCCTTTAAAAAAATTAATTACTAAACATGAAAAATTTAAGGAAAGGGAAAAGTTAGCTGACTACCCTGAATATAAAGAATTCCCACCCGAAGTTTTTTCTTCTTCTGGTAAACTTAAAGCTTATATAGAGGCTAGAGAGTATTTAAGAAGATTGCATAAAAATTCACTAGGTAAACCCCTTTTTCAAAACGAAGCAAAAAATGTATGTGATATCGAGTGTTTAGAAGAAAGTCAAATAGTACTAATGGCTGATTTTACTCGAAAAATGATTAAAGATGTTCAGGTCGGAGAAGAACTTATGGGGTTATCAGCTCCTACTAAAGTTATATCTAAAGTCACTGGTGCTAATCAAATGTTTAAAATCACCACTAAACGAGGGCACACACAAGTAGTTACAGGTAATCATTTAGTTCCTGTAAAAGTACGAACCTATGTTAATGGTAAATTAAATAAAGAGGGGATTAAAGAGAAAGGACATTACATTGTAGACTATAGAAATGTACGAGCAGAAGATTTATACGCACAAAGTACTAAAGCATCTTTTAGGAATAAGTATAAATTATATCGAAGTTTTGGTGTAGATTTTGATTCAGTGCCAGATAAAGATTCGTATCTATTAGGTTTATGGTTAAGTGATGGAAGAACTGATGAAGCAAGCATTACAATGTGTGATTTAGAACCTTTAGAATACGTAGCTAAACTCACAGATAAACCTATTTTGCAGGATAAACCAAGAACAAATCGTAAAAGTAGTTACACAATATATTTTGGTACTTCTAATATTTTTGGTGTGGGGAAAAAATATATACCTACAGAATATTTAACTAGCTCTAGAGAAACTAGATTACAATTGCTTGCTGGTGTAATAGATGGGGATGGGTGGCAACAACATAATATGTACCGTATTGGAGAGCCTAATAAAGAGTTAGCATTACAATATTCTGATTTAGCACAATCATTAGGATTTTATTCTACTGTTGCAGAACGTAAATCAAAATCTGGCTCAATATTGTATGAAGTATCTGTAGGTGGGGATGTGTTTCAAATTCCAGTCAAAATCCCAAGAAAAGCTGTAGAGTATACTAAAAAAACTACTACATATACTAGTGAGTCATTTTCAATTGAAATGGCTGGGTTAGGTAACTTTGTAGGTTTAGAAGTAGATGCAGATGATCATCTTTTTTTGCTAAGTGACTGGGTATCAACGCATAACTGCAGAGGGTCAGGAAAATCTTATTTGGCATCAGGCATGTTAATAGCTCATAATTTTTTAATGGACGGAGCTACTGATTATGATGAATACCTACAAGCCTGGGAAATGGATAAACCTTTTGCTTCAGAGACTGTAGTAGGAGCAATTAATACTTCCTATTCAGATGATTTACTTTCTAAGTTTACACAAGGGCTTGAAAACTTAGAAGGGGGAGTAAAAATTGGAAACAAGTATTATCCTTCTCCGCTACACAAAAGTACAAAGGGGACATTAGCTCCTGGAAAGAATCCATTAATTGCTGCCTTTGATAAAAAAGTAGGAGGTACTTGGCAGGAATTTGGATCTAGATCTAAAATTCACCATAGGTCATTTAAAGATAAACCAACTGCAGCTAATGGTACACGACCTGGACTTGTAATCTTAGAAGAGGTTGGATTTATGGGAAATCTACGAGATGCGCTAGGACCATTACGAATGTGTACGGCAGATGGAGCCATGCAATTTGGAGTTACTTATATGTTTGGTACTGGTGGTGATATGGAAGGAGGATCTACTGAAGCTGTAATGGAAGTATTTTATGATCCTGAAGCTTGGGATTGTTTAGCCTTTCCAGATTATTATGAAGGTAATGGAGAAAAAAATATTGGGTACTTTGTTCCTTATACACTCGGACTTAATCAATTTAAGGATGAAGAAGGAAATACAAACTTAGAAGCAGCCAATGCATTTATTCAAGAGACTAGAGATGAATTAGCTAAAGCTTCATCAAAGAAACCATTAAATGATGAACTTCAAAATAACCCTGTAGTTCATTCAGAAGCATTTCTTGTAACTTCAGGAAATATATTTCCAATTAAAGAATTATCAGATCAACTCAAATTTGTAGAATCTTCAAGTACTGATTTCATTCAAGGACAACTAGGAACACTAGCCCTCACACCTTCTTCTTCTCGTGGTGTTAAGTTTATTCCCGATATTAAAAATGAATTACGAGCTGCTACATATCCTGTTAAAAAAGGAGAAGATATGCCAGGAGCTGTTCAAATATGGGAACACCCACCATCTGGTGATATTCCATATGGAATGTATGTTGCAGGTACTGACCCTTATGACCAAGATAGAGCAGAAGAATCTGCATCATTAGGTTCAACTTTTATATATAAGATTGGAGATTTTAGAGAAGGAGGGCTTCGAGATATGATTGTTGCAGAATATACAGGAAGACCTGAAACTGCAAAAGAACATCATGAAACTGTTCGAAGGTTATTAATGTATTATAATGCACTTGATCTATATGAGAATGAGAGAAATACTTTGAAGTTTCATTTTGATACTGAAAATTCTCTATCTTTGTTATCCTACACACCTAGTATCTTAAAAGCAACCGCTAACTCAACAGTGAATCGACAGTATGGAATTCATATGACGAAAGCTATTAAAGAAGAACTTGAAGTCTATGCTAGAGATTGGCTAACTGAATCTATTGGTGATGGTTATACAAATGTGAATCGTATTTATTCTAAAGGATTACTTAAGGAATTAATCATGTACAATGAGATTGGTAACTTTGATAGAGTAATTGCCTTCCTACTTACGATCTGCAACAGGATGAATCATCACTACGTTAAAATTGAAGAGAAAAAGAAAGAAATTGAATTAGATACATTCTTTACACAAAAGCATTTTAGATGACAAGTAAAAGATATTTTGCAGATTACCCACAATTGCCGAGACAAAAACTCGCAATGTCTCAGAAAAATGATAGATGGAGAGAATCTTGTGTTGATGCAGTTGATGGATTAGCTACATCTATAACTTGGGACGGACGAAGTAGTACTGCAAGAAAGCAGATTAATTATGATTTAATGAATTCTATTATAGATACAGATGATTATAATTATGTACTCGACCCGTTTAATTTAGGTGATCAATATGGAGGAACCCCAGCTAGGCTTCGACATATGAATGTAGTAAGCCAAAAAATTCGAAAGCTAGTTGGAGATGAAATTGAACGCCCGTTTGATTTTACAGTAATGTCTGTAAGTGGACAAGGTGTATCTGATAAGGACCAAAAGAAGAAAGAAACTCTACTTGAGACTGCAGCTTTTATTATGAAGCAAGAAGCTGGAATTCAAGATGAAGAAGAACCACAATTTCCAACACTTGAAGAAGCTGCAAAAGCTAATGTTAAGTACTCTGATATAAGAGAAAGATATGCCTCAGCTATTATTAAAAATGGATTTGAGGATCAAAGATTTGAAGCTAAGTTTTCAGAAGGTTTCGAACATGGACTTATTGTAGGCGAAGAAATTTATTATACAGGCATTGTTGCGAATGAACCTGTACTTAGAGTTGTAAATCCTCTTTTCTTTGAGTGGGAAAAAGGACCAGAAACTCAAAATATTCAAGACGCTGGTTGGGCACGAGAAGAAAGATATATGTCTGTATCTGAAATTCTTGATGAGTTCTCAGAATTTTTAACTCCAGCTCAAGTAAGAATGTTAGATGATGGAGTTAATATTTACTCTACTAACAGAAATACAATGCTTCCTGGGTATGCCTATACCCAACAAAGTATTCGAGAGTATGATCAGTTTGGTGCGACGGATGGAAGGAATCAAGCAAATACTATTCGAGTAATGACTGCTTGTTGGAAATCTATGAAGAAAATAGGTTTTCTAGTTTATCTCGATGAAAATGGAAAGCCACAAGAAACTATAGTTGATGAAGCTTATGAACTTTCAGAAGAAGAAAGAGAACAAGGAGTAGCTATTGAGTGGCAATGGATTAATGAAGTTTGGAAAGGTACTAAGATTGGAAATGATATCTATATTGATATAAATCCTACAGCCAACCAAATGCGAACAATGGATAATCCATCTGAATGTAAACTTCCATATGTTGGGCGAACTTATAACAATCTAAACTCTAAAACAACGTCATTATTAGATATGATGAAGCCTCATCAATATTTATATAATGTACTTTGGTATAGATTAGAAAATGAAATTGCCAAAGCAAAAGGTAAGAAGTTTGTATTTGATTTGGCACAACTACCTACAGGACATGGAATGGATTTAAAGAAGTGGATGTATTACTTTGATAATACAGGCATTGCATTTATAAATTCATTTGAAGAAGGAAAAGCTGGCACCAGAATGGCTGGGCAGAATCCACAATTCAATCAATTTACGGATATTGATTTAACATTATCAAATGTAGT
>Ga0208794_1000752_pt1 | contig 18069 bp, 20 predicted proteins | sample 32_taG_FD_184106 | JGI IMG/M metagenome (GOLD analysis project Ga0208794, IMG submission 184106) | Marine viral communities from the Gulf of Mexico - 32_GoM_OMZ_CsCl metaG (SPAdes) (version 2) | ecosystem: Environmental > Aquatic > Marine > Oceanic | place: Atlantic Ocean: Gulf of Mexico... | reverse complement strand
CCTCTCGCCCGCATTCTCGCCAGCGCTGCAGTGGGCGTGCCACCCCAGATCATGGGCATCGGCCCGGCCCCGGCCATCCGCGCCGTTCTCGAAGTGGCGGGCATGACACTCGACCAGATCGACCGGGTGGAAATCAACGAAGCCTTCGGCGCCCAGATCCTGGCTTGTGTCGATGAGTTGGGCCTTGATGAAGACAAGCTCAACGTCAATGGCGGAGCGATTGCCATTGGCCATCCGCTGGGCGTCACCGGCATTCGCCTCGGTCTAACCCTGGCCAATGAACTCAAGCGCTCCAATTCCCGCTATGGTATCGCCTCGGCCTGCATCGGTGGCGGGCAGGGCATTGCGCTGCTCATCGAGAATCCGGAGGCCGCGTGATGGAAGTTTCCGGTAAGGTTGCTTTCGTCACGGGAGGCGCTTCAGGTCTGGGTGCGGCCACGGCGCGCACGCTGGCCGCCGCGGGCGCGAAGGTGGGTATTTTCGACCGCGACGCCGCCAGGGGAGAAGCCATTGCCGACGAACTGGGCGGCCGCTTCTTCGCGGTTGATGTTTCGGACGCTGCCAGTGCCGAAGTGGCGGTCACTGCGGCTGTGGAAGCGCTCGGCGCTCCTTCGGTGCTGGTCAATTGCGCCGGCATCGGCACGGCCGGCCGCATTGTCGGGCGTGAGGGCCCCATGGCGCTCGATGCCTTCACGCGGGTCATCAATGTGAACCTCGTGGGCAGCTTCAACATGATGCGGCTCTGTGCCCATGCCATGTCGCTGGCGGCGGCCGACGCAAATGGCCAGCGCGGCGTGATCATTTCCACCGCCTCGGTCGCTGCCTTCGAAGGCCAGATCGGCCAGGCCGCCTATGCGGCGTCCAAGGGCGGTATTGTTTCTCTGACGCTCCCTGCGGCGCGCGAATTTGCCCGCTTCGGCATCCGTGTCCTCGCCATCGCGCCCGGCCTGTTCCTGACGCCGCTGCTTGAAGGCCTCCCACCCGAGACCCAGGACGGCCTCGCCGCCGCCATTCCCAATCCGCCGCGGCTCGGCAAGCCGTCCGAATTTGCTGACCTGGTCCTGGCCATGGTGGGCAATGACTATCTCAATGGCGAAGTGGTGCGGCTCGACGGCGCCCTGCGCATGCAGCCCAAATAGGAGCCGGCTATGTTCACCAACACCACGCGGGTGGAAATCCAGTTCGGCGACTGCGACCCGGCGGGCATCGTCTACTATCCCAATTATTTCCGCTTCTTCGACAATGCCACGGCCGCCATGCTCTCGGCGGCTTTTGCCATGCACAAGCGCAATTGGCTCGATCATTTCGGTATTGCCGGCATCCCCATGGTCGATACCGGCGCCCGCTTCATCCGGCCCTCAAGCTTCGGCGATGTGGTCGAGATCAGAAGCCAGATTGCCGATTTGGGCCGCTCCAGCTTTGCGGTAAAACACAGCCTTCTCAGGGAAGGCGAACTTGCCATTGAGGCTCATGAAAAGCGCGTTTGGGTGGTGCGCGGCGAGGATGGTGGTATTCGTTCTGCACCGCTGCCCGACGAGGTTCGTACGCTATTGAGTCAGCCAGCATGACCAGCCCGAAGGAAGAATTGATGACCAAAGAGCAGGTGCTCACCATCACCGAAACGGGCGCGATCTGCCATTTGCAGCTCAACCGCCCAGACAAGCGAAACGCGCTCAACGACGATCTTATCGCCGCACTCGACGCCTTCTTCGCGGCCGTGCCCGCTTCGGCGCGGGCGATCGTCATTTCCGGCACGGGCGGGCATTTCTCTTCCGGGCTCGATCTCTCCCAGCATGTGGCCCGACAGCCTCTGGAGGTGATGGCCCATTCGCGCAATTGGCACCGGGTGATGGCGATGATCGCCAACTCGACCGTGCCGGTGATCGCGGCCATGAATGGCGCGGTCATGGGCGGCGGTCTGGAACTGGCCGCCACCTGCCATGTGCGCGTGGCTGAACAGACCGTACGCTTCCAGATGCCCGAGGGCCTGCGCGGCATTTTTGTTGGCGGTGGCGGCTCGGTGCGTATCTCGCGGCTGATCGGGCCTGACCGCATGACCGAAATGATGTTGACCGGCCGCTCCTATTCGGGCGTTGAGGGTGAGCGCCTGGGGCTCGCCCACCACGTGGTGCCCGAAGGGCAGGCGCTGGACAAGGCATTCGAGCTGGCCGAGCGCATCGCGAAGAACTCGCCAACCATTAATGGCTTCATCATCCAGGCCATCGCCCAGATCGGCACCATGCCGCCCGAAGCCGGCCTCTATGCGGAAAGCCTTACGGCGGCGCTGAGCCAGACCGGCCCGGATGCCGAAGAGGGGCTGCGGGCGTTCTTGGAGAAGCGGCCCCCGGTATTCCGATAGCTTCGCCATGGGGCACTGCCGGTAATCAGGGAGGATGTCAGATCAGCCGGTCCAGCAGGGCCAGCAATTGCGCTCGCGCCTCCGGCCCTCCCAGCAGCGTCACCGTTTCCTCTTCGAGTTGGGCGTGCCGGGCCTGCGCCTTGGTCAGAAACGCCTTGCCCGCGCCCGTCAGGTGCAAGGCATTGGCCCGCTTGTCTTCGAGCGAGGGGATGCGTTCCACCAACCCCCGCTCCTCGAGGCCGTGCACCAGCGTAACGAAATTGGCCCGCTTGATGCCCAGCACTTCAGCGATTTCGGTCTGCTTGCGGCCGGGATTGTCCCCAATCAGCACCAGCACCGAGTATTCGGCCGGCCGGAGCTTGAGCTCGTCGAAGACGGCCAGGAATTTCTGAAACACACTGAGCTGGGCACGGCGCAGCCGATAGCCCACAATGGAGGTCGTTGCATCCGTCCGCAGCGCGGCGTCGCGTTCATCAGGGGCAGCAGAAGAGGTCTTGTTCCGGCGCATCGTCAGGCGACCCTAGCGGGGAGAACCAGGAAGGCAAGCACACATGCGGGCACAGGATGCGAATGCGTGGGATAACTTCAACTCGCGCCAGTGATCAGAGAGCATGCTGCACACGATTCGGTTATCAAATCAGGGGGCGCATTTGCCAATTTGGCGGCACTTCTCCACAATCCTATAATCTGGACGTTATGGGTTGGCGTATAATTGTCATTTTACTTGACCAGCCTCGGCGCCCTAAAAACGCTACGATACATGGGGGGAGACCTGAGTGTTTAGAGACGAGTCCCCGTTAGGGCGAACTGTGGTGGGCTTGGCCAGAATGCTGGCCATTGCCGGCGGGCTGGTTCTGCTGGCCATGGTTGCCATGATCGTGATCAGCATTATCGGGCGCGCCCTTCTGTTCATTGGTCTCAAGCCGATCACCGGCGACTATGAACTGGTCTCGATCGGCATGGGGTTCGCAGTTTTCGCCTTCATGCCCTGGGCTCATCTGACCCGCAGCCATGCCCTCGTTGCTTTGGTAACCGACAGTTTTGGCATGCGGGCCAATAACTGGATCCTGGTGATCACCGACGTCATGATGGTCGTCGCCTCCTGGTTTATCGCCTGGCGCCTCTATTTTGGCATGATGGACAAGTTCGCCTATCGCGAAACCACGCTGCTGCTGCGCTTTCCGCTCAGCTGGGCCTATGCAATGGCCTTTGTCGGCGCCGTCGCGCTGGCCGTGGTCGCGGTCTATGTTCTGGGGCGTTCCCTTACCTGCGCGCTTCGGGGCGAAGCCGAGCCCAAGCGGGCAGGGGGCGAGCTATGACCCCTTTGATGCTGGGCTTTCTCGGCCTGCCCGCCGTTCTCATCTTGATCTTTTTGCGCGTGCCCATCGGCATCGCCATGCTTGGCGTCGGCGTCTTCGGCAGCTGGCTGATCACTGGCAGTTTCAATCCCGTTGCTGCCCAGTTCAAGAATCTCGCCTATTCCACCTTCGCCTCCTATTCGCTGTCGGTGGTGCCGCTGTTCCTGCTCATGGGGCAGTTCGCCACCTTGGGCGGCCTGTCTGCAGGTCTGTTCAATGCGGCCGCAGCCTGGCTTGGTCATAAAAAGGGCGGGGTGGCCATGGCCGCTATCGGCGCCAGCGCCGGCTTTGGCGCCATTTGCGGCTCCTCGCTGGCAACCGCAGCCACCATGGGCCAGGTGGCCCTGCCCGAGTTGAAGAAATATGGCTATTCCGGCGCCCTTTCGACCGGCGCAGTAGCAGCTGGCGGTACGCTGGGCATTCTCATTCCGCCCTCGATCATCCTGGTGATCTTCGCGGTGCTGACCGAGCAGAACATCGCCAAGCTCTTCATGGGCGCCTTCGTGCCGGGGATACTGGCCGCCATCGGCTACATCATCGTCATCATGCTCTATGTCCGCATGGTGCCCGGGTCCGGTGGCGTGCGCGAAAGGCTGCCCTATAGCGAGCGGTTCCGGGCCCTGGCCAGGACCTGGCCGGTACTTGTCGTCTTCCTGCTGGTGATCGGCGGCATCTATGCCGGCATCTTTACGCCCACCGAGGCAGCAGCTGTGGGTGCCGCCGGGACCTTCATTATTGCACTGGCGGCCCGCAGCCTGGATCGCAAGACGATCATGGAAGCCTGTCTTGCTACCGCCAGCGCCACCGCAATGATCTTTCTGATCGTGCTCGGCGCCGCCGCACTCAACAGCTTCCTGGCGCTGTCTCAGGTGCCCCAGGTCATGGCAGCCTGGGTCGGCGAGCAGGGCTTTAATCCCTGGGTGGTCATGATCCTGGTGTTGATCTTCTATCTGGTCATGGGTTGCGTCATGGATTCGCTCTCCATGATCCTGCTGACCGTGCCGATCATCTTCCCCATGATGTCAGTGCTCGATTTCGGTCTTACGCCGGATGAGTTCGGTATCTGGTTTGGCATCATCGTGTTGATCGTGGTCGAGGTTGGCCTGATCACGCCGCCGGTGGGCATGAATCTGTTCATCATCAATTCCATGTCTTCTGGCACCCGGCTGTCCGAGACATATCGCGGCGTCCTGCCCTTTGTGGCCAGTGACCTGATCCGCACCATTATCCTGGTCGCATTCCCCGCCATCACGCTCTGGCTGGTGTGGCTGTTGTACTAGGAAAAACTAGGGCGGCGTTCGGCAAGCAGGCCGAGCGTCAGCATCTGAAACGGCCATGTTGGCCACGACGAGGGAGGAATACCCAATGAAGACCAAGACTTTCGTGACGGCAGCGCTGGCTGCGCTTGCCCTGTCCACGACCGCCTTTGCCCAGGAAGTGACCCTGCGCATTCACCAGTTCCTGCCGGCCCAGGCGACCATGCCCGCCCAGGCGATTGAGCCTTGGGCACAGAAGGTCACCGATGAGTCCGATGGCCGCATCAAGTTTGAGCTTTATCCGGCCATGCAGCTCGGCGGCGCCCCCCCGGAGCTCTACGACCAGGCCAAGGACGGCGTGGTCGACATCATCTGGACCGTGCTCGGCTATACCCCCGGCCGCTTCCCCAAATCGGAAGTGTTCGAACTGCCCTTCATGATCCCCAATGGCGAAGTGGGTTCGGCCGCTTTCTACAATTACGTGCAGGAAAACTCGGCTGACGAGTTTGCCGGCGTTCACGTTATCGCCCTGCACACCCACGGTCCGGGCCTGTTCCACTCCAAGGATCCGATCAACAGCCTCGAAGACCTTGCTGGCATGAAGGTGCGCGGCGGTTCGCGCATCATCTCCGACATGCTGGCCAAGCTCGGCGCCGAGCCGATCGGCATGCCGGTGCCGCAGACGACCGAAGCGCTGTCCAAGGGCGTGATCGATGCGACCACCGTTCCGTGGGAGGTGACCCCTTCGATCCGCATCGCCGAACTGGTCAAGAACCACACCGGCTTCACCAGCCAGTACGGGCTTTACACCCAGACCTTCGGCTTCGTGATGAACATGGACAGCTATAACAACCTGCCCGACGATCTGAAGGCCGTGATCGATGCCAATTCCGGCCTCGAGACCTCGCGCATGTTCGGCCGCGTCATGGACAATGGCGACGCAACGGGTCTGTCGATCGCGGTGAATGCCGGCAACAATGTCGTGCAGCTCGACGAGGCAGAAACCCAGCGTTGGATCGAGGCCGCCCAGCCTACCATCGATCAGTGGTTTGCCGATGTGGAAGCCCAGGGCATTGACGGCAAGGCCCTCTACGAAGCGGCTCGCGCCGCCATCGCTGCCGAGATGTAAGCAACTTTTTTCGATGCAAACAATGAGCCCGGCCAGGAAACTGGCCGGGCTCTTATTATTTGAAGCTTTTCGCGGACGCTGGCAGGCTGAGCTAGCTTGGCAGGCCCACATAGTTTTCCGCCAGCACCTGCTGGGCGGCGCGCGAGCCGGCCAGATAGTCGAACTCGGCCCTCTGGATGCGGCGCCCAAATGGTCCGTTCTCCGGGAAGGTATGGAGCAGGCTGGTCATCCACCAGCTGAAGCGCTCCGCTTTCCAGATGCGCGACAGGGCCCTGATCGAATAGTTGTCGATCCCGGCCTCGGACTTCTCGCCATAAAGCTCAATCAACGCGTCCGCCAGCATGGCCACATCGCTCATCGCCAGGTTGAGGCCCTTGGCGCCGGTCGGCGGCACGATATGGGCCGCATCCCCTGCCAAAAACAGCCTGCCGAACCGCAGCGGCTCGGCCACGAAGCTGCGCAGTGGTGCAATGGATTTTTCAATCGACGGGCCGGTCTGCAGGGCCTCGGCGGTTTCAGGATTGAGCCGAAGGCGAAGCTCGTCCCAGAACCGGTCATCGCTCCAGTTCTCGACCTTCTCATCGTTGGGCACCTGCACATAGTACCGGCTACGGACATTCGAGCGTTGCGAACACAGCGCAAAGCCGCGCTCGTGGTGCGCATAGATCAACTCATGGGCAACCGGTGGCTTGTCGACGAGAATGCCCAGCCAGCCAAACGGATAGGTGCGCTCGAAGGTGGTCAGTGCCTCTAGCGGCACACTGGCCCGGCTGACGCCGTGATAGCCATCGCATCCGGCAATGTAGTCGCATTCGAGCTTATGGGTGACGCCGTCCTGCTCCCAGCTGACACTGGGGTTGCCGTCAAAGTCATGAATGGCCACATTGGCCGCTTCATAAATGGTGTTGCCCTGCCTGGCCTCCATCAGGTCGCGGGTCACCTCGGTCTGGCCATAGACGGTGACATGCTTGCCGACCAGACCCGTGAAGTCGATCCGCAGCCGGTCTCCGTCGAAGCTGAGATCGGTGCCGTGGTGTATCAACCCCTCGGCTACAAGCCGGTCTGCCACCTGTGCGCGGTGCATGAGATCGACCGAGCCCTGCTCGAGAACGCCGGCGCGAATGCGTCCGAGCACGTACTCGGCGCTTTTACGCTCCAAAATGACATTGTCGATGCCGGCCAGATCGAGCACACGGCCCAGCATGAGGCCAGCCGGACCGGCCCCGATGATAGCAACTTGGGTACGCAAGTGTCCCTCCCATTTGTTGCGCTCATCATGCCTTCATCGAGACATTGGGAGAATGGACAGAGCGGGCAATTCCTTGCACTATCTGAACATGAGTTCGATCCCGACCTATGCACTCTATGGCGAAACCGAGGGCGAAACCCAGCACGATTGGTTGCACTGGGAAACCATTCAGGCGCGCAGTCGGCTGCATGACTATCGCATCGCCCCGCACCGGCATGACCAGTTCCTGCAGGTGCTGCATCTGACAGCAGGGCAAGCCGATATGACGCTGGACGGCGACAACCATCACCTGGAGCCAACGAGCATTGCCGTGGTTCCTGCCGGCACGGTGCATGGCTATGGTTTCAGCACCGACGTAGAGGGCCTGGTGGTCACGCTGATGGAGCGCGACATTGCCGGGCTGGGGACGCCACGACCAAGACCAATGGTGATCCACGGGGATTGCCGGGAAATCGCCGCAACTCTCAATCGCCTGACAGCCGAGGCCGACCGGCCTGGGGTGGGCCACAATCTGGCGATGCGGGCGCATTTGATGCTTTTGCTGGTGGCGCTGCGGCGCGGCGACGTGGCGGCAGCCCCGGTTGAAGACACGGGCCGGGGTGCCCAATTGCTCGCGCAGTTCCGCGATCTTGTCGAGTTGCGCTATCGCCAGTCCCGCCGTGTGGCAGACTATGCCGACGCGGTCGGGATCAGCCACACCCATCTCAACAGGCTGTGCCGCCAGCGCCTTGGTTGCTCCGCGCTGGATGTCGTCGAACAGCGCATCGCCCTCGAGGCCCGGCGGCAATTGCTGTTCTCAACACTCACCATCAAGCAGATCGGCGCGGAGCTGGGCTATGAAGATCCGGCCTATTTCTCCCGCTTCATCACGCGCCGCTTCGGCCTGCCACCAGCCGCGCTGAGAGAACGGATGCGCGAGCCACAGGGCGAATAGCCGCCTTCATTGCCCGTCCTTCCGCAGGCGTTCGGCGACCTCACGCACGCTTTGCATCAGCCTGGCGGTGGACAGGGAGGTCGGGGTATCGGTGCGGGTGGTAAAGCCCACCGGCCCCAGTGTTTCGCTGGTATCTACCGGCAGCAGCGCCAGTCGGCCCTCGGCGACATCGTCGGCCACCACGCCTTCGGAAATGATCCAGATCGCATCGGTCTGGCGCACATAGGAATGCCCAAAGGCATTGGATACGGTTTCGATTTCGTAGCGCAGCCGGGTCACGCCGTGGGCCAGCAAGACGCGCTCTACCACTGGTCGGATCACCGAACCAGGGGTGGGCATCAGCGTCTGATAGTCTTGGATCAGCCCGAGGTTGAACTCGGCCGCCGCGAGTACCGGATGCCCGGGGCGGACCGCCAGCACCACGCGTTCGGAATAAAGGTGCTCGAAGCTCAGCCCCCCCATCGCGTTCGGCTCGGCCATGCGGCCGATCACCAGGTCAACGTCACCGGTGCGCAGTAGGGAGAGCAAATAGCCATTGGGGCCGGTAATGATGCGTGTGGTCACCCCGCCATTTTCCTCGGTGAAGGCGCGCACCGCGTCGGGCAGCATGTGCGCCGATACGGTAGGCAGGGCACCAACCCGAACCATCGCTGCATCGTGGGTGCCGCGCGCCGCATCGATTCCCTGGCGTAGAGCTGCCACGCTGGTCGAAGCGTAGCGAAAAAACACCTCCCCAAAGGCTGTCAGCGCCAGTTTGCGGCGGCTGCGGTCGAACAACTGCCCGCCAAGCAGCCCCTCCAGCTCCTGGATAGTCTTGGTCGCGGCGGGCTGACTGATATTGAGTGCATCGGCCGCTCCCGCCATGGAGCGCAGCCGCGCCACCTCAAGGAAACAGGCGATGTGCCGCAAGCGGATCCTGGGGTCGATAATGCGCTCGGACATTGCGCCTCCGGTTATGTCTTCTGGCCACCAGATAGCAAATTACCAGATATTGGCGCAAATTCGATAATCAAGAAGTTATAGATTGGGTCGGACTTATCATTTTACAGCGGCGCCCGCTGTCCCTTAAATCAGGGCCAAGAGGAAGCCATGTCTTTTGTCCGTATCAACAGCACCTTGCTGCATTACCGGCTGTCCGGGCCAGAAGGTGCGCCGACTCTGGTCTTTGTCAACTCGCTGGGCACTGACGCCCGCATCTGGGATGCGGTGATCGCCGCGTTCGCCGACCGCTATCGCTGCTTGTCCTATGACAAGCGTGGTCACGGGCTGAGCGATGCCCCCGCAGGCGAATATGCTCTGGACGATCATCTCGAGGATCTGAGCGGATTGCTCGATCAGTTGAATATCGAGCGGGCCGTTGTCATTGGCGTCTCAATAGGTGGGTTGATCGCACAGGGTTTCGCATTGCGTGCGCCCGAGCGGGTTGCCCGGCTCGTTCTGTGCTGTACCGCGCCGCGCATGGGGGACACTGCCATGTGGGCCGCCCGCATCGAAACTGCTCGATCCCAGGGACTTGAGCCGATGGCCGATCCGGTCATGGAGCGCTGGTTCAGTCCCGATTTTCGTCAGCATCGCCCCGACGACCTGGCCGGCTGGCGCAATCTCTTCCTGCGCACCAATCCCATTGGCTATGCCAATACCTGCGCCACACTGCGCGATACCGATCTCACCCCGAGAATTGGCGATATCCCGGTGCCGGCACTGATCGTGGCCGGTGACGCCGACCTGGCGGCGCCTGTCGATCTGGTGCGCAATTGCTCTGCCATTCCGCATTCCCGCTTCGAAATTCTCGAGGGCGTCGGTCACATCCCATCCATCGAGCAGCCGGCCCGTCTTGCCGGCCTGATCGAAGCGTTTCTAAAGGAGGCCGCTTATGGCTGATACGTCACTGTTCGAGCGCGGCATGGCGACCCGCCGGGCGGTTCTGGGCGATGGGCATGTGGACAAGACCACGGCCCGCACGACCGCGCTGGATGATGCTTTCCAGACCTTTATTACGGAAGGCGCCTGGGGGTCGGTGTGGTCGCGACCGGGTCTCAGCAAACGCGAGCGCTCCATGATCACTTTGGCCCTGCTGGCCGGGCTCGGTCACGAAGAGGAATTCGCCATGCATGTGCGCGCCACGGTCAACACTGGCGCCACGGCCGAAGACATCAAGGAATTGCTGATGCACGTTGCCATCTATGCGGGCGTGCCAGCCGCCAACAGCGCCTACAAGATTGCAAAGCACGAACTGGCGCAACGTGAGGAGACGGCCCGATGAGCGGCATCATTCTACCCGGGGCCGATGGCATGCTGTTCCAGCGCGATCGCGACTGGCATCCCAAGGCGGATACGCCCGGCTACAAGTCGACGACCTTCCGCGCCCCAAAACACAGCTTGCTCTCGCTCGGCCCCACCAATTCGGAAATGACCGGTCCCACCTTTGGTCATGAGAAGCTCGGCCCGCTGGACAATGACCTGATCCGCAATTTCAGCCAGGATGGCACCGACGCCATCGGCCAGCGCATGATTGTTTACGGTCAGGTGCTCGACGAGAATGCGCGGCCTGTGCCCAATACGCTGGTCGAGTACTGGCAGGCCAATGCCGGCGGCCGCTACCGGCACAAGAAGGAAGGCTACGTCGCCGCCCTCGATCCCAATTTCGGTGGCTTTGGCCGTTCGATCACCGACGAGAATGGGTTTTACCACTTCCGCACCATCAAGCCCGGCGCCTATCCCTGGCCCAATACCGGCAATGACTGGCGTCCCGCCCATATCCACTTCTCGGTCTTCGGCCACGCCTTTGCGCAGCGCCTGATTACCCAGATGTATTTCGAAGGCGATCCGATGATCTGGCAATGCCCGATCGTCGCCACCATCAATGACAAGGCCGCCATCGACCAACTGACAGCGCGTCTCGACCGGCTCAACACCACGCCGATGGATGCGCTCTGCTATCGCTTCGATATCGTGCTGCGCGGCCGTCGCTCGACCATGTTCGAAAACAGAAAAGAGGGGAACTGATGTTGCACCCAACCCCCACCCTCAAGGAAACGCCGTCCCAGACCGCCGGCCCCTATGTCCATATCGGCATGACGCCCAATATCTGCGGCATTACCGGCGTGATTGCCGAGGACCTGGGCAAGACCATGATCCATGGTGACGTTGAGGGCGAGCGGATCAAGGTAGCGGTCAACGTTTTTGACGGCGCCGGCGTGCCGCTCTTCGACGGCATCGTCGAAATCTGGCAGGCCGATGCCAGCGGCAACTTTGTCGGCCCTGCCGCGCCCGGCTCCAATCCTGCGCCCGCCTTTACCGGCTGGGGCCGCCAGCCGCTGAGCGAAGCGGGTGCCGCCACGTTCGAAACGGTCAAGCCCGGCCGCGTGCCCGGCCCTGATGGCAAGCTCATGGCGCCCCATATTGCGCTCTGGATCGTGGCACGCGGCATCAATATTGGCCTCCAGACCCGCCTCTATTTTGAGGACGAGGCCGAGGCCAATGCCGAGGATTTCGTGCTCAACAAGATCATGGACAAACGCCGCCGTGAAACGCTGATCGCCCGCAAGGACGGCTCCACCTATCGGCTCGACATTCACTTGCAGGGCGACAGGGAAACGGTGTTTTTTGATATGTGATGGGGCGCACCCCCACCCAACCTCCCCCTGAAGGAGGGGGAGGGACCTATCGAGCCTGCCGCCAGGGCGCCGTGAAATCGCGAATTTTCTCCTCCTCCCCCTTCTGCAGGGGGAGGTCGGGCGGGGGTGGCGACGCACACCGCAGCCAGCTAGGATTTGTCCATGACCCTCCTTTCCGCCCTCGCCGGTGATCCCGAAATCGAAGCCCTGCTTTCGGACGCGGCCCAGCTTGACGCCATGCTCGCCTTCGAGCGTGCCCTGGCGGAGGCCAGTGCCGAGGCTGGCATTGTTTCCGAGGATGCCGAGACGGCGATTCGTTCTGCCCTTGACGGTTTCCAGCCCGACTGGGCCGGCCTCGAGGCCGGCATGGCGCAGGATGGGGTCGTCGTTCCTGCGCTGGTCAAACAGCTCAAGTCTGGCCTGCCCGAGCCCCATCGCGCAGCCCTCCATAAAGGTGCCACCAGCCAGGACGTCACCGATACCGCGCTGATGCTGCAACTGGCCAAGGTCTTCGATGTCTATGAGGCGAGGCTCACCGCGCTGCTGGACACGCTCGACGCTCTGGCAGCCGAACATGGCGGCAAGCCGCTCATGGCCCATACCCGCATGCAGGTGGCCCTGCCAACCACCTGGGGCGCCAAGCTCAGTTCATGGTCCGAGCCACTCAAGCGTCAGCTGCGGGCGCTGGTTTCCATGCGCCGGCCCCTCCTCGTCGTCCAGTTGGGAGGCCCAGTCGGCGATCGCGGCAGCTTCGATGGTCATGGCGATGCCATTGCGGCTGCCATGGCGCGAAAACTTGATCTGGGTCTGGCGACGCCCTGGCAGGCGACGCGCGACCCCATCGTGGCGCTGGGGAGCCTCCTGGCGCAGATCTCCGGCTCGCTGGGCAAGCTGGGCATGGATATCGCGCTGCTGGCACAGAACGAAGTCGGGGCAGTCAGGCTGGCGGGCGGCGGCGGTTCTTCGGCCATGGCGCACAAGTCCAACCCGATCAATGCCGAGGTGCTGGTGGCGCTGGCCCGCTACAATGCCGGACTTTCGGGCACGCTCAACCAGGCGCTGGTGCATGAAAACGAGCGCTCGGGAGCGGCCTGGACGCTCGAATGGCTGACCCTACCGCTCATGCTGGTCGCGACCGGAGCCAGTCTGAGGCTCGCCACCCTCCTGCTCGGGCAGTTGACCATTGCCGTGATCGATTAGGTTATCCTAAACGGTCGGCTTTAGCTTGATCGCTGCAAATCCGCCTGCGCTCGATAACCCTGGCATTATTGTTCGGCCCTGCCATTTCATTTCCAATTGCGGCCTCTTGCTGCCATGAATGCCGGCATGCAAAGCGAGCGGGAAAGGATCGGCGATGGACAAGACAGTCCCCAATCTCGCCACAGCGGTGGCAGGGATTGAAGACGGCATGGTGGTTATGGTGGGCGGCTTCGGCGGTTCCGGCGCGCCGATTGAGCTCATCCATGCGCTGATCGATCGCTTCAAGGCCACCGGCAGCCCCAAGAATCTCACCGTGGTCAATAACAATGCCGGCAATGGCCGCATTGGCATTGCTGCGATGATTGACGCGGGCATGGTCGCCAAGATGATCTGCTCCTTCCCGCGCTCGGCCGATCCGCGCGCCTTCACCGAAAAATACCTGGCTGGCGAGATCGGGCTGGAGCTGGTGCCACAAGGCACCCTGGCCGAGCGCATCCGCGCCGCCGGGGCGGGCATTCCGGCCTTCTATACCCCGGCCAGCTATGGCACCGACGTCGCCAAGGGCAAGCCCGTCGCCGAGTTCGATGGCAAGCATTATGTGCAGGAGCGCTGGCTCAAGGCTGACGTGGCGATCCTCAAGGCGGAGCTTGCCGATACGCTGGGCAATCTCACCTATCGCAAGGCGGCGCGCAATTTCTCCCCGCTGATGGCCGCCGCTGCCGCCAAGACCATCGTGCAGGCGACCAGCATCGTCCAGCCCGGCGAGATCGACCCCGAACATGTCGTGACCCCCGGCATCTTTGTCGATGGCATTGTCGAGGTCAGCGATCCGAAACAGGAAGAAGCGCTGATGCGCGAGGGAGTGGCCTACGCATGACCAGCAAGCTTTCCAACGCCCAGATCGCCTGGCGCGCCGCGCAGGACATCGAGGATGGTGCCTATGTCAATCTCGGCATCGGCTTTCCCGAAATGGTTGCGAAATTCCAGCCCCCCGGCAAACAGGCCATCTTCCACACCGAAAACGGCGTCCTCAATTTCGGCGAGGCGCCGGCTGCGGGCGAAGAGGACTGGGACCTCATCAATGCCGGCAAGAAAGCGATCACGCTTCGGCCCGGCGCTGCCTTCTTCCACCATGCCGACAGCTTTGGCATGGTGCGGGGTGGGCATCTCGATGTGGCGATCCTGGGGACCTATGAAGTGGCCGAAAATGGCGACCTCGCCAATTGGTCGACCGGCCCCAAGGGTGTGCCGGCGGTGGGCGGGGCGATGGATCTGGTGCATGGCGCCAAGCGCGTCGCCGTGATCACCGATCACGTGACCAAGGACGGCAAGCCCAAGCTGGTCAAGCGCTGTTCCCTGCCGCTGACCGGGGTGGGCTGCGTCACCCGCGTCTATACCAGCCTTGCGGTCCTGGACATCGAAGATGAACGCTTCGTGCTGCGCGAAAAGCTGCCCAGCATGAGTGTCGAAGAACTGCAGGCCGTGACCGGCGCCGAACTGGTGCTCCCCGACCAGATTGGCGACCTTGTCGCCCCGGAGCTGTGAAATGACCGAAGCCTTTATCTGCGCCTATAAGCGTACCCCCATCGGCCGCTTTGGCGGTTCGCTGTCCGCCGTCCGTCCCGACGATCTGGGCGCCGTTCCCCTCAAGGCGCTTATGGCCGAGCACGCATCGGTGGATTGGGACGCCGTCGACGACGTCATCTTCGGCAATGCCAATGGCGCGGGCGAGGAAAACCGCAATGTCGCCCGCATGAGTGCCCTGCTGGCCGGCCTGCCGGTGACAGTTACCGGCACCACCATGAACCGCCTCTGCGGCTCCGGCATGGATGCGGTGATCACTGCGGCCCGCGCCATCAAATCGGGCGAGGCCGAATTGGTCATTGCCGGCGGCACCGAATCCATGAGCCGTGCGCCCTTCGTTCTGCCCAAGGCCGAAACCGCCTTTTCGCGCAATGCCGAGATCTACGACACGACCATCGGCTGGCGCTTCGTCAATCCGCTGATGAAGGCGCAATATGGCGTCGATTCCATGCCCGAGACCGGTGAGAACGTGGCACAGGAATTCGGCGTCTCCCGCGAGGCGCAGGATCAGTTCGCGGTGCGCAGCCAGGAGCGCGCCGTGGCGTCGCAGCAGAACGGACGGCTGGCAAAGGAAATCGTACCGGTCACCATTCCCCAGCGAAAAGGCGACCCGACGATCGTCGACACTGATGAGCACCCCCGCGCCGGCACCACGGTCGAGACTCTGGGCAAGCTGCGCGCCCTCTTCCCCAACGGCACGGTGACAGCCGGCAATGCCTCAGGCGTCAATGATGGCGCCGCCGCGCTGATCATCGCCTCCGAAGCCGCTGCCAAGCGACATGGCCTCACCCCTATCGCCCGCATCCTCGGCGGCGCCACCGCCGGTGTTCCCCCGCGCATTATGGGCATGGGTCCGGCGCCCGCCAGCAAGAGGCTGTTCGCGCGCCTCGGTCTCTCCCAGTCCGATTTCGAAATCATCGAGCTCAACGAGGCTTTCGCCAGCCAGGGCATTGCCGTCCTGCGCGATCTCGGCATTGCCGAGGACGATCCACGCGTGAACCCCAATGGCGGCGCGATTGCCTTGGGCCATCCGCTCGGCATGAGCGGCGCCCGCATCACCGGCACGGCTGCGCTGGAACTCAGCCTCACCGGCAAGCGCCGGGCCCTGGCCACCATGTGCATCGGCGTGGGCCAGGGCATCGCCATCGGGCTCGAAAGGGTCTAACCCCCCGAACTCAGATCATCGCGCCACCGCTGCTTGATTGCCGCGGTGGACTTGTCCTAAATGCCGGCCGAAGGGCCAGCATATGATCACCTGTTTCGATATTGGCGGCACCACCATCAAGGCCGCCACAGCCACCGGGCCCGACACGGTCATGCCTGTCGGGCGTCTGCCCACCCCGCGTGACGATTTCGAGTTGTTCGCCGCATCCATCTCCAGCCTGGTGGAACAGGGCGGCGCACCCTCGGGCACACCCATCTCGATTTCCGTCACTGGCGTGGTCGACCCCGAGACCGGGGTGACTACGGTCGCCAATATTCCCTGCATCGATGGACGCAACCTGGCTGGCGATCTTGGCAATAGCCTGGGCCGCCCCGTGCTGGTCGCCAATGATGCCGATTGCTTCGCCCTGGCCGAGGCTTTTGCCGGCGCTGGCCGTGACCACCGCGTCATCTTTGGCGCCATTCTGGGCACGGGCGTGGGCGGCGGCATCGTCGCCGGCGGGCGCCTTTTCCGCGGTGGTGGAGGCCTGTCGGGCGAGTGGGGGCATGGCACCGCGGTCGCTACCCAGGTCAGCGTTCCGCCGTTCGACATGCCGCATCTGCCCTGCGGCTGCGGCCTTGTGGGTTGCGTTGATACCGTCGGTGGCGCCAGGGGCATCGAGAAATTGCATCGGCACCTGCATGGTGTGGACCTGCCCAGCACTGCGATCATTTCAGCGTGGGAAAACGGCGATCCCGGTGCCGCACAAACCGTCGATCTCCATGTCGAGCTGGTGTCGCGCCCCCTGGCCCTGGCGGTCAACATCATCGGTCCTGACATTATCCCGGTGGGTGGCGGGCTTGGCAATGCCCATGCCCTCATCGCGTGCTTGGATGCAGCGGTGCGCCAGCGTATCCTGAGAAAGATTGATCGTCCCCTGGTCGTGCCGGCGCAACTCACCATCGATGCCGGGCTGATCGGCGCGGCGAGCCTGGCTTTTTCGGAGGGCATTGCATGACCCTGCTCGAGATCTGCGTGGATGATGCCGATGGCCTCGCGGCGGCCATTGCAGGCGGCGCCGACCGGGTGGAACTGTGCTCGGTGCTGGAACTGGGGGGATTGACCCCCATGCCGGGTCTAATGGCGCTTGCCGGCAGCGCACCCGTGCCGGTGCGGGCCATGATCCGGCCGCGCGGCGGTGACTTCGTCTTCGGACCGGCCGATATCGAGGCCATGCTTGGCGATATCGACGCGGCCCGGCGCGCTGGCCTTGAGGGCGTGGTGCTGGGCGCCAGCCTCCCCGATGGGCGTCTTGATATCGAGACGCTCGAGCAATTGGTCGATGCGGCAGGCGAAATGCCCAAAACTCTGCATCGCGCCTTCGATCTGGTCCCTGATCTTGGGGAGGCCATCGAACAGGCTGTGGCACTGGGCTTCGATACCATCCTGACGTCAGGCCGCGCCCGAACCGCCCCGGGGGGTATTGACGATATCCTTTCGGCCCACGAGCTTGCGGCCGGGCGGTTGGTCATCATGGCGGGCTCCGGCGTCAATGCCCAGTCCGTTGGTGGCATCCTCTCCCGCGCACCCCTCTCGGCGGTGCACGGCGCCTGCGCTGAACCCCGGGCGCCCGACAGTGCCCCGGCGGCAGAGCTGGGTTTCGTCAGCCCCGCGCGGCGCAGCACCAGCCGCGATCAGGTCGCGGCGCTCAAGGCTGCCCTGGCAGCACACTAGGAAGACCGGACCCCGCAGCCAGCGGGTTCAGGCCCGGTCTGTTTCAATCAGTTGAATGCCGGCATCGGCGCAGACCTGGCGGATCGAATCCAGTGGGCAGGCATCGGTGATGAAGCTGTGCGCCTGGCTCAGATGCCCGATCCGCACCGGGGCGGTGCGGGTGAACTTGCTCTGGTCGGCCACCAGGATGACATGCCGTGCATTGGCGATGATCGCCTGCGCCACTTTCACTTCGCGATAGTCGAAATCGAGCAGCGCTCCATCCGGGTCGATGGCGGACACGCCAATCACGGCGAAATCCACCTTGAACTGGCGGATGAAGTCCACCGCCGCCTCGCCCACGATGCCGCCATCCGATGGTCGCACCACGCCACCGGCAATCACCACCTCCACCGAGGGCACGACGCGCAGGTGATTGGCCACATTGATATTGTTGGTGATCACCATGAGGCCGCGATGGTCCGTCAATGCCTGGCTGACGGCCTCGGTGGTGGTGCCAATATTG